>Ga0207978_100006_pt1 | contig 289180 bp, 261 predicted proteins | sample LakWasM100_LOW12_2_FD_183920 | JGI IMG/M metagenome (GOLD analysis project Ga0207978, IMG submission 183920) | Freshwater sediment methanotrophic microbial communities from Lake Washington under simulated oxygen tension - Sediment Metagenome... | ecosystem: Environmental > Aquatic > Freshwater... | reverse complement strand
CCCGGTAGGTTCAAGCGACTCTATCAACTCCCGCAGAACAGCCCTGGCTATGAACAACGGGTAGCGCTTAGAGTCTATGCAATCGTCCGGGATGCGACAGCTATCGATGAAATCGCCCTCCAGCGCTCTAGGGCCGGCTGCAAAGGTTTCGTCGCAGTCGCGCGATTGCTGGTGCGAATCCGACTACTAGACGTGTCTTTTCTCATAGTGCCGAAGCTGCCTCCTCTAGGGTCAAGGATGTTACCTGTTGACCAGCCCGCTGGGCCTGGCCGGGCACACCACCCTGGCCACCCTGGTGCTGGCCACCGGCACCGCGCTGGACCGCACCCGGCGCGAGCAGGCACTGGACGTAGCGCGCGCCGTGCTGTAGGCCCTCCCCCTGGCCGCCACCGCTGGCGCCACCAGCCCCCACCCGCAAGTGGTGGTGGTGCGCACACTGGCGCACCAGGTAGCGCCCGCCATGCAACTGATGAAAGCCTTGCGAGCCGCGTGGCGCACGGCGCTCCGGGATTTGCCAGCGACGGTGCCGCGCACCTGGGCGCTGTAGCGCGCGGGCGGGGGCCGCCCGCTATGCTGCGGGCTACGCATCATCAGGCAAGTCTTGAGCCAAGAACACCCGCATGCGCCAGCCCCTCTTCCCCGATGTGCAAGTGCTCGCCTTCGACATCTTTGGCACCGTAGTCAGAACAGGCCCAACAATATCCGCTGACAAATCCACGATGCAAAAGGGAGCAAAAATGCAGCGCTCTGCGCAACAACAATCCGTGCTGAGCCGCAACAATTGACCTGCGGCATCAGGCAGTTGCCGCTGTGGTTTCCGGTCGCAGCGCGGCCACCAAGTGGTCGACGAGAATGCGAACCTTCGGTGCTGTGTACCGCGACGCTGCAAACAGCAAGTAGGCCATGCCTTGGTAGTTGGCGTCAAACAACCAGTCCGGCAGCAACCGAATGACCCTCCCTGTGGTCAATGACTCGTGCGCAACAAAGTCGGGCACGCAGCCAATGCCCAGACCGGCCTCCACCGCTGCCAGGCGCATTTCGCTGTGATTCACCGTGTATCGCCCTGCAACCGCCACCTCCACGCGGTCTGCGCCCCGCATGAAACGCCACCGGCTGTCACGCTCTTGCTCGCCGATCGCCAGACAGCTGTGGCCCATCAGATCTGCGGGCATGCGCACAGGCGAATGCCCGGCAAGGTAGTTGGGACTGGCGAGCACCAGTTGTTTTACCGGCATCAATGCCCGTGCGACCATACCCTGTGGCGGATCGTCGGTCAGGCGGACCACTAAATCCACTCCCTCTCGCAAGGGGTCGACCATCCGGTCGACCGCCAACAGGTGCACGTCCACAGCCGGGTGCTTCACGAGAAAGTCCAGCAGCACCGACTCCAGGACATGGCGCGAAAACGCCTTGGGCGCGCTGACTCGCACGAGGCCCTTTGGTGCACCAACATGGCCCTCTGCCACCTGAAGGGTCGCCCGCGCCGCAGAAACCATGTCGCGTCCATGTTCGAGAACGGCCAGCCCAGCCTCGGTCAGGCGCAGCTGGCGTGTCGTCCGCTGCAGCAAAGCCACGCCCATGGTTTTTTCCAGACGAGCAACCTGCCGGCTGATGGCCGAAGGCGTCACGCCCAACTGTCGCGCAGCGGCAGAAAAGCTGCCCGCCTCCGCCACCCGGACGAAAGCGACCAACTCATGCATCACTTCCAGAAAGCCATCTGTTCTCATGGCGCACAGCTCCTGTTCTCTGATCGAGTCTAGTCAACGGGCCGTTGCCCCCGAACAATTGACCTGCCAACAAAACTCAGGAGGAAATGGCATGCCGACACGGATTATCAGGAGCTTTGCAGACTTGGACGCAATGGATGTTGTGACACCTGCAGCGTCGGAAATGGCGGCTTGGCGCGATGTCCTTGTGGTCGCTTTTACAAGGGTTACGCCGTGACGGCGTCAACACTCAACACCGGAACGAAAGCGATGGCTGGCCGTTTGGGCTCGCGCGGACCTTTCGGAAAAATCGAGCTAATGTTGCTGCTGGTTGCCATCGTCTGGGGGGGCAGTTACAGCGCCGCCAAAATCGCGACCTCGCAGTTACCGGTGCTGCAATTCCTGGTGCTTCGTTTTGGCCTCACCTTTTTGATGCTCTTACCGGCTTTGCGCGGATTGGCGGTCGCGTCGTGGCCAACAGCGCTCGCGGGGGCGTCACTGCTGGGCGCCAACCTGCTGGCAATCTTCGTCTGCGAGACATTCGGGGTGTCGCTGACTACCGCGTCCAACGCGGCCTTTCTAATCAGCTTGTGTGTGGCGTTCACGCCGCTGTGCGAATGGTGGCTGCTGGGCGAACGGCCTGGCAGGGCGGTGGTCGCGGCGTCAGGGCTATCGCTGCTGGGTGCAGGGTTGCTGGCCTTCCAGCACGGTGGGCAGGTCTCGTCGCCGGCCTTTGGCGACGGGCTGATGGTGCTCGCGGCATTCTTGCGTGGCGTCATGGTCTGCCTGACCCGGCGTCATGGTCAACGCCACGGTCTTCCGGCACTGACCTTGACCGCGGTGCAGATGGGCGTCATGACGGTGGGGGCGGTGTTGCTGATGTTCTCCATCCCCGGAGCTGATTGGAAGTCGCTACCCACCAGCGGATCGTTCTGGAGCGCGATGGCGTTCCTCGTGCTCGCATGCACGCTGCTGGCATTCTTTGTGCAGAACTATGCTGCCACGCGAGCCAGTCCGTCGCGCGTGGCGCTGCTCATGGGCAGCGAGCCACTCTGGGGCGCGCTGATCGCAGTGCTCTGGCTGGGCGAGCAATTGACATTCATGGGCTGGATCGGTGGACTGCTGATCATGTTCTCGGCGTGGTGGGTGATGAGGCCGAGGCATTGATTTCGGGCCAGTTGAGAGGGCTATTGGGGTCAGAGCGCCATTTCACGGCAATGCGAAGCACCGCTCCCTTCGGGCGAGCCGTAGGCTCGGTGAATTGGGCCTGGCCTTCTGTGGCGATCTGGAACGAAAACGCCTCGCTGCGCCCGCGCCGCAGTGCTCCATGGCAGGGGGCAGACGGTTTTTTTGAAACCCGCCCCCGCACTCCGGGGCAACTACATCGACGGGTCGATCAGCATCTTGGCGCCGGTGTTGCGCGGGCCGTAGAAGGCGATGGCTTCGGCGCTGAGCACACCGGCCAGCGACTCGGTGCGTGCGTAGTGGCTGGCGAAGGTGGTCTTCAATTCGGCCGCCACGCGCTCGCGCAGCTTTTGCGCGGCGGCGTCGCCGATTTTTTGCAGGAACGGGAACAGCAGCCAGCCGCCCACGCCCCAGGCCATGCCAAAGGTGCGCTGGATTTCGGTGGGGCGCATGTCCAGGCCGCCATACAGGTACACCTGCTTGTGCACGTTTGACCCGTAGCGGCTGTATTCCTTGGCGGTGCGGTTGATGGCGGCTTCCATGCACTGCAAGATTTGCCCGGCCAGCGTGCCGCCGCCGGTGGCGTCAAACGCGATGGTGGCGCCGGTGGCGGTGAGCGCGTCGGTCAAATCGGCCATGAAACTGGGCGCGCTGCTGTCGCAGACGTACTGGGCGCCGATGCCGCGCAGCAGCGCGGCCTGCTCGGGTTTGCGCACGATGTTGACCAGGCCAATGCCGTCCTTCTGGCAGATTTTGTTGAGCATCTGGCCCAGGTTGCTGGCGGCGGCGGTGTGCACCAGCGCGGTATGGCCTTCGCGCCGCATGGTTTCGACCATGCCCAGGGCGGTGAGCGGGTTGACGAAGCACGAGGCACCCTCGGCCGCTGTGGTGCCTGCGGGCAGCGGCAGGCACTGTGCGGCGGGCATGGCCCGGTACTGGGTGTACATGGCGCCGCCAATCACCGCCACGGTGCGGCCCAGCAGCGCCTGGGCGGCGGGCGAGGCACCAGCGGCCACCACCAGGCCCGCGCCCTCGTTGCCCACCGGCATGCTCTGACCGATGCGCGCGGCCATGCCGGGCATGGCGCGTTCGGGGATGCGGGCGTGGACCACGGGGCGCTCGGCAGTGCCCGTCACCTGCACGCTGGACAGGTCGGCCGGGCCGAACAGCAGGCCGATGTCGGACGGGTTGATGGGGGCGGCCTGCATCTGGATCAGCACTTCGTCGGCGCCGGGGGTGGGCACGGGCGTGGGCTCCAGGCTGACCTGCAGGGTGCCGTCGACCTGCACGAGCGAGCGCAGTTGCAGGGCGGTGACGGGGATGGGGGCGTTCATGGGCGGCTTTCGGGGAAAGGTGGGCCGCGCGGGGTGCGGGCTGGTGGCTTTCATTGTGGGCCAGGCGGCCCGGCATTGCCCCGCGCCCCTCAAATAGCCACCAGGCGCCGAATCCCTTGGTCCTGCATCTCGCTGCCCGGCCCGCGCGCAATCACTTCGCCGCGCTCCATCACCAGGTATTCGTCGGCCAGTGCTTCGGCAAAGTCGTAGTACTGCTCGCACAGCAGCGCCGCCACGGGGTGGCCGTCCAGGCCTTCGTCGGCCAGTTGGCGGATGACGCGGCCGATGTCTTTGATGATGCTGGGCTGGATGCCTTCGGTGGGTTCATCGAGGATGAGCAGGCGCGGGCTGGGCGCCAGCGCCCGGGCAATGGCGAACTGCTGCTGCTGGCCGCCCGACAGGTCGCCGCCACGCCTGCCCAGCATTTGCTTGAGTACCGGGAACAGGGTGTACAGGTGCTCGGGCACGGGGGTGCTGCCGCTTTGGTAGGCCAGGCCCATGCGCAGGTTGTCTTCCACGGCAAGGCGGCCAAAAATTTCGCGGCCCTGGGGCACGAAGCCGATGCCGGCGCGGGCGCGGTCGTACGGCGCCTGGTTGTGGATGGGCTGGCCACCCCAGGTGATGCTGCCGCTTTTGATGGGCACGAGACCCATGAGGCTTTTGAGCAGCGTGGTTTTGCCGACGCCGTTGCGGCCGAGCAGGACGGTGACTTTGCCGGGGGCGGCGGTGAGGCTCACGTCACGCAGGATGTGGGAGCCGCCGTAGTACTGGTTGATGTTTTGGACGGTGAGCATGGTTTTTTTAGGTGTTTTTGGCCTATAGCGCTTATCTGGTAAGCGCTGGTAGCTATTTATTTTGGAGCATTTGCGTGCTTGCGTGCTTGCGTGCTTGCGTGCTTGCGTGCTTGCTTGCTTGCTTGGGTGCTTGCTTGCTTGTTCTGAGGGCGGGGGCCGGGATGTCGCCCCGGCGGGCGAGTCCCTTTCTTTCGCTTCGCCGAAAGAAAGGAACCAAAGAAAGGGCGACCCTGCTGGCCGTGACCCCGCCGCTGCGCGCCGGGGCAACCTGCGATGCTCGTTCGCGGGGCGCGCTGCGGAACTCGCTGCGCGCTGACGCGCTCCGCTCAGACAGCCGCAGCGAGTCAGTCAACGAAGGCGTGTGTCCTTCGGCACACGCCCGCCCCGCGCCCTGCGCTTCTCGGCACGGCCAGAAGGGAACCCAAGAGCACGGGCCATCGCTGCGCTCGGCCCCCGATGCACGGCGCACAGTGCCTGCACGTATTGGGCCGAGCGCAGCGAAGGCCTGTTTGGATGTTTTGGCTGTTGGGCTATCCCACCCCTTCTGGATGCGCCTGGGGCGGAGCACTTGCGGGGTGGCATGCGCGCTGGTGCGCGCATGCTTCGTTAACTGGCTCGCCGTGGCTGTTTGAGCGGAGCGCCGCAGGCGCGCAGCGAGTTCCACGGCGCACCCCGCAAGTGCTCCGCCGCAGGTTGCCCCCGCGCTTCGCGCGGGGGTCGCAGCCAGCAGGGTCGCCTTCTCTTTGGTAACTTTCTCTTGGCGACGCAAGAGAAAGTTACTGCGCCGCCGGGCGCACACCCCGGCCCCCGCCCTCAAACGAAGCACACCGCCAAAAAAAGAGGCACAACCGCAAGCCATCACCGCCCCAAACAAACCTCAATCACCCGCTCATCCCCCTGCACCTGGTCCAGCGCGCCCTCCGCCAACACAGCGCCATCGCACAGCACCGTCACCTTCTCACTGATGCCGCGAATGAACGACATATCGTGCTCCACCACCATCAGCGAGTGCTTGCCTTTCAATGTCAGAAACAGCTCGGCCGTACGCTCGGTTTCCTCGTCTGCCATGCCCGCCATGCGCCGCACGCTGGCGGCCAGGTGGATGGTGTGCAGCACCTCGGCCAGGCGGTCTTGCTGCGCAGAATCGATGCGGAAGAACAGGCTGGACGGCACGCCCTGGTGGGTCTTGAGCGCGAGCGCAAGTTCGAGGTTCTTGAACACGCTGAGCTGCTCGAACACCGTGGGCTTTTGGAACTTGCGGCCTATCCCGGGCTGGCAATCTCGGGCTGGTTGTGGCGCAGCCGGTCGATGGCGCTGCCGAAGTACACCGTGCCCTGGTCGGGCCGGGTCTTTCCGGTGCCCTGCGCGTACGTGGGCAGGCTTGAGAGCCCGGCGATCGTGGCGATCGCCGCAAGGGCCTTGAGCGAATAGCGACGTTGCCTGCTTGCGCCTCCAGGTTGAATGATTCGTTGGCGCCCTGTGGGGTGCGCTGGAGTTCATTCTGGAGAGATGCTGCAGTGCAGGAAATACGCCGGGTGGCGTACACGGTGGCCCCGGTGCAGCCCGCCAGGGCGGCTATGGAGGCAATGCGTAGCGCTGCGGCACCTGCCCACGGATCGGGGCGGACATTCATCAGCCTGCAGGTGGGCCGTGATGGATCGATGCAGTGCGGGTACGCGATTTTCGCTTCAATTTTTATAGCTTACAACCATTTATAGATAAGCGCTGGAGCCTATTTTTGCCAGGATTTTACAAACCTGCACTTGCTGTTCACCCCACCCTGCCACGCCCTCACCAGTTGGCTCAGGTGAGCAGTGCGCCGTTCCTGTCTTCACCGGGGTCAATGAGCATATGCACCACAGGAACGCAACCATGCTGCACATCCGCGCAATACACGGTGTTGCGCCCGGTTTCCTTGGCGCGGTAGAGGGCCTTGTCGGCCCGGTTCACCAACTCTTCAAAGCTGAGCCCGGAGCCCTTGTGCAGCGTGGCCACACCAATGCTCACGGTGACCGAAACGCCAATACCGCATTCGTCCCACCGAAGGCGAACGAATTGGACAGCATGGTCCGGCCTGCCGCATTCGGGCGCGCCGAGTTGGGCACATAGTCGAGGTCGCACGCAGGATCGGAGGTCTGCAGGTGCATGGTTGGCAAGGCGATGCCGCAGCGCAGCGCCTCAATGGAGAGCACAAACTCCAGCGCACCCGCTGCGCCGATCAGATGCCCGTGAACGGACTTCGTCGCGCTGATCGGAATGTGTTTCGCTCGCGCACCGAAAACCTCTTTGATGGCGGCAGTTTCAGTGACGTCGTTGGCTTGCGTGCCCGTGCCATGTGCGCTGATCGAGTCGATGTCCGCCGGTTGGAGCTGTGCTGACGCAAGCGCCGCGCGCATCGCGGCGGCTTGGCCTGGCACGCTGGGGCGGGTGATGTGGGAGGTGTCGGTGGTTAGGCCATAGCCCAGCAACTCGCCATAGATCTGCGCGCCGCGTGCAAGTGCGCGCTCCCGGTCTTCCAAAACCACGATGGCCGAACCTTCCCCCAGCACCATGCCGCTTCTGTCACGCGAAAACGGTTTGCACGATGCCGACGCGCACGTCGGGTCGATTTTTGCAAGCGTGTGCAGGGCTTCCCACGCTTTCAATGAACCCAAAGACAGCGGTGCCTCGGCGCCGCCGGCCACGGCGGCCAGCAATTCGCCCCGCGCAATGCGCAGCCATGCCTCGCCGAGCGCCACTGCGGACGAAGAACAGGCGGTCGAGTACGTCAAGCTGGGGCCGCAAAATGCATGCTCCATGGCAATCCAGGCCGCGGAGGCGTTGTGCATGCCCATCAGCACCAGCATCGGCTTGATCCGGTCCGACTGCTCGCCGTAGAGCGTTTGGTAGCCTTCGTCCATGGACAAGGAGCCGCCCATCCCTGTTCCTACAAAAACGCCCACACGATCGGATTCGGCCGCGTTTGGCTCCAACTGTGCCTCCGACAAAGCGCTTCGCGCAGCGACGATAGCGAACTGGCTTGAACGGTCAAGCATGCGCAGCCGCGCCGGATCAAAATGTGTTTGAGCATCAAATTCTGCCGTCGCAGCCAACGGCGCGAGCAGCCGCTTTGCGATCTCGCCGCGCAGCGGCGAGACGGCCGAACACCCCAGCCGCGCTGCGTTGAACGCTTCGCCCATGGTGTTCCCAAGCGGCGATACCACGCCCCGCCCGGTAATAACGACACGCCGCATCAAGCGCGTGGTTCGAGATTGGGCGCGGACGCGAGGGAGTTCGCGTCCGCAAGCGCATCGACCTGGGCTGCAATCAGTCCGTCGATGTAACCCACCACGTCGGCCACGGTGTTGAGCTCGACCGGATCGCGCGAGACGGTGACCTTGAACTCGTCTTCAATCGTGAACAGCAGCTCGGCCAGCCCTAGCGAGTCCAACCCCAGGCTCTCAAAGCCCGCGTCCGGCGTCACCGCATCGGGTGCCACGCTGTAGTCCCTTTCCAAGATGGCGCGCAAACGTTCGAATGTGTTGGGCATAACGTCCTTTGGGAAAAAACTTCATAAAGCGGATGGCTCGGAGCCCAGAGGGAGCACGCCTGTCAAGGCGCCAGGCAGCGCGTCGGTGTGGTTTCCACGCATGCTCGCATATTGGTTCAATCGGGCAATGGTGTCAGCATCAGGCACCGTGCGCGTCTTACCGCACCATTCGACGCCGCGCGTAATGCGAGATGGCCACCGCTGCGCCACGCGCAGCAAGGGCCACAACAAACGCGGACGCATCGCTGCGTGTGCGAGCACCGCCGCCGCGCGGAGCCGCAAGGCGAACTGCCGGCGCCACGTTTGCGCATAGCGGCGCGCAATGTTCGCGTGCCAAAGGGCGAATTCTTCAGCGCTGATCTTTTGCTTCAAAGCGGCCGGTGGCTGCTGCGCGTCGTGCAGCAACTGGGAACAGAGCAGCCACGCCGATTGCATGGCCATGCTCATGCCTTCGCCGATGATGGGGTGCGCTTCCGCGGCTGCGTTGCCGATTCGGAAAATCGGATCCTCGTCTCGCAGATGGACGCCCGGATGAAGCGGACCGGAAGCCAGCCAGGGATGCGCACGCACCGCCGTCTTCAGGGCTTCGTCTACGCCGCGGCACTCGCGGCGCAACATGGCTTCCACCACCTCACCCGCCGAACAGCCGGGGGAAGCGCGGCGCAAGCGCTCCAGCCGATCGGCCCGCACGCAACAAGCCAGCGTCATCACGCCCGCGTCGGCGACCACCATGCCGCCATAACCGCCGGGGAAAGACAGCACCGGCAACACGCCGGGCAGCAATGCGCCGCCGAGAAAGTTCGCCTTGAAAGCCAACAGATCGCTCGGCCGCCGCTGCGCACGGCGCTGCCCACGCTGCGCGGGTAGCGGCTCCCAGGAACCATTGGCCAAAATGGCCAATGGTGCCAGGAACGTAGCGCTTTCGGACGTCTCGGTGCTCCGCAGCGCACATTGAAATGCCCCCGGGGCACCCTCAAGCGAATCGACGGCCCAGGGCTGCCACACCGCGACCCCGGCGTCTCGGGCCACACCGATCAGCAGGGTGTCCAGCGTTTCGCGGCCGAGCGCGCGCCCCCATTCCATGCCGGCAGGCTGCGCCGCAGGCAACTCGAAAGCAACGCGTTTGGCACCATGCAGCACCTCGAAGCGGCGCAGCGGCGGCCCGGCAATGGCTTCCAGGCCCGCGGTGTCGATGCCAATTGCGTGAAGGAGCGGCAAGTTGCTGGCAGCAATGCACTCGCCGCAGACTTTGCGCCGGGGAAAATTCTGTTTTTCTATCAATGCCACCGACCATCCCGCACGCGCAAGAAGAATCGCGGCGGTGGCCCCGGCCGGCCCGGCGCCGACGATGATCGCGTCGTAGGTGGTATGCATGAGTCAGCCCGCCGCAGCGCCAACGCGCCGGGCCGTAAAACAATGGCTAAAGCAGGCGGCGCGGCGTTCGGTCAGCGCCCAGGCACCGGGTTCCGTTGCCCAAAGCGCACTCAATTCGCCATCGCAAAAGCCGGCGCGCACACTCGTCACCGCATCTGCCCGGGTCACCCTGCACGCCCCCAGCGCGCCCACGCAGTGGCTTGCGGCCAGGGCCAACCGGGAGCGCCGGGGCTCGCAAGCCACGAAGGCACTGCACCGGCACGCGATGGCCGCCAACAAGCGCTTCAAGTTGTCTGCTTCAAAGTGGTGCAGAAAAAGATTGGCAACGATCAAGTCCCATGCGGGCTGCTCGCCACGCTCCAAATCGATCTGCACCGTTTGTTCGCTTGCCCATTCGAGTGCATCCATGGTCATGGGCGTGGCTTCCCAGCCGAGTTTTGCGTAGGCTGCGCGCGTCTTCGCGTCGAGAAGATCCACTTGGTCCAGGAGCGTCAATTGCACGTGAGGCCACTGCGAGTTGAGCGTACGCGCCACGCGCAGCATCAGGCTTGCGTCGCCGGCCCCCAATTCCAGCACACGCAGAGGCGAAGCCTGCGCCGCGCGCTGGCCTACCAACGCGCCGAGTTCCCGCGTCAGCACGCTGCAGGTGGCCATAGCGCGGTGCACGCGCTGCAGGTCACGCCGCGATCGGATGGCGGACGGATCGTCCGGCCCCAGGCTGTCGAGTTCCTCAGGCACCACTGTGCGTTTGAGCATCATCAGCAACTCGCATTCATTGAACGCGCAGCAGCGCGCCGTGGCAACTGAAGCCCGCGCCAAACGCGCTGAGCCACCACCAGTCGCCGGGGGCGTCGTCGGCCAGCGCCGCGTCCAGCACGAAATACACAAAAGCGCTCGACAAGTTGCCATAGCGCCGAAGCACGTCTGCGCTGTAACGCAAATCGCCCGTTTGCAGCCCAAAACGACGCTCGACCGCTTGCAGCACATCGCGGCCACCAGCATGCATGATCCAGGCGCCGATATCGTTTTTGCTGAGCCCAGCCCGACCCAAAACCAGGCGGAGGGTTTGCTCTGCATGCTCTGCGGCAAGACCAGGCACCTGGCGCGTGAGGATATTGCGCAGCATGCCGCCGCTTTGCTCAAAACGCAGTGCATCCCGGTGGGCCGGCTCGATGAAAGACGCACTGTCCTGCCATTCAATGGTTCGGCGGCGTCCAGCGGGGAACGCCGCACTGGCGCAATCGCCCGGCGTGGCCGACAGCACTGCCGCTCCGGCGCCGTCACCAAACAGGCAGGCGCTGATCAGAACCCCCGGATCGTTGTCGAGGTACATCGCAGCGCTGCTGACCTCGACGCACACCGAAAGCACGTTTTGGCTGGCGCCAGAGCCAATCAAGGAGCGCCCCAATTGCAAGTTCGGCAGCGCCGCGGCGCAGCCCTGCCCCACCAGATCAAACGCCTGAATGTCGCGCCGCAATCCAAGCCGCTCCACCACATAACCGGAAAGTCCAGGGCACAAGTAACCGGTGCAGGTGCTCACCACCACGGCATCGATGTCGCTCGCAGCCAGGCCTGCGGCGTCCAGAGCGCGCCGCGCTGCATCGGCCGCCAGCGCAGGCGCATGTTCGCCAAAACGCCGCGAAAGCGTGTCTGGATCGATCGTAAAAACGTCTTGGAGCGACTCCACTGCCAAGTGGCGCTCATCAATGCCGTTGTCGCGCCTGAGCACGGTGTTGGCGATAAAACGAGCGCGCGCATTGAGCTTGCCAAACCATTCGGATTTCTCAAATTCCGCCAGGCATTCGTCCTTGCGGTAGCGCCACGCGGGCGTGGCAGTGCCGATGCCGCGCAGGTACATCGCAGGTGCTGCGTATTGAGCGTCTGCTGTCATCACAAGCACCGTGGCAAAGTTCTGGTGGGGCCCGGATGGGGCTGCGCATCGTTCGTGACGTTCTCCTTTGGTTGGGCCCAGGCAATTTTTTGCACTCCCGAAAAGGGAAGTCTGACAGCCAATTCCCTTAGAGCCTGTTCAAAGTCTTTTTGGAGATCGCATTGGAGTGCAATCGAGATGAGTGGATGCTTTGGGTGCGACGCATGGGCTCATGCCCATGCAAGCAGCCGGGGCGTCCAATCGCCCGATTTCACTCCAACCCTTCGGGCAAGTGCCTTGCCGGGCGGTCTGCGGCGTTGCGGCGCTTGCCAATAGCCGAGCTATTGGCTGCGCACCGCGCCTTGCACCCCATCCCGGCAAGGTACTTGTGCGACTCCAAAAAGACTTCGAACAGGCTCTTAGTACTTACGAGTGCACAATTCCGTCGTCGTCTGCGCTGCGGATCTCGGCCTCGGTCGGCAGACGGTCCAGGCGGGTGGCGGGCTCTGGCTCGGTAGCTTGGCCTGCCGCCTCGCCGCCGAGAACCCCGGCGATGGTGCCTGCCGTGCCTCCCACCAAAACGCCGATCGGCCCGCCAATTGCCGCGCCAGCGGCCGCGCCCGCAACCAAGCCTGCCATCGCTCCACCGCCCACATAGACAGACTTGGCCTCGCGCGCGGCTTCGTCGTGGCTGAGCCCCACCTGCGCTGCGGGATCGGGGTCTTGAGATGGTACTCCGTGGCCTGGCACCGCCTGCTCCGCCAAATCGGGATTGCGCGGGGCTGCGGCATCCGGGGTGCCATACGGGGGTTGCATTGGTGTATTCATCTCATCTCCTTGGGTCATGGGCGAGCAATCGGTGTCGCTGTTCCTGCTTTGTAGGCGCTACGCGACGCCAAAGTCGCGGTCCAATGCACCCTGGGCCTGTCGGACAAAATCGCTGGTTTTCGAGAAATCGATTTGCGGCGGAACTTGGCAAGGCGCGCGCTAAACGAAAAGCGAGTTTCGCCAGTCAACGGTTACGCCTGCTGACGCGCCATACCGGCCGCGCGCGCTATCGTTCAGGTTTTCCATCAAAGGAGCGTTCCGCATGCATCCCCGACTGATTCCCGCCATGGCCGCTGCCGCGCTGCTGGCGGCTTGCGCCAGCCCGCCGCCTGCGCCCATCGACGTGCGCCCCAACGTTCCACCGGCCGGCGGACGCTGCGACGCTGGCCCGGCGCAATCGGCCATCGGCCAGAACAGCACTGCACGCAATGTGGAAGCAGCGCGCGTCGCCGCAGGGGCGCGTATGGCGCGCACCATTCGGCCTGGACAGATGGTGACCAAGGAATACGACTTCGAGCGCCTGAATCTGGAAGTGGACGCCAGCGGGCGCATCGTCGCGGCGCGCTGCGGATGAAGCGTTGGCGAGGTCAGCCGGGCAGAAACAGCTCCTGCAAGTTGCTCAAGAAGTCAAAGCCCCGCTCCGTGGGTCGCACATGCACCATGTCGCGCGCAATCAAGCCCTGGGCTTCGGCTTTGTCCAGCGCCGGAGCGATCGAGGCGACGCTCTGGCCGGTGCGCTCAACGAAATCCTGCAGCGCAAATCCCCCCCTCAGCCGCAAGGCGTTGAGCATGTACTCGAACGCCAGGTCAGCGCGGCGCACGTCGGTATCCTGCGCTACCGCGTTGCCCGATAGCGCGCGCTCCATGTACAGCGCGGGGTCCCGAAACCGCGTCTGCCGCACCACACGGTGGGCAAAGCTGAGTTTGCTGTGCGCGCCGGCGCCTATGCCAAGGTAGTCGCCAAACTGCCAGTAGTTGAGGTTGTGCGCGCATTCGTGGCTGCCTCGCGCATAGGCGGAAATTTCATAACGCTGCAGCCCCACAGCCGCAGTGCGTTCGGTGATGCGGTCGAGCATGGCGTAGGCCAGATCGTCCTCGGGCACCACGGGCGGATATTTGGCAAAGACGGTGTTGGGCTCGATGGTGAGGTGGTAGATTGACAGGTGCGGCGGCGCGAGGGCCAGCGCGATGTCGAGGTCGGCATCCAGCGCGGCGATATCTTGGCCGGGCAGCGCGTACATGAGGTCAAGGTTAAAGGTGTCGAAGGCCTGCGCTGCCTCTTCTACGGCGGCACGGGCCTGGGCACCGTCGTGCACACGGCCCAGCGCCGCCAAATGGGTATCGTTGAAGCTTTGCACCCCCACCGACAAACGCGTCACGCCAGCTGCGCGATAGGCGCGAAAACGGTCTTTTTCGAAGGTGCCGGGGTTGGCTTCCAAGGTGATTTCGGCGCCCGCCGCGAGCGGCAGCAACGCCCGGATATCGCCCAGCAACTGGTCGATGGATGCCGGCGAAAAAAGGCTGGGCGTGCCGCCGCCGATGAACACCGTCTGTACTGGCCGACCCCAGACAAGCGGCAGCGCCGCTTCCAGGTCGGCGCGCAAGGCGTCGAGGTAACGCGCCTCGGGCAAGGCGCCCGCGCCGGGTGCCGCGTGCGAGTTGAAGTCGCAGTACGGGCATTTTTTCAAGCACCAGGGCAGGTGTACATAGAGCGAGAGCGGCGGCAGTGCGGGCAGCTGCAACAGTCCCGGGCGCATGTAGTGCTGGATGTCGCGCTGCAGCGCTGGCGCAGCCTCGTTGGCAGGAAGGATGGGAATGGTCATGGTGTCGCGGCACGCAGTAGTTCAAACAGGCGTTCATCCCATCCAGTTGGCGCGCATCAGCGCCAGCATGGCCTGCGCGGCGCGGCCACGGTGGCTGAGGCTGTTCTTGACTGCCGGATCGAGCTCGGCAAACGTCCTGCCCAGTTCGGGAACGACCATTACCGGATCGAAACCAAAACCGTGGCTGCCGCGCGGCGTGCGTGCAATATCACCGACGACGCGGCCCACCGCGATCAAAGGTTCTGGGTCTTGCGGGCTGCGCAGCGCCACCAGCGTGCTGACCAGCGCGGCGCGGCGATTGTCCAGGCCCGCCATTTGCTCCAGCAAGGCGCGGACATTGTTGTCGTCGCCCTTGGGGTAACCGAATTGCGTGGCGTAGTGCGCCGTGTCAACGCCGGGCAGGCCGCCAAACGCGTCCACGCACAGGCCAGCATCGTCGGCCACGGCCGGCAGACCGGTGTGCTGCGAGGCAAAGCGTGCTTTGGCCAGCGCGTTTTCTACGAAAGTGCGGTGCGGCTCTTCGGCTTCGCCCACGCCCAGGTCGGCCTGGCGCACCAGCTCCACGCCCAGCGGCGCGAACAGGCTTTGCAGTTCGGCGAGTTTGCCCAGGTTGTTCGACGCGAGCACGATTCTCATAGTTAAATTGGCCTCTAGCGCTTATCTGATAAGCTTAAGTAGCTATAATTTCAGGAGCGATTCGCGTTGCAGCAGCACCAGATCGGCAATGCCTTGCTGTGCCAGATCGAGCAGCGCATTCATTTCGTCGCGACTGAATGCAGCGCCTTCGGCCGTGCCCTGCACTTCCACGAAGTGTCCGGCACCGGTCATGACCACGTTCATGTCGGTGTCGCAGGCGGAGTCCTCGGGGTAGTCCAGGTCGAGCAGGGGCACGCCACCGAGCAACCCCACGGAGACGGCCGCCACGGCATCGCGAATGGGTGTGCGCGCCAGCAGGCCGCGCGCCATGAGCGAAGCCACGGCGTCTTGCGCGGCCACCCACGCGCCGGTAATGGGGGCGGTGCGCGTCCCGCCGTCGGCCTGCAGCACGTCACAGTCGAGCAGGATGCTGCGCTCTCCCAGGGCCTCAAGATCAAACACCGCGCGCAGTGACCGTCCAATGAGGCGCTGGATCTCCTGGGTGCGCCCGCTTTGCTTGCCTTTGGCGGCTTCGCGGTCGCTGCGCTTGTGGGTGGCGCGCGGCAGCATGCCATATTCGGCCGTCACCCAGCCACGGCCAGTGCCGCGCTGGTGCGGGGGCACTTTATCTTCGACGGACGCGGTGCACAGCACACGCGTATTGCCAAACTCGATCAGCACGGCACCTTCGGCATGCATGGTGAACTGGCGCGTGATGCGCACCGAACGAAGCGCATGGCTGGCGCGGCCACCAGAACGGGAAACTGGATTCATGATGGACAAGATGTTCCGAAAAAATGAAAGCGCCGGCTTGGGCAGCGCGATCGCAGGTGCGCTGAGGTCCGCGCGCCGCGTTGTCAGCGTCTGCGCTCGGCTGAGCGCCGAATGGCCTCGTTGATCTCGGCAATCGAGCGCTCGATAGCGGCATCATCCAGGTCGTCCACCAGTCCATCGAGCGGCCCGGCCTGGATGGTGGAAGCAAATACGTCGTCACTGATGCTGTCGGTGGACACGCCCTGGGTCGACTCGAAACTGTCAGGCGTCTCCCATTCCAGCGCCACAACAGTAACGTTGTCGCTGCTGTCGCCCGCCTTGCGCAGTGCGGTCTCGACCAGTTCCGGAACCGACTGCGACACCATGTTGCGCCCCAGTTCGGCAGCGATCTCCTCGTCGCTGAGCGTGCCCCAGAGACCATCCGAGCAGAGCAAGATGCGGTCCCCTTGCTCCAGGGGCACCGGACCGGTCGTGTCGTAAATGGGCTTGGTGGGCGAGCCCAGGCAAGTGAACAGCACATTGCGGTTGATGTGCTCAAGCCCGGGCGGCATGTTGTGCAGTTCAAGATAGGAATGGTCGCGCGTGCGCGTCAGCAGCGCACCGCCGCGCACCATGTACAGACGCGAATCGCCGCAGTGCACCCAGCTCGCGCAGCCGTTCTGGATCACGGCCACCACCAGGGTGGTGCGCGGCGAATCGATCATGCCCTTGTCGCTTGCGTAGCGCAGGATCTGGTGGTGCGCCGCCAGCAAGGCGTTCGACAGAAATTCCGGCACATCCGGCAGTTGCGGCTTGGCCTGCCGCTGGTACATGGCGGCCACGGTCTGCAGCGCAATTTGCGCTGCCACTTCGCCCTCAGGGTGGCCGCCCATGCCGTCGGCGAGCACAAAAAGGCCCGATTCCCGCGTGTAGCAGTACCCCATGCGGTCTTCGTTGTTCTCACGTCCACCGCGTCGACTGATCTGAAAAATGGAAAACTTCATTTGGCCTTGACTCCGGCTGCTGCTGCATCGCCTGGCTTGGTCACGCTCTTGCGCGTTTCTGCAACCAGCGTATCGAGCTGCAGGCGCATTTTCTCGGTCACTGTGAGCTTGGTGTAACGGCGCTCGCCCTCGCGCGAGAGTTCTTTTTGCAGCGCAAATACCGATTGCGGCCGCGAGAGCGGGTCCAGCGCCATGCACCACTCGACCACCTCGATGAGGTTGTCGGAATACACGCCGCGCAGCTTGGCCAGCGAGAGCGAAAGGCGATCCTTGTCCTGGCGCTGGGGGGCCTCATTGGGCGGAAAGCCCTGCATGCAGGCGTAGATGCAGGCACCAAGGGCGTAAATATCGGTCCAGGGGCCCATGGACGAATCGCGCCGGTACATTTCGGGCGCTGCAAAGCCCGGCGTGTACATGGGGCGAATGAAGTTGCCCTCTTTGGACAGCACTTCACGCGCCGCGCCAAAATCGATCATCACTGCCTTGTTGTCGTCGGTGATGAAAATATTGGCTGGCTTGATGTCCAGGTGCAGCATCTTGTGCTGGTGCACGATGCGCATGCCGCGCAGCACCTCGTCGAACAGACTGCGGATGGTGGATTCGCGAAACACCTTCTGCTGCTTGAGATCGCGCGCGGTGATGATGAAGTCCTGCAGGGTGGCCCCCTCCAGATAGTTCATCACCATGTAGACGGTTTCGTTCTCGCGAAAGAAATTGAGCACGCTGACCACCGAGGCGTGCGATATCTGCGCCAAGGCGCGGCCTTCTTCAAAAAAACTCTTGAGCCCCAAACGGTAGAGAGAAAGCTTTTCCGGCTGCACCTTGGGCAGGAGTTCGCCGGGAGAGCGGGTTGCCAGAGACGACGGTAGGTACTCTTTGACGGCAACCTGCTGGCCATCTGGGTCCATGCACAAATAGACGACACCAAAGCCGCCGGACGACACCCGCCGTACCACGCGGTAGCCGCCAATGACGGTGTCGGGGGGCAGCGGTGCCGGCTTGATTTTGGACATATTCTGCGCGTGTGTTTCGATGGCGGACGAGAACCCGGATAATCGCCGGTTCGCTAGCAAACAAGAAAAGTCCCATGGCAGTTTACAGCATGACCGGCTACGCCAGCGCCCAAACTGGCGCCCCCTCTGCAAGCGCGGAAGGCGAGCCTCGCGCGCAACCGGTGCGCCGCTTGGGCATGGAGATTCGTTCGGTGAACAGCCGCTTTCTCGACCTGTCGTTTCGTTTGCCTGACGAGCTCCGCAGTTTCGAGCCGACGCTGCGCGCCCTCGTCACCGCCAAAGTCAAACGCGGAAAGATCGAGGTACGTGCCGCGCTTGAAAGCCTGGACAACAATGCCCTGCCCGACCCGCCCACGCGCGTCCTGCAGCGACTATCGTCCATGCAAGACGCCGTGCAGTCCTGGTTGCCTGACGCGCAGCCGCTTTCCGTAGCCGAAGTCTTGCGCCTTTGCGCAAATACAGCACCAGCATTTGACGCCAGCGCTCAGAACATCACGCAACTCGCGCAAAACGTGCTCACTTCCCTTTTGGAGGCCCGCGCCCAAGAAGGACAACGCCTGACGGCCATGCTGCGCGGCCACCTCAAGCAATTGCGTGCACTGACAGAGCAGGCCACCCCGCTCGTGCCACAGCTGGTGGAACAACAGCGCCAGCGCTTCATGGATCGCTGGAAGGAGGCCATGGGTCTGGCCGAGGGAAGCGCCACCCCCGAGGCCGCGCAGGATCGGGCGCTGTCCGAAGCTACCGCCTTCGCGATCCGCATTGACGTGGCCGAAGAAGTAACGCGGCTCGACTCGCACGTGACCGAGATCGAGCGGCTGCTGATCAAAGGTGGCGAGGTGGGCAAGCGGCTGGACTTCCTGATCCAGGAACTGCACCGCGAAGCCAATACGCTGGGGTCCAAATCGTCGGCCCTGGAACTTACACGCATCAGCGTGGATATGAAGGTCCTGATCGAGCAGATGCGCGAACAGGTGCAAAACCTGGAGTGAGACGCCCGCTGCGGCCCAACCGATCATGACAGCAAGCAAGGAATATCCCGGCAATCTCTTCGTAGTTGCCGCTCCCAGTGGCGCCGGCAAGTCCAGCCTTGTCAAGGCGCTGCTGGAACTCGATTCGCACGTCCACCCGTCAATCTCCCACACGACGCGCGCGCCGCGCGGGCAGGAAAAGCATGGACGTGAGTACTTCTTCGCCTCCGAGTCCGAATTTGACGCCATGGTGGCCAGCGACGCATTCGTGGAATGGGCACTGGTCCATGGCAATCGCTACGGCACCTCCAAGAAGTCCATCGAGGAGCGGATCGCTCAGGGGAACGACATTATTCTGGAGATTGACTTTCAAGGTGCTCTGCAAATCAAGCAGGCCTTTGCCAATGCGGTGCTCGTCTTCGTCTTGCCCCCGAGTTGGGACGAATTGCGCTCGCGTCTGGAGCGCCGGGGCGAGGATTCGTCGGAAGTCATACAAATGCGCCTGAACAACGCCAAGACGGAAATGGCGCAGGTGCACAAATTCGACTTCGTTATAATCAATGAATTATTTGAGCGCGCGCTTTTTGACCTCAAGGCAATTGCACACGCCCAGCGACTCAAATACGCGGCGCAACGCCGCGCACGTTCAGAAACGTTCGAATTGCTGAACATTCCTTGACCCTTTCGGAGAATCCATGGCCCGCATCACCGTCGAAGACTGCCTTGAGCAGATCCCCAACCGTTTTCAGCTCGTTCTTGCTGCCACCTACCGTGCGCGCATGCTGAGCCAGGGCCATACGCCACGCATCGAAAGCCGCAACAAACCCGGCGTCACGGCCCTGCGCGAGATTGCGGCCGGCAAAGTGGGGATCGAGATGCTCAAGAAGGTTCCCGGCTGATCCGCAGCCCGAGTAGAAAACAAGCACCGCCAGTCGGTGCTTTTTTCATGTTGCTCCGGTTGTGCAAGCTCGCGCGCTACATTTGAGGGATGAACGCGGAGTCGAATGCAGCCCTTGTGGCTGAAGGCCAAACACTGGAGCGCACGCTGCCTGTGAGCAATGCCGTGGCAGCCGCCAACGCAGCGGCCGCCAGTTTCGCCGCGCTCACCGACAGCCTGGACTATCTGGAGCCCGCGCAGGTGGAGCTGGTGCGGCAGGCTTATCGCTATGCCGACGAAGCCCACCTCGGGCAATTGCGCAACAGCGGTGAACCCTACATCACGCACCCGATTGCTGTGGCTGCGCAATGCGCCGAATGGAAGCTCGACGCACAGGCGCTGATGGCAGCGCTGTTGCACGACGCCATGGAAGATTGCGGCGTCACCAAATCAGACCTGATCGAGCGCTTTGGCGCCAGCGTGGCAGAGCTCGTAGACGGCCTGACCAAGCTCGACAAATTGCAGTTCGACACACGCGAAGAAAATCAGGCGGAATCGTTTCGCAAAATGTTGCTCGCCATGGCGCGCGATGTCCGTGTCATTCTCATCAAGCTGGCAGACCGCACCCACAACATGCGCACCATGGGCGACATGCCGCGCGCCAAATGGGGACGCATTGCCTCGGAAACGCTGGAGATCTATGCCCCCATCGCCCACCGCCTGGGGCTTAACCAAACGTATCGCGAGCTACAGGACTTGTCCTTTCGCTACCTGCATCCCTGGCGCTACAGCACACTGTCCAAGGCCGTAGGAAAGGCGCGCAATCGTCGGCGTGACCTGGTGCAAAAGGTGCAGTCCGATGTAGATGCGGCCTTCGCGCGAGTGGGGCTGCAGGCGCGACTGGCCGGTAGAGAGAAAACGCTCTATGCGATTTACCAGAAGATGGAACAAAAACACCTGAGTTTTGCCCAGGTGACGGATATCTATGGCTTTCGCGTCATCGTGGGGAGCGTCACGGCGTGCTATACCGCGCTCGGCATCCTGCACCAGATGTACAAGCCCGTGCCAGGCAAGTTCAAGGACCATATCGCGATTGCCAAAGTGAATGGCTACCAATCGCTGCACACCACATTGGTGGGCCCTTCAAGCGTAAATATCGAATTTCAGATGCGTACCGAAGAAATGCATCTGGTGGCAGAAGCTGGCGTGGCCGCGCACTGGCTCTACAAGCAGCAGGATGCCGACGGAGCCGCCGCCGAGCGCCTGGGAACCAAATGGCTGCAGTCCTTGCTGGACATCCAGAACGAAACGCGCGACGCCGCCGAGTTCTGGGACCATGTCAAGGTGGATCTTTTCCCCGACGCGGTCTACGTGTTCACGCCCAAAGGCCAGATTCTTGCCCTGCCACGCGGCGCCACGGTCATCGACTTCGCCTATGCCATTCACAGCGACGTCGGTGACCACACAGCGGCGGCCAAGCTCAACAATGAGCAAGTGCCTCTGCGCACCGAGATACACAACGGCGACATCGTTGAAATCATCACCAATCCCACCACCACGCCCAATCCGGCCTGGCTGGGCTTTGTGCGGACGGGCCGGGCACGTTCACGGATTCGAAGCCACCTCAAGCTGCTCAATCAGGTGGATTCCGAAGCGCTTGGAGAAAAGCTGTTGACCCAGGCCTTGCGCGCGGAAGGCCTGGAACAGCTGCCACCGAGTTCGGAAGAAATGCAGCCGCTGTGGGACAAGCTTCTGCGCTTCACCGGGAGCCGCGACCGCAGCGATCTCATGGTCGACATCGGCCTGGGCAAGCGCATCGCCACCATCGTCGCCAAACGCTTGCTGGTGCTGATGACTGAGCATGGCTACCGCCCCGATGCGCTGCTTCTTACGCGCGAGCGCTTTACTTCGCACGAATCCATCTCGCAGGGCGGTGTCTCGCTCGACGGCAGCGAGAATGCATCGGTGAAATACGCACCCTGCTGCCGGCCTGTGCCGGGCGACCGGATCGTGGGCTATCTGGGCCGGGGCGAGGGTCTCGTGGTGCACGTGGCCTGGTGTGCGGTCGCCCAGCGGCTGCAAGCCAAGGACAGCGAGCGCTTCATCTCCGTAGATTGGAGCGACGAGCCCACGCGCATGTTCGAAACCGGGGTCACAGTCACGGTAAACAACGGCAAGGGCCTTCTCGCGCGCATTGCTGCGGAGCTGGCGAGCGTCGAGGCGGATATCACCCACATCGACATGGACGATGAAGTGGCACTCGATACCTTGAATCTGCGCCTGGTGATTGGCGTGCGCGATACCTCACATCTCGAGGCGGCACTGCGCAACCTGCGGCGCATACCTGCAGTGTTGCGCGCTGTACGTTCACTGCCGACCCAGTAGTGGCTGCGGACCGTTAGGGATGTCCATGGAAAGACATCTCAGGTCGCTCATTCCTGCTTTGGCCGACCCGGATAGCTCACCGAAAGAATCTCAAGCACATGCATACCTGAGGGCGTTTCCAGCCGCACCTCGTCCCCTATGCGCGCCTTCAGAAGTGCCCGCGCTACCGGGGAAATCCAGCTGATCTCTCCCTGCCCGCTGTCGGCCTCGTCGATGCCCTTGATCGTGACCTTGGTCTCTTGGGCGTGTTCGTCCGTGTACCGCACGGTGGCGCCGAAGAAGACCTGATCACTGCCCGTGTGGACGCTGGGATCGACGATCTCAGCTGTCTCCAGCCGAGATGTCAAAAAACGGATCCGTCGATCAATTTCGCGCAGGCGCTTCTTGCCGTAAATGTAGTCGCCGTTTTCCGATCGATCGCCGTTGCGCGCAGCCCAATGCACCGCTTCCACCACTTGCGGACGCTCTTCGTCAATGAGCTTGAGCAGCTCGTCGCGCAAACTCGCGTAGCCTCCGGGTGTCATGTAATTGCGAACTGCGCCAAGTGGTGGCAGAGGAGGCAAGGAATCCTGAGATTCTTCGTCAGTATCCCGTGTGAACGCTTTGCTCATGCGATGGTCCCTTGTCAGTCGAAGCTCGCCCCAGGCAAAGCACCCAGGGACGCGACGACTCCGGGGCCAACCACTTTCCGACATCGCCAACACCAATCCCCGATGCCAAGCATTGTGCAGTGGACGCAGAGCGGTCAAGAGATGGATGCGGGAAAGGAAAAAGCCCTGATACCTTACAGTATCAGGGCTTACCTTTTTGGTGCGGCTGGCAGGAATTGAACCCACGACCCCTTGGTTCGTAGCCAAGTACTCTATCCAACTGAGCTACAGCCGCCAAGTCTCAAATTATAGCGTGATTTTTTATCTCTCAGACCAAGTGGCAAGAGACACCATGCTCTTTTTCTCCTCATCGTCCTCGCAGGCAAATGGTGCCGATTGTCGGGATTGAACTGACGACCTACCGCTTACAAGGCGGTTGCTCTACCACTGAGCTAAATCGGCGAACCTGGGATTTTAAGCTTGGATTTCGGATCTCTCAGCGTTCGAACTCATTTGACGCGCTTTAGTGAAGGCCGACGCTGCGCGCCAGCCCCGCCTTCGGGTGACCGTGGCTCGTCGGGGGGCTCTGACTTGTTGGCGCTTGCTGCTTCAGGCACCAGCTGGACCACGGGCTTGGCGTCCGAGGGTGTCGCAGCCTGGGTCGGCAGCTCACCGCCCTCCTCCACGGTGCCTGGCAAAAAATCCGTCGGCGGCGGAAACGCCATACCCTGCCCGTTCTCGCGTGCGTAGATGGCGATCACGCGGCCCACGGGAACCAGAATGTCGCGCGGCTGACCACCAAAACGCGCCTTGAACTCGATGAAATCATTGCCCAACTGCAATCCGCTCGTGGCATCCATCGCCACGTTAAGGATAATTTCACCGTTGTTCACGTACTCCAGTGGAACGCGAACCGATTCGTCAACCTTCACGGCAATATGCGGCGTAAAGCCGTTGTCGCTGCACCATTCGTGCAGCGCCCGGATCAGGTAGGGCCGGGTCGAAGTGGATTCCTGAGAGTTCATGGCGGGGTCCAGGGGGTCGCACGCGCAAGCCTTTACTTGCGCATGACCTTTTCAGACGGTGTGAGTGCTTCGATGTACGCCGGCCGCGAAAAGATGCGCTCCGCATACTTCAGCAGGGGTGCAGCGTTCTTGCTCAGATCGATCCCGTAGTAGTCCAGGCGCCAGAGCAAGGGTGCGATGGCGACGTCGAGCATCGAAAAATTCTCACCCAACATGTACTTGTTCTTCAAGAACACTGGTGCGAGCTGGGTCAGGCGGTCGCGGATATGCGCGCGCGCCTTCTCCAAAGCCTTCTCGTTGCCCTTGCTTGCGCGTGACTCAAGGCTATTGACGTGAACGAAGAGCTCTTTCTCGAAGTTCAGCAAAAACAGCCGCACCCGGGCCCGGTCCACCGGATCGCCCGGCATCAGCTGGGGATGCGGGAAGCGCTCGTCAATGTATTCATTGATGATGTTCGACTCGTAGAGAATCAGGTCGCGCTCGACCAGGATGGGCACCTGGCCGTAGGGATTCATCACCGCGATGTCTTCCGGCTTGTTGTAAAGATCCACGTCGCGGATCTCGAAATCCATGCCTTTTTCGAACAGAACAAACCGGCAACGGTGGGAAAAAGGACAGGTCGTCCCCGAATAAAGCACCATCATGAAGCGAATCTCCTAAAAACCAAAAGAGTGGAACGCCGAAGGCGTCCACTCTCAGAAAAACGCCGCATCGCTCGATGCGGCATGGCAAAACACTGGACTACTTGACGTCTTTCCAGAATGCCCCATTGAGCTTCCAGGCAAGCACCGTGGTGAAGGCCAGGAAAATCAACACCCACACGCCAATCCGTACGCGGGTTTTTTGTATCGGCTCGCCCATCCATTGCAAATAGCCGACGAGATCACCGATCGCTTCGTCGTACTGTGCGGGCGTCATGCTGCCGGCAGCCTTCTGCTCCCAGCCCTTCAAGACGTGCACCGTCTGTCCATGGCTCTCGTGTTCTTCAAAAACCGGACGGTGGTCGCCCTGCAATTGCCACAGCGCATTGGGCATGCCCACGTTCGGGAACACGATGTTGTTCCAGCCCGTGGCCTTGGTCTCATCGCGATAGAAGGAACGCAGGAAGGTGTAGAGGTAATCCGCACCCGTGCCACCGAGTCCTGCGCGCGAGCGCGCGATGACGGTCAGATCGGGCGGATTGGCACCAAACCACTCTTTGGCCTGGTGCGGGTCGATGGCGGCCTTCATGGTCTCACCGATCTTCTCGGTGGTGAACAAGAGGTTGTCCTTGATCTGCTGCGGCGTCAGGCCGATGTCGGTCAAGCGGTTGTAGCGCATGAACGCGGCGGAATGGCAGCCGACGCAGTAATTGACAAACAGCTTGGCTCCGTTTTGCAGCGCCGGCAGGTCGTTGGTGCGATTGGGCGCTTTGTCCAGAGCAAGCGCGCCAGCAGCATGCGCAGCACCCGCAATGAGACCCAGCGCGGCAATGAACGAGAGAACGATTTTTTTCATGATCTGCATCTCCTGGCTCAATGCGCAGCAAAGGTCACACGGTCAGGCACCGGCTTGGGCTCACCCAGTCGGCTCCACCAAGGCATCAGCAGGAAGAACCCAAAATAGAACAGGGTGCCGATCTGCGACAAGCGTTCACCCAATGGCGACACCGGTTGCACGCCCAAATAGGCGAGCATGAAGAAGTTGACGACGAACACCCCATACACATACTTGTGCCAGCTTGGGCGATAGCGGATGGACTTAACCGGGCTGCAATCGAGCCAGGGCAGGAAGAACAGGATGACGACTGCGCCGCCCATGATCACCACGCCCCAGAACTTCGCGTCGATGTTGAGCATCAACAGGATGCCAACGGCAGCTGCGGCGGCAATGATGCCCTTGAAAATCACGGGCATGCGACCCTTGATTACGCCAAACCCGGCACCCAGCACTACGCAGGCAATCAGTACGTACACCATTTCACTGGTGATGGCGCGCAGCATGGAATAGTACGGTGTGAAGTACCAAACCGGGGCAATATGAAGGGGCGTCTGCAGCGGGTCGGCGGGAATGAAGTTGTTGTACTCCAGGAAATATCCGCCAGCTTCCGGAGCGAAGAAGATCACTGCCGTGAAAGCCATCAGGAACAGGCAGACACCCAGAATGTCGTGCACCGTGTAGTACGGGTGGAAGGGAATGCCGTCCAGCGGATGGCCCTTGTCATCCCGCGGAGCGTTCGGACCCTTGATTTCAACACCGTCGGGGTTGTTGGAACCCACGTCGTGCAGCGCCAACAAGTGTGCGACCACCAGGCCCAACAGCACCAGCGGCACAGCGATGACGTGGAAGCTGAAGAAGCGGTTAAGCGTCGCGTCACCCACCACGTAGTCGCCGCGGATCAGCAGCGCCAGATCAGGGCCGACAAAGGGAATGGCGGAGAACAGGTTCACGATGACCTGCGCACCCCAGTACGACATCTGGCCCCAGGGCAGCAGATAGCCCATGAAGGCTTCGGCCATGAGCGCCAGGAAAATCGCGCAGCCAAAGATCCAGACCAGTTCGCGCGGCTTCCTGTAGCTGCCGTAGAGCAGGCCGCGGAACATGTGCAGGTAGACGACGATGAAGAACGCCGAGGCACCCGTCGAATGCATGTAGCGGATCAGCCAGCCCCAGGGGACGTCCCGCATGATGTATTCCACCGAACCAAACGCCAGCGCGGCGTCGGGCTTGTAGTGCATCACCAGGAAGATGCCGGTGACGATCTGGATCACCAGCACCAGAAGGGCGAGCGAACCAAAGATGTACCAGAAGTTGAAGTTCTTCGGAGCGTAGTACTCCGACATGTGGACGCGGTAGGCGTCAAACGCGGTCGGGAACCGGTTTTCAAACCAGTTGGTGAGCTTGGCGCCCGCCGAAGCGTTGGGGGAAATTTCGTTGAACACAGCCATGGTGCGGTCCCTCAGGCTTTCTTGTCGTCGCCAACGATCAGGCGGGTATCGGAGAGGTACATGTGCGGAGGCACTTCCAGGTTGTCTGGCGAGGGCTTGTTCTTGTACACACGGCCAGCCAGGTCAAATGTGGAACCGTGGCAGGGACAAAGAAAACCACCCGGCCAGTCATCAGGCAACGAAGGCTGGGCGCCAGAGGAAAAACGATCGGAGGGCGAACAACCCAGGTGGGGGCAGATGCCGACCGCCACAAAGTACTCGGGTTTGATTGAGCGCTGCTCGTTGCGAGCATAAGGAGGCGTGAACTCATCGGGCTTGCGCAGCGATTTGGGGTCGGCCAGCTTGTCGTCGTTTTTGGGCAGTTCGGCCACCTGTTCCGGGGTGCGACGCACGATCCAGACCGGTTTGCCACGCCATTCCACGGTCATTTTTTCGCCCGGCTTCAAGGCAGAGATGTCCACTTCGACTGCAGCGCCTGCGGCTTTGGCCTTCTCGGATGGCTGGAAAGAACTCACGAAGGGAACGGCGGTTGCCACGCCGCCCACCGCGCCAGCGCAGCCGGTCGCGATCAGCCACGTCCGCTTGCTGGAGTCGATTGGAGTGTCACTCATGGGGGTCCTCGATGTACATCGCTGGGGTTGGGGAGACAGCCTGAAATTGTAGCGGAGTGAAAACGCCCACCCGGGTACACGGCCAGTCCAGACCGCGCAGTGTTTGACCCCCGGCAAGCTTCAGCGCCTTCGCGCCGCTTCGGACATACTGCGAACCACCAAAATCACGGGAGAATTTGATGGGAATGATGAAAGAGTTTCGCGAGTTTGCGATCAAGGGCAATGTCATTGATCTGGCGGTGGGCGTGATCATTGGAGCGGCTTTCAGCAAGATCGTCGACTCTGTGGTCAGCGATCTGATCATGCCGGTCGTCGGGCTGGTGTTTGGCAAGCTCGACTTTTCCAATCTCTTTGTGGTCCTGGGCACGGTACCGGCGGGCACCGCGATGACCCTCGACGCGCTCAAGAAGGCCGGTGTCCCGGTGCTGGCCTACGGCAGCTTCATTACAGTGGCCGTGAACTTCTTCATCCTGGCCTTCATCATTTTCCTGATGATCCAGCAGGTCAACCGCCTCAAGCGCAGTAACCCGGAACCTGCGCCAGCGCCCGCCGCGACGCCCGAAGACATCGTGCTGCTGCGCGAAATTCGTGACAGCCTCAAGCGTCCCGCGTCAAACGCCTGACTTCACTGGGCAGACAGGCGGCGGGCCCAGCGCACCGCCTCGATCAGGCTTGCCGGATCGGCCTTGCCGGTGCCGGCAATGTCGAACGCCGTGCCGTGGTCCGGGCTGGTGCGCACCAGCGGCAAGCCGAGGGTGACGTTCACGCCTTTGTCCACGCCCAGGTATTTCACCGGAATCAAGCCTTGGTCGTGGTACATGGCCACCACCACGTCGAACTCGCCGGGGTGCATCGGCGTATTGCGGGCGCGCATGAACACGGTGTCCGGTGCCCAGGGGCCGGTGGCGTCCAGTCCTTCTCTGCGTGCGGCAGCGATGGCCGGGCCAATGACCTCGATTTCTTCCCGCCCGAAAAGACCCGCTTCGCCCGCGTGCGGATTGAGCGCAGACACCCCGATGCGCGGCGCACGGCCCAGACTTTTACAGAGTGCGGCGTGCGTGATGCGCAAGGTTTGCAGCACGTTGTGGGGCATGACGGCGTCGATGGCGTCGCGCAGCGCCAGGTGAATGCTCACCAACACGGTGCACAGCTCGTCGCTGGCCAGCATCATGCGCACCGGCATCTGAGCGAGCGCCACGCCCGCATGCGCTGCCGCTTGCGCCTGCAGCAGCTCGGTGTGGCCAGGATAGTCCACGCCAGCGGCGTGCAGCGACTCCTTGTTCAGCGGCGCGGTCACCAAGCCGGCAATCTCCCCGCGCAGCGCCGCCTGGGCCGCCCACACCACGCATTGCGCAGCAGCGCGCCCGCCTTCGGCCGCTACAGCGCCAAATGGCAGGGGTCCGGGCAAACCGGCAAGCGGCAGCACCGGCAGACAACGCGGCGGCATCTCGCGCGCCTGCGCCGCAGAGGTGATGACAGCCACCGGCAGATCAGGAACGCCGGAGCGGCGCACGCAAGCGGCCGCGCGCCGCAGCGTGGCGAGCTCGCCCACGACGAAGGCGCCCTGCATCTGGTCCGGCGCATCGCGGAATGCTTTGGCAATGATCTCCGGTCCGATGCCCGCCGGGTCGCCCTGGGTGATGGCCAGAAGCGGGAGAGAGTGCTGCGTGATGGGAACCATGAAAATATCAGTGAAATGGGGCTCTAGCGCTTATCCATAAAGCGCGAGCAGCTATGTTTTTTGAAAGATTCCAACCCGGTGCTGGCTAGGCCGGGTTTTCCACTTCGATGAAGCGATGTCGAATTCCCAGCTGTTGCGCCACGTGGGCCGCCACGGCGGGCGCGCCATAGCGCTCGGTGGCATGGTGGCCGGCAGCCACAAAGCCCACACCTATTTCCTTCGCCAGGTGCGCCTGCGGCTCGGAGATTTCACCCGTGACAAACACCTGCGCACCAGCGGCGGCGGCGGATTCGAAGTATCCCTGCGCGCCACCTGTGCACCAGCCCACGCGCGTGACAGGGCCCGTATGGCCTGCCACACAGATCGGTTCGCGGCCCAGCACCCTGCCCACCTGCGCGCACAGCTCCGCGCTGCCGGCGTACTGGACGTGGGCCAGGCAGCCCAGGTCTTGGTCGCCGAAATGCGCATCCACCTCCCACCCCAACTGCGCCCCCAGGCGCGCGTTGTTGCCCAGCGTGGGATGCGCATCGAGTGGCAAGTGGTAGGCAAACAGGTTGATGTCGTGCGCCAGAAGGCGCTGCAGGCGCTGCTTCATCCAGCTGGTGACCCGGCCGTCCTGGCCGCGCCAGAACAGGCCGTGGTGCACCAGAATGGCGTCGGCCTGGGCCTCTATGGCTGCGTCGATCAGAGCCAGGCTGGCCGTCACCCCGCTCACCAGCAAAGACACCGGCTCCTTGCCTTCGACCTGCAGACCATTGGGACCGTAGTCCTTGAATTTTTCGGGCTGCAGCAGCGTATCCAAGCTGTACAGCAAGCTCTGGCGCGATATGCTCATGGCGCTATTGTGGCGTGCTCTGCGCGACAATAGCGCCGCGCGTGTTCACGCCGAGCGCATTCGGGTCCTTTGCGCCTTCGCCTTCCTTTCTTGCACTGTTTTCCTCCATGAAACGCCTCTGGCTGCTTTTTTCGCAAACCATCACGGTTCTTGTCGCTGCATGGTTCGTAGTTGCGACCTTGCAGCCGGGCTGGCTGCGCGGCGTGAATCTTCCGGGGCGCCATGCGATTTCCTTGCTGGAAGCTCCACCCACCAACCCGGCCGAACCGATGCCGGGAAGCCTCAGCGGTGCGGCGCGCAAGGCCGCTCCTGCGGTGGTCAGCATCAACACCAGCAAGGCGCCGGTGCGCGATCCGCACAGCGATGACCCCTGGTTTCAGTTCTTTTTTGGCGATCAGGCCAACCGGCCGCAGGCCGGCCTGGGCAGCGGCGTCATCGTCAGCCCCGAGGGCTACATCCTCACCAACAACCATGTGGTCGACGGCGCCGATGAAATCGACGTCACCCTGTCGGACGGCCGCAAAGCGCGCGCAACGGTGATTGGCACCGATCCGGAGACCGATCTGGCCATTCTGAAGATCGACCTCGACAAATTGCCGGTGATCGTGCTGGGCGACTCGGACACCGCCCTGGTCGGAGACCGGGTGCTGGCGATTGGCAACCCGTTTGGCGTGGGCCAGACCGTCACCAGCGGCATCGTCAGCGCCCTGGGACGCAGCCAGCTGGGCATCAACACGTTTGAGAACTTCATCCAAACCGACGCTGCCATCAACCCTGGCAACTCGGGCGGCGCGCTGGTGGACGTCAACGGCAATCTGCTGGGAATCAACACCGCCATCTATTCCCGCTCCGGTGGCAGCCTGGGCATTGGTTTCGCCATTCCTGTTTCCACGGCAAAAATGGTGCTCAGCAGCATTACCACCACGGGTCAGGTGACGCGCGGCTGGATCGGCGTGGAGCCGAGCGAACTTTCGCCCGAAATGGCAGAAACATTTGGCGTCAAGGCGACTTCGGGCGTGCTGATTACCGGCGTTCTGCAAAACGCACCGGGCGCGCAAGCGGGCCTGCGGCCGGGCGATGTCATCACCCAGGTGGCGGGGAAACCGGTGGTCAGTGTCTCGGGACTGCTGAGCGCGGTGGCTGCACTGACGCCAGGCGAGACGGCCGGTCTGCGCGTGCAGCGCGGCGACCAGGAGGTGGCGCTGGAAGTGACTCCTGGCGTGCGACCCAAGCAGCGACGTGCTCCGGTGCAACGCTAAAAATCATAGCAATAAAGCCTTTTCCCTCTTGCGCTGGCACCCGATTTAATTCAAAACAATCGCACCCAGGATGCGCTTGCTGGGCTCAGGAGCTGGACGCGGCTTCTTCGGTGTCCTCGGGTGCCTTGGTGTGGCGTATGAAAATCTGCGCCGCCCAGATACCCAGCTCATAGAGGATCACCATCGGAATGGCGAGCGCGAGTTGGGACACGACATCGGGCGGCGTCACGACGGCCGCGATGATGAAGGCCAGCACGATGAAGTAGCCCCGAAAACTCTTGAGCTGCGCCACGTTGACGATCCCCAGGCGCGCCAGCACGATCACCGCGATGGGTACCTCGAACGCCAGACCGAAAGCGATGAACATGGTGAGCACAAAGCTCAAGTACGCCTCAATGTCAGGCGCGGCGGTAATGCTCTTGGGCGCAAAGCCCTGAATGAAGGCAAACACCTTACCGAACACAAAAAAGTAGCAAAACGCCACGCCAATCAGAAACAGCAAGGTGCTGGAGACCACCAGCGGAAGCACCAGCTTTTTCTCGTGCAGGTACAGACCGGGGGCAACGAAGCCCCAGACCTGCCACAGCACCACGGGCAACGCAATCATGAAAGCCGCCATCAGCAAAATCTTGAGGGGCACCATGAAGGGCGAGATCACCGACGTAGCAATCAGCGTTGCGCCTTTGGGCAGATGCGCCACCAGAGGTGCGGCCAACAGGTCGTAGAGGGCGCCAGGGCCAGGAAAGAAAAACAGCACGGCGGCCACCACGCCCACGGCTACGATGGCCTTGACGAGCCGATCGCGCAGCTCCATCAGGTGCTGCACAAAAGGCTGCTCGGTACCGGCTAGCTCGTCTTCTGAGGATGGGGTCTGTGACATGGGGCAGAAAGTGCCGGGCGGGTTGCGCCCGAAGCCGCGCGGCTGGCGGCGCAGCGGTCAGTGAAATTTCTGGGGGCGGTAGCGCGCCACGCGCGCCGCGCCCGACTGCGCCTTGGTGCGAACCCCGGCACGCGACTTGTACCACTGGGGCATGGCGCCGCGCTTGAGGCGCCAGTTCTTGCCCGGATTGCGGTAGGCGGGAACCACGCTGCTCTGCGCATCGCTCAGGTAGCCTGCATGGGTAGCGTTTGCGGTGTCGGAGGCGTCGTTCAGGTCGCGCTCGAAATCGCTGGCGCTGGTGTGGATGGTCTGCTCGACGTCGCGGGCGGCGTTCTCCACCGTGTCCTTCATCTTGCGCAGCTCATCGAGCTCCATCGAGCGGTTGACTTCGGACTTCACGTCGGCCACATAGCGCTGCGCCTTGCCCAGCAAGGTGCCCACAGTGCGGGCCACGCGCGGCAGCTTCTCCGGCCCGACGACGATCAGCGCCACGACGCCGATCAAGGCCATTTTGGAGAGACCGATATCAATCATGCGTCTGAGCCTGAATGCTGAAAATCAGCTTTTTTGCTTGGCTTGCACGTCGATGGTCGACGCATCCTGTGCGGCCGACGCGTTGGTCACCTGTGATGGGGGCGGCGGCACCACGGCATCGTCGGCCGATCCGTCTTTCATGCCGTCCTTGAATCCCTTGACGGCGCCGCCCAGATCCGAACCCATGTTCTTGAGCTTCTTCGTGCCAAAAACCATGACCACGATCAGCAGCACGATCAGCCAGTGCCAGATAGAAAAAGAGCCCATGAGAATCTCCTAAGGAATACAGAACATTTTAGTCGGCTGGTTCGCGGCGGCTTGCAAGCAGCTTGCAGATACCCTGCGGCGCGTTAAGCCACCCAAGCCATCAGCCTTTGAGCCAGGGGCGGGGGCCGCCCATCACATGCATGTGCAGATGTTGCACCTCTTGCCCGCCTTCGTGACCGGTGTTTACCACAATGCGAAAACCCCCTTCCGGATACGGACGGCAACCCTGCTCCAGGGCGAGGCGTGGAGCCAAGACCATCATGCGCCCCAGCAAGCCCGCGTGCGATGGCTCCGCGTTCGCCATCGAAGGCAAATGCAGGCGCGGCACGAGCAAAAAATGGACCGGTGCATGGGGGTGAATATCGTGGAAGGCGAAAATCTCTTCGTCTTCATACACCTTGCGCGAAGGAATGGCGCCAGCGGCGATCTTGCAGAAAAGGCAGGTCGGGTCGTGCATGGGCAAAGTCGTTCAATCAATCAGGCATTGTGCGTGAGCTGCAGAGTCGCGCGCACGCCCAGGTCTTTTCGGTGCGCCGCCAACCATTTCGCGCCGGCAGTGCGGCCCAGATCAAACAGCTTGCGAACGAAGGCCAGGTCGGCGCGGGCCTTGCTGGCGGCGCCAAACGCTGCCAGTGCCGCACCGCCATCAACGCGGTGCATGCGAATGTCTCGGTAGTGCCCGGGGTCCAGCTTGCCCTCGGCCAGCAAGCGGCGCACAAATTCGATGGCGCGCAATTCCGCCAGCAGGCAGGCGTTGAAGTTGATCTCGTTCATGCGATCCATGATTTCGGGAACGGAGTCCGGCACGTCCGCGTGCTCGATGGGGTTGATCTGTACCAGCAGGATGTCGCTGCACCGAGCCTGGTAGATGAGCGGATACAGCGCCGGGTTCCCGGAGTAGCCGCCATCCCAATACGCCTGGCCCTCAATCGTCACCGGGTGAAACACCATGGGCAGGCAGGCCGATGCCATCACTGCGGCCGCGCTCAGGCGGGCGCCCGAAAAAATTTCGCCGCGGCCCGTCCGCACGTTGGTGGCGCAGACAAAAACGCTGGGCACGCTGGCGGGTGCTGCGGCCAGGAGGTCAAAGTCGATTTCCCGCTCCAGCAGCTTGCGCAGCGGATTGATGTCCAGCGGGTTCGATTGCGCAGGCGCAAGCCAGGGCGTCATCCAGGCCATGGCGGGCAGCATCAGCGGGTCGCCCCAGCCCGGCCCGCCCAGCGCGCCAATGCCCTCCCAAAGCCGCGTCAGGGCGGCGCGCGCCAGGGCGGCGCCCTCGACTCGGGCCTGCTGCGGGTCGGCTGTCTGCGCCGCAGCCTGCGCAAAACCATGCGCCACCGCCACCGCGTTCATGGCCCCGGCACTGGTACCGCTGATGCCGTCGAAATCGAGGCCACCGTCTTCCAGCAGCGCATCGAGCACGCCCCAGGTCAGCGCACCATGAGAGCCGCCGCCCTGCAGTGCCAGGCTGATCGGCCGGAACGCGGCTTTGGGCCGTTCAGACATTCAGCGGACGGCTCTGGTTCATAGCCACCATGCCGCGCACGATGCGGTACAGGAACCACAGCGAAATCACGCACCACGCCAACCAGCCAGGCAAGAAGAAAAGCAGCCACAGCGGCGCGGTAACGATGTACAGCACGCCGGCCCAAAGCACCGTGCGGATGCGCCAGGAGAAATGGCTGGCCTGCCAGGTGCCCTGCGCATCCGAGCGCTTGACGAGATCGATGACCAAGGCGACGAGCAGCAGCAGCGCGCCCGGCTGTGCTCCAGGAATGACCGCGCCCAGCGCCACGATCAGGTGCAGCACATAACTCAGCCAGCCCCAGGCCTTGAGTCCTTCGGCGCGCTGGTCGTCGGTGGAAACGTCGATGATGTCGTTGTTCATGGCTGGGCCTCGCTGGCAGCACGGCCCTGCGCTTTGCGCAAGGCCTTTTCCTCGATGCCGCTGGTACCGGCACGGCGTTCGAGTTCGGCAATCACATCGTGCGGCGTGGCACCGTAGTGCGCCAGCGCCACCATGCAGTGGAACCACAGGTCGGCCACTTCGCCGACGAGCTTGGCACGGTCCCCGCCGCGGTCAAGGTCTTTGGCAGCCATGACCACTTCGGTCGCCTCTTCGCCAATCTTCTTCAGAAAGGCATCGGGCCCCCGGTGCAGCAAACGCGCGACGTAGCTCTTGTCGGGGTCACCACCGTGCTCGCGCTTGCGGCTCTCGATGGTGGCCGCAAGCCGGGCGAGCGCGCCTTCGTCGCTGGAAAATTGGGAAGTTTCGGTCATGGAGCTACTTGTAGATCGAAGCCGGATCTTTCAAGACCGGCTCGTTGGCTTGCCACTTGCCATTGCGCAGCACGCTGTAGAAGCAACTGTGGCGGCCGGTGTGGCAGGCAATGCCGGGTTCATGGCCTCGCTGGGTGACGCTCAGCAAAATGACATCCTGATCGCAGTCGATACGGATGTCGTGCACCTCTTGCACATGGCCCGATTCTTCGCCCTTGAACCACAGCTTGCCGCGCGAGCGGCTGAAATACACCGCGCGGCCCAACTCGGCGGTTTTCTGCAGGGCTTCGCGGTTCATCCAGGCGAACATCAGCACGTCGCCCGTGGATCTTTCCTGCGCAATGACAGGCACCAGGCCCTGCGCGTCCCACTTCACTTCAGCAAGCCAGTCCATGCCGCCCTCAACGCAGCTGCAGCGCAGCCGACTGCATGGCGCGCATCGCACCCGCACCCAGCGCTGCGCCGAAGCGCTTGGCCAGCCGCTCGGCGACGTTCTCGCGCCGCGTGTAGTCGATCACCTCGTCGGCCTTGACCACGTCGCGCGCCACCTGGTCGAGGCTGCCCAAATGGTCGGCCAGACCCATGTCAATGGCTTGCTGGCCGGTCCAGAACAGGCCGCTGAAGGTCTCGGGTGTCTCCTTGAGCCGGTCGCCGCGGCCCGCTTTGACGGCGGCGATGAACTGCTGATGGATCTGGTCAAGCATGGTCTGGGCAAAGGCACGCTGCTTTTCAGTCTGCGGGCTGAAAGGGTCGAGGAAGCCCTTGTTTTCGCCCGCGGTCAACAAACGGCGCTCGACACCGAGCTTTTCCATCGTACCGGTAAAGCCAAAACCATCCATCAGCACGCCGATGCTGCCGACGATGCTGGCCTTGTCGACATAGATGTCGTCTGCCGCCGCAGCAATGTAGTAGGCCGCCGAGGCGCAGGTTTCTTCCACCACGGCATAGACCGGCTTGTTGTATTTGGCCTTGAGGCGGACGATTTCGTCGTTGATCATGCCGGCCTGGACCGGGCTGCCGCCGGGCGAGTTGACCAATAGCACCACGGCCCTGGAGCCTTCGTCCTCAAACGCGCTGCGCATGGCGGCCATGACGTATTCGGCGCTGGCGTCGGTATCCGAGGCAATTTCACCCTTGATTTCAACCACGGCGGTATGCGGACTGCTTTTGCTGGGACCCGCGATGTCGCGCGAGAAGACTGCCCAGGCGATGGCGCCGATCAGCACCAGCCAGAGCAATCGGGTGAAGGTGCGCCAGCGGCGGGCGGCGCGCTGCTCGCGCACGGTGGCCAGCACCAGCTCTTCGAGCACGCCGCGCTCCCAGCCACTGTTCGTCGCGCCTTGTTTTACTTCTGAATTCATAGCTTCCTTTGCCCATAGATCGGGCGCTGGCGGGTATTTTTGTTGTGAACTTGCGTTCGGATCGTTGGCGTCTGTCATGTCACCCCCCCGGTGGCTGGAGTTGGCGAGAAGTATGCCAGTGCACCCACCCTGCTTCTTCCGAAACGGCAATTTTGACCAAGCCGCGTCGGCATGGCCCGGCCACACAAGTGCCGCTGGCAGGAGCGTACATGGCGCCATGGGTCGCGCACATCAACCACTGGCCAGTGGAGTCAAAGAACTGCCCGTCCACGTAATCCATTTCCATCGGAACATGGCCGCAGCGGTTCACGTAGGCCTGCACCTGGCCCTGAAAACGCACCGCAAAGGCCCGGCAGCGCTCACCCAGATAGATCACATCGAACGGCACGGCAGCGCCGCTGTCAACCAGGGCTGCGCTCTCGCACAGCTCGAACGCCACCGGCCCATTCATGCGTTGTGCTCCAGCCAGGCGGACAGATCGGCCACCGAATGCGCGACATGGCGCGGCGCAAACGCGGTGAATGCGCCGCTCTCGTGCGCGCCGTAGCTCACCCCGACACTGGCGCAGCCGGCGCTTTGCGCCATGTGCAGGTCGTGTGTGGTGTCGCCAATCATCAAGGTGCGCTCAGCGGGCACGCCAAACTCGGCCATCAGTTCCTGCAGCATCAGCGGATGGGGCTTCCCAGCGGTCTCGTCCGCCGTGCGCGAACCGTCGAACATGCCGCGCAACTGCACGCTGTGCAAGGCCTCGTCCAGCCCGCGCCGGCTCTTGCCGGTGGCCACGGCCAGCAGGTGGCCGCGCGCGCGCAGGCGATCGAGCAGCGGCAGCACGCCGTCGAACAGCACCAGGTCATCCTGGTGGCGCGTGTAGTGATAGCGGTAGCGCAGGCCCAGCTCGGGGTATTTTTCGGGCGGCACATCCGGCGCGGCGTGGGCCAGAGCCTGCGTGAGCGCCATGCCAATCACGTAGCTGGCGTCCAGGTCGGTGGGGCGCTTGCCGCCCACGTCGCACACTGCCTCCTGAATACAGCGCACGATGATGGCGGTGGAGTCGAACAGGGTGCCATCCCAGTCGAAAGCAATGAGGTCAAAGCGGCGCGCGGGCAGAAAATCGGTCATGAGAGGGGGCAGAAACAGGCCAAGTCAGGCGGCAATGGTGCCAGCAGTTCGATGCGTTCGCTGCTTGCGGGGTGGGTGAACTGCAAGCGCCAGGCGTGCAGGTACATGCGTTTGAGGCCGTGGCGCTGCAGGCGGCGGTTGAGTTCGAAGTCGCCGTATTTCTCGTCCCCGGCAATGGGGCAGCCCTGGCTGGCGAGGTGCACCCGAATCTGGTGGGTGCGGCCGGTCTTGATGGTCACTTCCAGCAGAGAAAACGCCGGCAGGCATTCCTGCGGGCGCGCCGGCAGGCTTTGCCGCAGCTTCACCAGGGTGATGGAGCGCATGCCATCCGGGTCGTCCGCCGTGGTGGTGCGCACGCGGCGCTCGCCATCCGCCTGGAGGTACTTGTGCAGCGGCGTGTCGATGACCTTTTTGTTGGCCTGCCAGGCGCCGACCACCAGCGCGAGGTAGGTCTTGCCGGTCTCGCGCTCGCGAAACTGCGCTTGCAGATGGGTCAGCGCGCTGCGTTTCTTGGCGATCAGCAAAATGCCCGAGGTTTCGCGGTCCAGCCGGTGCACCAGTTCCAGAAAGCGTGCCTGGGGCCGCGCCTGGCGCAATTGCTCGATCACGCCAAAGCTCACGCCGCTGCCGCCATGCACGGCCACGCCGGCCGGCTTGTCGATGGCCAGCACCGCATCGTCGTCGAGCATGACGGGAAATTCGCGTGCTGGCGCCGGATGCGCAGCCTTTTCCTCGATACGGTCTGACACACGCACCGGCGGCACGCGCACCAGGTCACCCTCGGCCAGGCGCGTGTCGGCACTGGCGCGCCCCTTGTTCACGCGCACTTCGCCGCTGCGAATGATGCGGTAGACATGCGTCTTGGGAACGCCCTTGAGCTCGCGCAGCAGGAAGTTGTCCAGCCGCTGGCCCGCCGAATTGGCGTCTACGGCTTGGAAACGTACGACCGGTGGTACCGGGTGCGCGGTCGGCGACGCCGGGTGCGCGGAGGGTTTGGCCCCTATAATCTGTTTCACCTGCGCACTATTTTGTAAGTGGTTGATTTGTCTGAATTTTAGTCGACACACCCATTTCCCTTGCGCAGGCAGGTCGATGCCAGCGTGCGTTGCACTTGCAGATGACAGGCCAATTGCCTGCCATGGCCGGTGCCCCGCGCGGCGGGCGGACAGATTGAAACACCGATACGGAATACTGAGTTTGCAGGCTCCCCCACGAGGCGGTGCCTGCCAACGGATCGAAGCGAAACATGCTGGCTCTGGTACTGCGATGGATCTCCCTCTGGCAATGGCGTCTGCCTTTGCCTTTGGTGCCAAATCGTGCTCTAGCGCTTATTGCACCTGTGCAGGCAGCTACATTTTCAGTAGCATTTATGCCGGCTTCCAGGCTCGCCCCCTTCCACGCGCCCCCGCCTCCGCCGCTCTGCTAAGCACAGCGTCATTGGCGACTTCGGCAATTCCCTTCGTTTCAAGGCGTCCGTCCAGGCACCGTTGGCTCTGCGCAGCGCTCCAGGCGCGCGCAAGCTGTTGTTTGGATTTTTGGGCCCAGGCCGCATGCAACCCCGGTTGCCGCGCCGCCGGCCCCGCCACTGAAGAAGGAAACGCATCATGAAGCGGATGCTGATCAACGCCACGCAGCCCGAAGAGCGCCGCCTGGCCATCGTCGACGGACAAAAACTCCTCGACTACGAAATCGAAATCGAAGGGCGCGAACAGCGCAAGGGCAACATCTACAAGGCCGTGGTCACGCGCGTCGAGCCCAGTCTGGAAGCCTGTTTCGTCGACTACGGCGAAGACCGCCACGGCTTCCTGCCGTTCAAGGAAATCTCCCGGCAGTACTTTGCCCCTGGTGTCCCGCCCAGCCAGGCGCGCATCAACGAGGTCATCAAGGAAGGCCAGGAGCTGCTGATCCAGGTCGAGAAGGAAGAGCGCGGCAACAAGGGCGCAGCCCTGACCACGTTCATCTCGCTGGCCGGCCGCTACGTGGTGCTGATGCCCAACAACCCGCGCGGCGGTGGCGTGAGCCGCCGCATCGAGGGCGAGGACCGCGCCGAGCTCAAAGAGAACATGGACCAGCTGGAGTACCCGAGCGGCATGTCCATCATTGCCCGCACCGCCGGCATCGGCCGCAGCGCGCCCGAGCTGCAGTGGGACCTGAATTACCTGCTCAAACTCTGGAGCGCCATCGACGGTGCTGCCCAGGGCGGCAAGGGCGCCTTCCTGATCTACCAGGAATCGAGCCTGGTGATTCGCGCCATCCGCGACTACTTCAACAACGACATCGGTGACATCCTCATCGATACCGACGACATCTACGAGCAGGCGCAGCAGTTCATGGCGCACGTCATGCCCGAGCATGCCGCCCGTGTGAAGCGCTACCGCGACGACGCCGCGCTGTTCTCACGCTTCCAGATAGAGCACCAGATCGAATCGGCCTACGCCCGCACCGTGCAGCTGCCCAGCGGCGGCGCCATCGTGATCGACCACACCGAAGCGCTGGTCAGCGTGGACGTGAACTCGGCCCGCGCCATCAAGGGCGGCGACATCGAGGAAACCGCCACCCGCACCAACCTGGAAGCGGCCGACGAAGTGGCCCGCCAGATGCGCCTGCGCGACCTGGGCGGCCTGATCGTGATCGACTTCATCGACATGGAGGAGAGCAAGAACCGCCGCGAGGTCGAAAACCGCCTGCGCGACGCGCTGCGCCAGGACCGCGCCCGCGTGCAGTTCGGCACGATTTCCAAGTTCGGCCTCATGGAAATGAGCCGCCAGCGCCTGAAACCCGCGCTCAGCGAAGGCTCGTCCATTCCCTGCCCGCGCTGCGGCGGCTCCGGCCACATCCGCGATACGGAAAGCTCGGCACTGCAGATCCTGCGCATCATTCAAGAAGAATCGATGAAGGACAACACCGCCGCCGTGCACTGCCAGGTGCCGGTGGAAGTGGCTTCGTTCCTGCTGAACGAAAAGCGCACCGAGATCGCCAAAATCGAACTCAAGCAACGCATCACCGTGTTGATGGTGCCCAGCAAAGCGCTGGAGACGCCCAATTACAAACTTGAGCGCCTCAAGCACGACGATCCGCGTCTGGACCATGTGGAAGCCAGCTATCTGCTCGCCGACGTAGTGGAAGACCCCACCGCGGTTACCCGCCGCTCGCAGGAGCCGACCAACAAGCAGACCCCGGTCATCAAGGGCGTGCTGCCCGACGCGCCCGCACCCCAGGCCGCACCCCGCGCTGAAGGTGAAGTGCGCGCACCACGCGGCGCCGCGCGGCCCAACGCGGCCCCTCCTGCCGCACCTGTGGCGGCACCCGCCGCGCCAGCCGCACGGCCGGTTCTGCGCGCTCCCGAACCCGGCTTTCTGAGCTGGCTCAAGAACCTTTTTGGCATGGGCGATCCAGCCCCGGCGGCCGCGCCCGCACCACAGCCAGTGCCGGAAGCTGCAGCCCCAGCGCGTGAACCACGCCGGGATGGCCGCAATGGCGGAGACCGCAGCCGCCGAGGCGGTGGCCGGGACGCACCGCGCGATGGCAACCGTGAAGCCCAGGGCGAAGGTCGGGGCGAAGGCCGAGGCCGCCCACGCGGCGAACGTGGCAATGCCGAAGCGCGAGCGCCGCGCGACGGCGAGCGCACAGAGGGCCGCAGCGACGGACGTGGACGCAGTCGCAATGGGCGCAGCGACAGCGACGGACGCTTCAATGGCTCCGCAACCAGCGCCGCCGCTTTGGCCACTGACCTGGCCGCTCCAGCAGGCGCTGACATGTCCTTGCAAGCGCCCGAGGGTGAAACCCGCAGCGAACGTCCGGCCCGGAACAACGAAGCACGGCGCGAGCGCGGCGAAGGCAACGGCCGGCGCGAGCGCGCCCCGCGTGGCGAAGGCCGCGAACGCGCGCCGCGCAGCAACGATGCCGCGCCATCGCAGGTTCCTGACTTTGCGGATACCGCGCCCAGTGAATCCCTGCCGGACATCGATCTCTCGGCCGACCAAGGCGTGAACGGTGCTCCCGCCACCGAGTCGCAGGAGCGCAGCGAGCGCCGTTCGCGCGACCGCTATGGGCGCGACCGCCAGCGTGGCAACCGCCAACAGACCGCGCCTGCGGCCGAAGGCGAAATGATGTCCTTCGACGAACCCGCTGCTGCCCCAGCAGCCAGTGACGAGGCTCCGCGCCGCAGCTACTTTGCTGCGACTGCGCCAGCACCGGCTGCTGACCCAGTCCCGGCAGCAGCAACGAGCCTGCCTGCAGAGCCGCAGGCCCTCGCTCCCCAGCCAGCTGCGCTCAGCGAAGTCGCACCGACGGTTGCCGCACCCGCCGCCGAGCCTGCGCCGCGCCCGGCTGCGCAAGCAGCCGTCCCGGTCGCGCCCCGGCCAGCGCCAGCGCCAGCCCAGCCGGCCAGCGCAGCGATGCCACGTGTCGCGTCCTACAGCCTGCCGGTAGACGAAATGCAGCAGGTGGCGGCGAGCTCAGGGCTGCAGTGGGTCGGTTCCGACGCCTCCAAAGTTGCCGCAGCCCAGGCCGCTGCCGCCGCTGAGCCGCAGCCCCTGCGCGTGCCACGCGAGCGTCCGCCAGTGCCCACGCTGGACGACGGCCCGCTGGTGCTGGTGGAAACCCACCGCGACCTGAGCGACACCAAGCTACCGTTCGATCAGCCGCGCGGCTGATCCCGCTGCGGGCCGCAGCCCGCAACCGTACGCCGCTCTCGCCTCGCCGCGAGGCGGCGTTTTTCTTTGTGAGGAACCGCATGCTGATCCTGCTCTCGCCCGCCAAGTCCCTTGATTTCGACACGCCGCTGCCACCCGGTCTGGCACACACGCTGCCCGCCTTTCCTGCGCAGGCCCGTGAACTGGTGGGGATGCTGCGGGGCTTTGCGCCGCAGGATCTGGCCTCGCTGATGCACATCAGCGACGCACTGGCGGCGCTGAATGTGGCGCGCTTCGCGAACTTTCGCGCGCGACCAGGGGAAGCCCACGCGCGCCAGGCCCTGCTGGCCTTCAATGGCGACGTCTACGACGGGCTCGACGCGCGCAGCCTGGATGCCTCGGCGCTCACCTGGGCGCAGGACCACCTTGCGATTCTGAGCGGTCTCTACGGCGTGCTGCGGCCGCTCGACCGCATGCAGCCCTACCGCCTGGAGATGGGTACACGCCTGGCCACACCCCATGGCACCAACCTGTACGACTTCTGGGGCGCGCAGATCGCGCGCCACCTGGACAAGCAGCTGCGCAAGCAGCCTGGCGAGCCGCTGCTGCTCAATCTGGCGTCGCAGGAGTATTTCAAGTCCGTGGACCGCAAGGCGCTGCGCGCCCGCGTCGCCGAATGCGTCTTTGAAGACTGGCACGCAGGCGCCTGGAAGGTGATCGGGTTTCACGCCAAGCGTGCGCGCGGACGCATGGCGCGCTTTGCCATCCTGCAGCGCGCCCAGGCGCTGGTGGATCTGCAGGCCTTTGACGCGGACGGCTACGCTTTCGCTCCCGCCGCATCGTCGGCCGATCGCCTGGTGTTTCGCCGCCGCAGCGCGTGAGCGCCCTGCTGCAGATGCGGTAAAAGGGCGCCATGGACGAGCACAAGCCTTTCACTTTCGCCGACAGCGGCCGACCGGCCACAAGCCCGGCATCCGACGAAGTGCGCCGCTGGGTGAACGAGCAAGTCGCGGCGGGCGTGGAGCGCGCGGCCATGCATGCGGCGATGGCCACTGCCGGCTGGGAGGCTGCGGCGGCCGAGGCAGCGCTGGGCGAAGTGTTGGACGAAGCTGCCCCTGCACCGGCCCACGTGCCTGGACCCAAGCTGTCTGGCGCGCCGCACGTGCTGCACGCGGCCGGGCACGCGGTGGGCGTGCAGGTGGCATTCGATCGACCGCCGCTCGTGGTGTTCTCGCAGTTGCTGGATGCCGAGGAATGCGCCGCACTGGTCGACGCTGCACGCCCCCGCCTGGCGCGCTCGCTCACCGTTCAGACGCAGACCGGCGGCGAAGAGATCAACCCCGATCGAACCAGCGAAGGGATGTTTTTCCAGCGCGGCGAAAACGCCGTGGTGCAGCGCCTGGAAGAGCGCATTGCCGCGCTGCTCGACTGGCCGGTGGATCACGGAGAAGGCCTGCAGGTGCTGCACTATGGGCCGGGCGCCGAATACAAGCCGCACTACGACTATTTCGACCCGGCCGAGGCGGGCACCGCCAGCATGTTGCGCCGGGGCGGGCAGCGCGTGGCCACGCTGGTGATGTACCTCAACACGCCGCAGGCCGGCGGCGCCACGGTGTTTCCCAGCCTGGGGCTCACGGTGTCGCCCCAGTGCGGCAACGCCGTCTTCTTCCGTTACGACCGGCCCCGGCCCGATACGCGCACACTGCACGGCGGCGCGCCGGTGCTGGCAGGCGAGAAGTGGATTGCCACCAAGTGGCTGCGCGAGCGAAAATTTGAATGAAAAATGGCCTACAGCGCTTATCCCATAAGCTTTTGAAGCTATTGTTTTTATAGTATTTTCAATGAACACCCCTGAACAATCCCCGCTGGGCAAAGACAGCGCGACGCCCGAGCACTACGACCCGGCGCTGCTGTTTCCAATGCCCCGTGCCCCCAAGCGCACCGAGATCGGCGTAGGTGCCCAGCCGCGCTTCTTCGGCGCCGACCTGTGGACCGCGTTCGAACTCTCCTGGCTCAATCCGCGTGGCAAGCCACAAGTGGCCTTGGCGCATCTCACCGTGCCATGCGAGTCGCCCAACATCATCGAGAGCAAATCACTCAAGCTCTACTTGGGCAGCTACGCCAATACGCCCTTCGCCAGCCCACAGGACGTGGCGGCGCGCATGCGCAGCGATCTGTCACAGGCCGCATGGCAAGGCTCCGAGCGCAGCGGCAGCGTGGGTGTTTGCCTGCTGCTGCCCGATCAGTTCGAACGTGAGGCGGTGCAGGAACTCGACGGCCTCAGCCTGGACCGGCTGGACATCGAATGCAGCCGCTACACCCCAGCGCCCGAGTTGCTGCGAACGGTACAAGACGCAGCCCCGGTCAGCGAAGTGCTCACCAGCAATCTGCTCAAGAGCAACTGCCTGGTCACCGGCCAGCCCGACTGGGGCAGCATTCGCATTGCCTACAGCGGCGCACAAATGGACCAGGAATCGCTCTTGCAATACCTGGTGAGCTTTCGCAACCACAACGAATTCCACGAGCAGTGCGTGGAACGCATCTTCATGGACCTGTGGACACGCTGCGAGCCCGTGAAGCTGGAGGTGTATGCACGCTACACGCGCCGCGGCGGTCTGGACATCAACCCCTGGCGCACCAGCCACCCGATGGCGCCGCCACCCAACGTGCGCATGGCGCGGCAATAGGGGCGCCAGAGCCTTCGCGTCAATGGAGGCGGAAAACTTCGAGCGTGCGACCCAGCACGCCGGCGTTGTCGCTCATGGTGCGGGCCGACGCGGCGGACTCCTCCACCAGCGCTGCGTTTTGCTGCGTGACGCGGTCCAGATCCGTCACAGCCTCGTTCGCCTGCGAAATGCCTTTGGCGTGCCAACAACATCCGGGGGCGATCAAAAGAGCCCTGGCTGGCTGGTTGGTGCCGGCAGGTCGCTGGATCTTGGCGGGGTTTGACGCGGCCCCTCGTCCAGCCGGCTCAGCCCACCCACGCGCACGCCCAGGAGCCTCAGGCGCTGGGTGAGCGGCGCGCGCTTGAGGCACAGCCCAGCAGCATGGCGGATGGCAGCCGCATCCTGCGTAGGCACGGCCAGCGTGTGGTCGCGCGTCACGGTAGAAAAATCGGCATAGCGCAGCTTGATGCCTATCCCCCGCCCTACATAGCCCTTGCGCTGCAGGTCGGCCGCCACCTGCTCGCACAGCGACGTAAAGATAGCGCCCAGCTCGCGGCGGTCGCGCACTGCGTGCAGATCGCGCTCGAAAGTGGTCTCGCGGCTCATGCTCACAGGCTCGCTGTGCGTCTGCACCGGGCGGCTGTCGCGCCCCCAGGCCGATTCGTGCAGCCAGGCACCGGTAGCGCGGCCGAAATGCTCGACCAGCCACTCTTTTGGCTGGGCCGCCAGCTCACCGATGGTGGTAATGCCGTGGCGCGCCAGCTTTTCCCCGGCCTTGGGGCCAATGCCGTTGATCTTGCGGCAGGCGAGCGGCCAGATGCGCTGCTGCAATTCGTGCTCGTACAGCACCGCGACCCCGTTGGGCTTGTCGAATTCGCTGGCCATCTTGGCCAGCAGCTTGTTGGGTGCGACGCCGAGCGAGCAAGTCAGCCCCGTGGCCTGAAAAATCGACTTCTGGATCAGCCGCGCCAGCACACGCCCGCCTTCGCGCTGTCCGCCGGGCACGTCGGTGAAGTCGATGTACACCTCGTCCACGCCGCGATCCTCCATGACCGGCGCAATCTCGGCAATCGTGCTTTTGAACAAGCGCGAGAAGCGGCGAACCTCATCAAAATCCACCGGCAGCACGATGGCCTGCGGGCACAGCCTGGCAGCTTTCATCATGCCCATGGCCGAGCCCACGCCAAACTGCCGCGCGGCATAGGTGGCCGTGGTGATGACGCCCCGGCCGACGTAGTCCTTGAGCAAGGGAAAGTCGGCCACGGGAATAAAGCAGCGCTCGCGCCCGCCGCTGCCGTCCGGTCCTTGCAGCAGCAAGTCGTCCACCGCGCGCCGCGCGCCGCCAATCACCACCGGCAGGCCCTTGAGCTGGGGGTAGCGCAGCAGTTCAACGGAGGCGAAGAACGCATCCATGTCGAGGTGGGCGATGCGGCGCAGCTTGCCGCCGGTTGCCGGCATGGCGGGCGAAGCGTCGGCACAGGAATTTGTCTCGGAAACGGTCACGGCCGGTATTGTGCGCGGCGCTGCAGCAGGCTGCTGGCCCGCCTCTGGCTGCGAAACGCGTGCCGCTGTGCACTAGAACCCGATCCAATCACCCTAGGTGCTGCGCAGCTTTTCCGGCAGGTGCTTGCACATGTTCTTCAGCGCCTGGCCAGCGCCGCGCTGCGAATCCCCTGCAGCGTCCCCGTAGGCGTGATCGCCTCGGGGTCGATCAAGCAGTGCAGCACGCTGGGCAAGCCGCTGGCGCGGGCCCGCGCCAAAGCAGGAGCAAAGTCTGCGGTGCGCTCCACGCGCTCGCCATGGCCTCCAAAGGCCTGGGCGTAGGCTTTGAAATCGGGATTCTTGAGCTGCGTGGCACTGATGCGTCCGGGGTACTCGCGCTCCTGGTGCATGCGGATGGTGCCGTACATGGCGTTGTCGAGCAGCACCACGATGATGGGCAGGCCATATTGCACGGCGGTGGCAAATTCCTGCCCGTGCATCAAAAAATCCCCATCCCCGGCAAAAACCACCACCTCGCGCTGCGGCCACAGGCGCTTGGCACCCACGCCGGCTGGCAGGCCATAGCCCATCGAGCCGCTGGTGGGTGCCAGCTGGCTGGCATAGGTGGTGAAAGGCCAGAAACGGTGCACCCAGGTGGCAAAGTTGCCTGCGCCGTTGCAAAAAATGGTGCTGGCGGGCAGCACATCCTTGAGGTGGTGCATGACCTCGCCCATCTGCAGAGGGCCGGGAATGCGGATGGGTGCCGGGTTGCTCCACGCCAGATAGTCGGCATGGGCGGCCTCGGCGTGGGCCTGCCAGGGCACGGCGGCCTGCGGGCGCACGGCGCAAAGCGCGGCTGCAAAGGCTTGCGGCGTGGCGTGGATGGCCTGCGTGGGGCGGTAGAGCTTGCCCAGCTCGTCGGCGTCCGCATGCACATGCACCAGCGGCTGCGCGGGGGAGGGAATGGCCAGCAGCTCGTACCCCTGCGAAGGCACCTCGGACAGGCGCCCACCCACCCCCAGCACCAGGTCAGACGCTTGGATGCGCGCCAGCAACTTCGGGTTGGCGCCCAGGCCCAGGTCGCCGCCATAGCAGGTGTGCGTCGCCGGAAACAGCATTTGCCGCCGGAACGAGCAGTACACCGGAAGCTGCCAAGCCTGCGCAAACGCCGCAAACTCCTGCACCGCCTGCTCCGACCAGCGGCTGCCACCCAGGATGGCCACGGGTTGTTGGGCCGCCTGCAGGCGCTGGGCCAGCTCGGCCATCTGCGCAGCCCCGGGGTGGGTTTCGGTCACTTGGTAGTGCAGCGCGTCGGCCACTGTGGCGGCCTCGGTCAGCATGTCTTCGGGCAGCGCCACCACCACCGGGCCGGGGCGCCCGGAGGTGGCCGCGTGGAAGGCCCGCGAGATCAGCTCGGGCAAGCGCATCGCGTCGTCAATCTGCACCACCCATTTCGCCATGCTGCCGAAGACGGCGCAGTAGTCCAGCTCCTGAAACGCCTCGCGCCCCAGGGCGCCGCGCGCCACCTGTCCGACGAACAGGATCAGCGGCGTGGAATCCTGGTGCGCAATGTGCACCCCGGCAGATGCGTTGGTGGCCCCCGGCCCGCGCGTCACAAAACAGATGCCGGGCCGACCCGTGAGCTTTCCCTGCGCCTCGGCCATCATGGCGGCGCCACCCTCCTGGCGGCACACCGTGACCGCAATGCGGGCGTCATGCAGGGCGTCGAGCACGGCCAGGTAGCTTTCGCCGGGCACGCAAAACAGGTGCTCCACGCCATGCGCGATGAGCTGGTCAACCAGGATCTGGCCGCCGGTGCGAAGTGGGGTCATGGGCAGAGGAACGAAGTCAAAAACGGAAAGGCCTTGAGCGCGCTCAGGAGCGCCGCCGCCGCGGCACCACGCTCAGCTGTACGCTGTCGAGCACCGGCGCGGCGCCCACCTGCAAGTTGCGCCGCGGCAGTTCCACCAATTGTTCCGGGTGCCAGACACGCAGCTGCGCTGCGCCTTCGGGCACGGCGCCGAAGCGGGCAATGCCGTCGTCGTCGGTCTTGACCGTCCAGGCCGAATCGGTGACGAAGACATGGCCGCGCATGGAGCCGTGCAAATGGCAGCCGAGCAGGATGGGGCCCGGCTTCTCCACAGTGACTTCCGCTTCTCCTCCCGGCGCGCCGGCGCTGGCGCCCGCCAGGCGCATTTCGAAGTCTGCGCCGGCCGACGCGTCGGCAAAACCCAGTGCAGCCGTGGTGCCGCGAATGTGGTGGTCCCAGCGGTCGAGGTTGGTGAAGTGCAGCGTACTGCCCGGCGACACCACGGTGACGGGAGGCAGAAATCGCATGCGTTGCTGGCCGATCGTGACCTTGCTGGCCGCAGGCGGCGCGCCCGGACTGGCCGGGTACAGCACCACCACGGCGTCTGGAACGGCACGGCCTTCCTTGTCAAGTATCTGTACCTGCACATTTTCGGCAAAAGCAGTCGCAGCGCTTGCACTGATTGCGCAAGCAGCTATTAAAAGAAAAGCATTTCGCAGCATGTCAGTGCACCGTGATGACGTCGCGGTGCATGGGCGCGAGCAGCGCCAGCAAGCGATTTTGTTGAAAGAAGGGGATGCCTTGCGCGTCCATGGCGCGCTGCAGCACCTCCACCAGGGCGTTGAAATCGCCCTTGTTGATATCCAGGTCGGCGTGCACCTCGCGCATGTCGGCACCCTGGTAGCTGCAGGGGCCCCCGCTCAGCGCGCAAAACTGCTCGGCCAGGCTTTCCTTGAAAGCGGCGGGCTTGGTGTCTTTGAACTGGGGGCCGATGCGCGGGTGGCGCAGCAGGCGCTCGACAAAATCGTCGGCCAGGCGGTCTATGCCGGCCTTTTCGCCCAGCGCAGCATACAAACCAGCGGGTGCAGCGGCGGGCGCCGCAGCGGTCTGTGCGTGGGCCAGATTCGCGCCCGCAAGGATCAGGGCGAAGCACAAGGAAAAGATTTTCATGGGGGATTGCGCGTCAGAAGGCCACCTGGGCCGAAAGATAGGCGCCGCTCTGTCGCCGGCCGCCCGTGATGCCGGGGACGATGCGCCCCAGGTCTGCCCAGGCCAGCGTGAGCGAGAGGCTTTTGCTCGGCGCCCAGGCGATGAAGAGGTCCCGCCACGCATCCTCGCGCAGCGCAGCGCCCAGGCCGGCCGCACGGCCGGTGGCCTGCAGGTTGTCGGGCTTGAAGCGCCATTCCGCGCCAATGGCCAGGTCGTGGCGGAGGAGCCAGGCCACCGAAAACTCCGGTTGCAGGCTGCGGCTGCCCCGTCCCGGCGCGGCGGACCCAAAGCCCAGCAGGCCATTCTGGTTGGCGCGGGTGGAGCGCAGCGTGGCGTTCAACAGCAGGCCTTTGTCCAGCACCAGCTTGGTGGCGCTGACGTAGAAATCGGTCGATTGCGTGTCGGCGCCCAGAAAGTCGAACACCGACTGCAGCGAACCGGGGCGCACGCGCTTGTGCTCCAGGCCGACGGCAATCTGCGGCATCCAGGTGTCGGCGTCCAGGATGGCATCGCCCGCCACACGCACTTTGAGGCCCAGCACGTCCATGCGAATGTGCTGGCCGGGCTGCACGCCAAAGGCCGCAATGCCGTTCAGCGCGACTGCCGCACTGGCGTCGAAATCCTGCCGGGCCACGGACAGCTCGACGCGCTCGTTCCACCCCAGCGCCGCGCCGTAGCTGGTCAGCGCGTAGTCGTGCGTGACAGCGCGGGTGGTGAAGGCGCTGGCGCCCCATTCGCCCTCGGTGGCGTTGCTGCCGATGACGGCCCAGGGCGTGATGCCGCCGCCGGCCGTGCCGGTGATGCTGCTGACGCCGCCGGTGAGCACGAGCTTGCCGGTCTCGGCCTGCGCCAGGGCCGGCGCGCAGGCGAGGCCCGCCAGCAGGGTCAGCGACTTCCAGTTCATTCCTATCCCCTCGTGGTTGGCGTTGTTTTCCGCATTCACGCCGATTTCTGAATCCATTCGCCGGTGAACAGCACCGGCCCGGTCGGTCCGCCGTCGGACGGCACGCCGCCCTTGGGTTCCAGGCTGACGGCGAGCATGGGCACGCCCTGCACTTCGCCAGCAGCGGCCGGCAAGGCCTGGCTGCGCCCGTCGGCCAGAACGCCCAGGGAGCGTGGCTTGCCGCCGGTGGGCAGGGCCCAGAGTTGCAGCGATCGGCCCTCTGGCACATCAAAACCGCCAACGCGCTGCAATTGCAACTGCTGGGCGCGGGCGTCGAAGGTGACCAGCAGCGCAGCAGCGGCTTTTTCGTCGCGCAGCACCGCCACGTAGCTCGCCTGGGGAGTCGCGCGTTCGGCCAGCCTGGCCTGCAAACTGGCAATCTGCTGCGAGGAATCGTGCAGGCCACCGGTGGCCTGCAAGGCCACCACGACAGCCGCTGCGGTGGCAAAGGCCCCCATGGCCGCAGCGCCCTGCCACAGCGCGATGCGTTGCCACCAGGGCGTAGGCGGCGTCTGGCGGGCACGTTGGCGCAGCGCGGCGCGTTCGGCCTGTACCAGGTTGTCGATGCGGGTCCAGACGGCAGCAGGCGGCGCCTCGGGCGATTGCAGTTCGGTCAGGCCCGCCCAGTGGCTTTGCCACAGGAGCGCGGCGGCGCGCACGGCGGGGTGCTCGCGCGCCATCGTTTCAAACCGGCGGCGCGCACCGCCGCGCAGCGTACCGAGCGCATAGCTGGCCGCCAGCTTCTGCAGCAACTCGGGGTGTTGGTGGAGGTTCATCTTGCGTACCTCACACGTAGCGGGCCATGCATCCGCGCAATTGCTCCAGGCCGCGCCGGATCCAGGTTTTGACGGTGCCCAGCGGCAAGGCCAGCTGCTGCGCCAGCTCGCTGTGGCTCAGGTCGCGCAGATAAGCCAGGCTGACCACCTCGCGCTGGCGCGCTTCCAGGCGCTGCAGGCAGGTGTGCAGGGCAGTCGCCTGCTCGCTGGCATCGGCGGCATCCATGGGGTCGGGTGCGTCGCTCGCTAGCGTATGGCCCAGACTGTCGTCCAGCTCCTGGGTGCGGTCGGCGCGCGCACTGGCGTGCTTGCGCAAGGCGTCGAGCGCACGGCTGCGCACAATGACCCCGAGCCAGGCCAGCGGCGGGCTGAGCGAGAGCCGGTAGTCGCCCGCAGCGCGCCAAACGGTGAGAAAGCTCTCCTGGAGCACATCTTCGGCCGCGTCGCGCCGGCGCAGGACGCGCATCGCCAAACCAAAGAGGCGGGGCGAGGTGAGGTCGTAGAGCGCGCGCAACGCGGTTTCGTCGCGCTGCGCAATGCGGTCGATGAGCGTGACCAGCTCGGCATCGGAGGATGGTGGCGGCATGCATGGATTGTGGTGGAGGAAGGCAAATCTTGCTTTCCGTATACGCACCGCGCCGCCGACTGGATTCACCCGGTTGCCACCGGTCGCCAAAACCCACCAGGGGCGCTGGCTCTGCCGCTCAGATCACGGCTTGGGGTAGGTGCCCGGCAGCAGGATGCTTTCGTCCACGGTGTCAATGTCGGTGCGGCCACAGAAGGCCATGGTCAGGTCCAGCTCGCGGCGGATGATCTCCAGCGCCCGCGTCACGCCCAGCTCGCCGTAAGCGCCCAGACCATACAAGAAGCTGCGCCCGATCATGGTGCCGCGTGCGCCCAGGGCGCGGGCCTTGAGCACGTCCTGCCCGCTGCGGATGCCGCCGTCCATCCACACCTCGATGTCCTTGCCCACCGCCTGCGCTATTGAAGGCAGCGCGGCAATCGACGAGGGCGCGCCGTCGAGCTGACGGCCGCCGTGGTTGCTGACGATGAGCGCATCGGCCCCGCTATCGGCGGCCAGGCGGGCGTCTTCCGCGTCCATGATGCCCTTCAAGATCAGCTTGCCGCCCCAGCGCTTCTTGATCCACTCGACGTCGCCCCAGTTGAGTTCCGGGTCGAACTGCTCGGCCGTCCAGGAGGCCAGCGACGACATGTCGCCCACACCTTTTGCGTGGCCGACGATGTTGCCAAAGCTGCGCCGCTTGGTCCCCAGCATCCCCAAGCACCAGCGCGGTTTAGTCGCCAGATTGATCATGTTGGCCAGCGTGGGCTTGGGTGGCGACGACAGACCATTCTTGATGTCCTTGTGCCGCTGGCCAAGGATCTGCAAATCCAGCGTGAGCTGCAGCGCGCTGCAGCCGGCGGCCTTGGCACGGTCGATCAGGCGCTCGATGTAGTCGCGGTCGCGCATCACATAGAGCTGGAACCAGAAACCGGGGCCCGCGTGCTCGGCCACGTCCTCGATGGAGCAGATGCTCATGGTCGAGAGCGTGAAGGGCACGCCAAAGCTTTTCGCCGCACGCGCGGCCAGAATTTCGCCGTCGGCATGCTGCATGCCGGTCAGGCCGGTGGGGGCCAGCGCCACCGGCATGGCGACGTCCTGGCCGATCATGGTGCTGCGCGTGCTGCGGCCGGTCATGTTCACCGCCACGCGCTGGCGCAGCAGGATGGACTGGAACTCCTCGATGTTGGCGCGGTAGGTGCCTTCGGTCCAGGAGCCCGAGTCGCAGTAGTCGTAGAACATGCGCGGCACGCGGCGCTTGTAGACGCGGCGCAGGTCTTCGATGCAGGTCATGGTGGAAAGGTCGCTCACGCTGGTCTCCTGGCAGGTTTTCTAAGTGCGGCCAATCGTAGGGGCACAGCGCGGCGCGCACCATCAAAATTATTTGCGCGGCCGCGGAGCAAATTTAAATCTGGCGCACGGTCAAAGCTCGAAAATTCAAACAAAAACAGCCACTAGCGCCTATCAGGCAATCGTTTATAGCTAGTAATTAAATAGCATTTCAGGCATCTGGCAACACGGGGGCCGGCGAGCCCGGCAACGCCACCACCTCGGGTTCTGCATCCTGCCCCCGGTTGCAGCGCACCTGCATACGCCCGCCGCGCTTGGCGGCGTACAGGGCCGCATCGGCGTGGCGGGCCAGTTCCTCGTAATCACTGCCGTGCTGCGGGAACAGCGCCAACCCGGCACTCAGACCCATTTTCAGCGTCTGCCCGTTGAGAACAAAGGGCTCCTGGCACACACCCAAGACCTTGCTGGCGATTGCTGCCACCTGCCGAGGGTCTTCCAGCCCGGGGAGCAGCAGCACGAATTCGTCCCCGCCCTGGCGGCACACGGTGTCCGACTGGCGCATGGCGGCCACCAGGCGGCGCGCAAACTGCACCAGGAGCTGGTCGCCCGCGTCGTGGCCCAGGGTGTCGTTGACCTGCTTGAACCCATCCAGGTCGAGGTACATCACGCCCAGGCCGTTGGCCTCACGGCGCGCCAGCGCCAGCGCGTGCTGGGCGCGGTCCTGCAGCAGCACGCGGTTGGGCAGATCGGTCAAGGGGTCGTACTGCGCCAGGTGCGCCATGCGCTCGGCCATGGCCATGGTTTCGGTCACGTCGTGCAGCACCATCACCGCGCCGGTGAGATGGCGCTCGCGGTCGATGATGGGGCAGGCCGACTCTTCCACCTCGAAGCGCTGGCCATCCTTGCGGTGCAGCACCACGCCGCGCGTGGGCCCGCAGGCCGCCTGCGTGGCCAGCGCGACGCGCAGCGGGCTGGGCTGGGTCTGCTGGCCATTGGCAAGGTACAGCGGCGCGACCTCGTCCACGTCGCGCCCGGCGGCGTCAAAGGCCTGCCAGCCCGTCATGCGCTGGGCCACCGGGTTGAGGTAGGTGACGCGGCCTTGCGCGTCAGCGCAGACCACCGCATCGCCAATGGACTGCAGGGTCAGGCGCATGAGTTCCTTTTCCTTGAAGAGCTCATCCTCCATGCGCTTGCGCTCGGTGATGTCGGTCACCTGCACGAAGATACCGCGCACCGCGTCGCCATCGCAATCCGGCAGGTACGAAGCAATGCTGTGGCGTGCCACGCCCGACGGGTCGACGATGGTGCGTTCGAACCTCTGTGCATGGCCCTGCAGCGCCTGCTCCAGATAAGGCCGGTTCTTGGTGTACAGCTCGGCGCCCAACAATTCGCTGATGTGTTTTCCACGCAAGGCTTCGGGCGTCACGCCAAACCAGTCCACATAAGCATGGTTGGCGAAGCGGTTGTGCAACTGGGCGTCCCAATAGCCGATCATGGAGGGCAGGTTGTCGAGAATGGTGCGCATGTGGTGCTCGGCCTCCTGCAGCCGGGCGCTGACCTCCTGGCGCCTCTGCAGTTCGCGCGTGAACAGGATGGCGAGCCCTACACAACTGACCATCAGCACCAGGGCAAAGACAGACAACTGCAGGGCATTGATCCGCCACCGGGCCAGCATGGCCTGGGTTGACTGTGCGACATTCACTACCAGCGGGTACGGCCCCACGTGCCGGAAGGTATAGAGGCGCTCGACGTGGTCGAGGCTGGCCACGCCGACGAAGCTGCCGGCGCGCTCCGCCAGAACCCGGCGCATGTTCTCCGTGCCCGCCAGGGATTTGCCCACATCGGCGTCGCCATACGGATAGCGGCTGACGATGATGCCGCTGGCCAGGATCAGGTTGACGCCGCTGTCAGCGCCCAGGTTCAAGCTCGCAAAGAGTTCATTGAAATACCCCAGGCGGATGGAGCTGACGACCACACCGGCCACCTGCCCATTGGCGTCCCGGTAGGCGCGCGCCACGGGCAGCATCCACAGTTGCGTCACACGGCCCATGACCGGGCGCCCGATGACGAAGCCTTCCTGTGTGCCCGCCATCAACGCCTGGAAGTAATCGCGGTCGGCGTAATTGGCCTTGCGGGGCGGGAACGCAGCCGAGTCGATGATGATGTCGCCGCGGCGGTCGATGACATAGGTATCCATGAGCCCCGCAGCGCGCAGCGGGGCGCTGAACAGCACAGGAGAGCGCAACTCCTGCGGCAGCGTCATGATCCCGGGCTGCTCCAGCTTGGCCGCCACGTCCTGCAATGACTGGTCCATCGCGCCCAGCGTCCAGTCCAGGGACTGCTCCAGCGCAGTCACCAGATTGCGGTTGGTGCGCGCGGCGAAGTCCCATTCATCCGAGCGCAGGGTCCATACCGTGCGCGCCACCATGGCGCCAATTCCCACGCTCAGCAGCAAGGCCAGCCAGATCAGGCGCTGGGAAAAGAAATGGCGCAATGAGTTCATGGGGTGCTCGGATTCATTGTATTTGCAGGAAAGCACTGGCCGTTTCGCCCCCGGCGCAGGCGGCGTCGCGTTCGGCGCCGCACGGGCCACAGCGTCCGCCGCCCGCACCGCATTCAACGCCGCTCGCGCAGCCCGGCTCCGCGCACTTCGAAGCGTACCTCGTCGAGCACGCGTCCACTCGGATCCTGCAACTGCAGCTGGTGGCGCCCCGGCCAGGGTCGCCACGCGTGCACCGGCCGGTGGCCAACCAGCTTGCCATCCAGCCGCCAGCGCAGTGGGGCGCCGGGCGCCGCGCCCGCTGCGACAAAGCGCAAGCGCTGGCTGGCCGGAGGGATGTCGGGGTCCAGCGCCACCACAGCGCCAGAGACGGGCTCGGCAATGCGCAGGGCCAGCGGCTGCGCAGGCAGCGAATTTTTATGCTCTTTTTGGCCTCCAGCGCTTGATGCATATGCGCTAGTAGCTTCACTATCAATAGCAAACAGCGGCTGCTCCGTGCCCTTCAGAAACCATTCACTGCGCGCCGCCTCCAGCGGGTTGCCGGTGGCAGCATCGGGGCCAAAGCGCACGGCTGCCTGCACCACGCCCTTGGGCGGGCGCGGGGCGCGGCTGGCTTCGTGCGCGTGCAGGTAGCCCATCACCGCCGCCCACATGGGCGCCGCGCCGCTGCTGCCGCTGACCTCGTGCATGGCGCCGCCCGCCGCGTTGCCCACCCATACGCCCACGGTGTAGCGCTCGGACCAGCCCAGCGCCCAGTTGTCGCGCATGTCCTTGCTGGTGCCCGTCTTGACGGCGCTCCAGAAGCGCGTCGCCAGCACACTGTCGAGCCCGAAGGTGCGGGCTCGGGCATTCGGGTCGGACAGGATGTCGCCGACGATAAAGGCGGCGCCAGGATCTACTACACGCGTCCACTTCGGCGGCTGCGGTTTCACCCTGACCAGTGGCGGCGCCACCGCACTCAAGCGCCCGCCGTTGGCCAGCGTCCGGTAGGCGTTGGCCAGTTGCAACAGCGTGACTTCGCTGCTGCCCAGCGCCAGACTCAGGCCGTAGTAGCCGCCACTCTCGCGCAGCTCCAGGCCCAGCGCCTGCAACTCCTGGAAAAACGCGTCGGGCGAGACCATGGCCAGCGTGCGCACCGCAGGCACATTGAGCGAGGACGCCAGCGCCGTGCGCGCCGATACCCAACCCTTGAAGCGCAGGTCGTAGTTCTGCGGGATGTAGAGGCCGCCTGCGGTGGCGATGTGCGCAGGCGAATCGTCGATCAGCGACGCGGCCGTCAAGCGCCGCTCGGCCAGCGCCTGGGCGTACAAAAAGGGCTTGAGCGTGGAGCCGGGCTGGCGCCGCGCGAGCACGGCATCGACCTCCCCGGCTTGGCTAAGTTCGCCCGACGAGCCGACCCAGGCCAGCACCTCGCTGCTGGCGTTGTCGAGCACCACGATCGCGCCATCCTGCACATTGCGGCCGGCCAGCTCGCGCAACTGCTGCGACAGGGTCTGCACGGCAAAGCGCTGCAGCGGCGCGCGCAGTGTAGTGGTCAGGCGTGCAGGCGGCAGCGCACCAGCCGGCAGCGCCGCCAGCGCGCGTCGCGCGAAGTGCGGGGCGATGCCCTCGCTGGCAGCAAAGGCGCGGCGTGCCAGGGTGCCGCTGGCGAGCAGCGCCAGCGCGTCGCAATCGGTGTCGGCTGGCGCAGCGGCACTGCTGCCCGCCGCCTGCATATCGCGCAGCACGCCGCAGGCCCGGCGCGCGACCTGCGCGCTGCTGGCGTTGGGCGCGCGCACCAGCGCTGCGGTAATCGCCGCTTCCCGCTCGTCCAGGCCGTGGGCCGCCTTGCCGAACAGGGTGCGACTGAGCGCGTCAATGCCCACCAGCTCACCCCGAAACGGCACCAGGTTGAGGTAAGCCTCCAGAATCTGCGCCTTGCGCCAGCGCCGGTCCAGCACCTCGGCCGCCGCCACCTGGCCGATCTTCTGCACCACGCTGCGGCCACCCGGCCGCTGGCGCAAATCGGTGCCGCCCGGCTCGTCAACAAGGCCGGCGAGCTGCATGGTGATGGTGCTGGCACCTCGCGTACGCTCGTTCCACAGATTGGCCCAGGCGGCGGCCGTGGCGGCCTGCCAATCAACACCGCTGTGCTCGTAGAAACGTTTGTCTTCAGAAAGCAGCATGGCGCTGCGCAGAGCCGGCGACACGTCTGCCAGCGCCACCCACTCGCCACGGCGCACGTTGGCGTCGGTGCGGATGCGCTGCAGCACCTCGCCTTCGCGCGACAGCAGCAAGGTTTCGGACGAATGCCATCCAGCGCGCACGGCGGCATACGAGGGCAGCGCCATGGCGGGCGCCGCTGTGAGCGCCAGCAGCGCCGTACAGACGCAGGCGCGCAGTGCACCGCACTCAATCATTGCGGTGCTCGGCGTCGAAACGGCGCTCGGCCTGCGTCAGGTGGCGCACCAGCACATGCGAGACGAGGTTGACCCCAATGCCGCCAAAGAGCACGGGCAGCACGTACAAGGCCACACCCACTTCGGAGAGAAATACCGCGTCGTCCACTGCCGACGCGGTATTTGCTGCCAAGTGGCTGAGAGACTGCGGCAAATACACATCCACCCCGGCCAGCACGATCAGCAGCATGCCCAGTGCCAGCACCGTGCCAGAAGACACCGCGCGGCGAAACAGCAGGGCGGCGTAGATGGCGCATGGCAGGACGAGCGAAAACGCGATCAACAGCCAAAAGCGCAATTCGGGGAAAACACTCGAAGGCATGGAAAATGGGGCCGAAAAAGGCGCGCTCAGGAGGGTGGGTCCGCCAGCATGCCAGACTGTCGGCGCGAACCAGGCCGCATGGCCCGGCCGCCGTCCACCAGGCAACCTGAAACGCGCTATTCCACACGGTCAAGCGGGCGCTGGCCGACCATCGAATTTTGAGACAGGAGAGCCCCATGTCCGCATCGCTTGACCCTGGCAGCCGCTCTGACGCCCCAGCCCGGCCCTACCGCGACCGCAAGCGCTGGGCCTGGCTGCTGTCGGTGGCCGTGCCTACCATCGTGTTGATCGGCCCCCTGCTGATGCTGCGCACCGGCGACGCTCGGCTGCTCTGGCTGCCGGTGGGATTTTTCTATCTGGTGGCGCCGCTCCTTGATCTGCTGCTGGGAGAAGACCGAAGCAACCCACCGGAATCGGCGGTGCCGGCGTTGGAAGCCGACCGCTACTACCGCATCGTCTGCTACCTGCTGGTGCCGGTGCTGTGGGCGGCGTTCATTTTTAGCGCCTGGTTTGTGGCGCGCCACAACCTGCCTTGGTGGGGCATGGTGGCGATGGTGCTCACGGCAGGTTCGGTGGGCGGCTTTTGCATCAACCTGGGACACGAGCTGGGCCACAAACTGCCCGCGCTGGAGCGGACCCTGGCGCGGCTGGTGCTGGCGCCCACGGGGTATGGACATTTCTCCATTGAGCACAACCAGGGACACCACCGCCATGTGGCGACGCCCGCGGACCCGGCATCGTCGCGCATGGGCGAATCGATTTACAGTTTTTTGCTGCGGGAGATGCCTGGCGCGCTGCGCCGCGCCTGGGCCATCGAAAGCGCCAGGCTCGCAGTCAACCGCCGCTCGGCCTGGTCGGCGCACAACGAGATTTTGCAAACCGCGCTGGTCACGCTGGCGCTCTGGGCGGGCCTGGCCGTCTGGCTGGGGCCGGGCATTCTGGTGTTTGTGCTGGCAGCGTCGTTCTGGGCCAACTTCCAGCTCACTTCGGCCAACTATGTCGAGCACTACGGCCTCTTGCGCAGGCGCCGGCCGTCTGGCCGCTACGAACCCTGCCTGCCGCGCCACTCATGGAACAGCAACCACGTGTTTTCCAACTGGGCCCTGTTTCATCTGCAGCGCCACTCGGACCACCATGCCCACCCGCTGCGGCGCTACCAGTCGCTGCGCCATTTCGACGAAGCGCCGCAACTGCCCACCGGCTATTTCGGCATGTTCACCCTCGCCTACTTTCCACCGCTATGGCGCCGCGTGATGGACCCACGCCTGCTGGCAGCCGTGGGTACCGACGCGAGCCGGATCAACCTGGATCCGCGCAAGCGGGCGGCACTGGTGCGGCAGTATGGGCTGGCGGACGAACCACTCGAAAAAGTTGCTGAAAATGGCTGATAGCGCTTATCTGTAAATCGCAAGCAGCTCTTCTTTCAATCGCGATCTCGTTGCTGCGCCCTTACTTCCCTTGCAGCACGCGCACCGGCGCATTGGGCGATTCGCCAAACATCTCGGGCGCGTACAGCGCCTCGACGCGCGTGGGCGGCAGGGCGAAGCTGCCCGCGCTGTTCAAACGAATCGTGTACTGAAGTTTCACCTTGCCTTCGGGCAAATACGCGTAATAGCTGCGGAAGGCCTCGAAACTGCGCTCCTCGAACGCCAGCCAGCCATTGCCCGAGCGCTTTTCGCCCTGGGTGGCGATCTCGGAATCACGCCCCAAGCCGCTCCCCAGGATGGTGGCGCCGCCAGGAATCGGGTCGGTGATCGCCACCCAGGTCATGTCGGCGCTGGCGTCCACTTCCAGCGTGACGCGCAGCACGTCGCCGCGCGAATACTGGCCCGCCGGCAGGCGCTTGTCGGCTTGCTCCACCGGCTCCACCGAGCGGCGCACGCGGTAGCCAGCGGAAAGCGGCGCAGTGCGCGGCACGGCGGCGAGCGATTGCACGGTCAGCCAGGGCTTGCCCGTGCCTTGGTGCGTCACAGCCAAGGTCTGCCCGCTGGCTTTGGGCCAAGGCAGGAACATGGTGTTGCCGCTGAGCATGCCGGGGGCTGATGGCGCGCCAAAGGTGCTGGTCTGGTGCACTGCCCCTGCAGCGTCGGTGGGCTTGCGGCGCTCCACCTTGGCCCAGGCCACCTGGGCGGTCTCGCTGCCCAGCGTCGCTTGCGTGGTGCCGGCGACGGGCGCGCTCTCGAACTTGGCCGAGAAGCTGCGCAGGGCCAGCGCGCCCCACAGGTTGGCCGTGGTGGTGTGCCAGGCGCCGCCTTGCTGGCGCCCGATAAACCCGGTGACAAGGCGCGGCAGATCGCTCTGCCAGGCCGGGTCGTCCATGACGGCCAGCAGCAGGCGCGCGGCGTTCACGTCGCCGTTCTGCATCAGCCACCACCAGTCGTCCTGCTGCTCGGTGCTGAACGCCACCCGCGTGCCCTGGTAGTTCAAGCGGCTGTGCAGGATTTGCTCCGCTTCCTGCAGGCGCGCGGCCTGGTTGGCGATGCCGGGCACTTTGCGCAGAATGCGCAGCCAGTCGATCACCGCGTGCGTCGGCCATTGGTTGGGCGCAATCGTGATGCTGCTGAGCATGCGCGCCTGCGCCTTGCCGCTGCGCGACAACGCCTCGATGGCGGCCAGCTTGCGCATCGCCAAATCTTCGCGCGGGCTCCAGAACTTGCGCGTGATTTTTCCTTCGACAAAGGCCACCAGAGCCTGCTCCATCGGCGCGCGCACGGCGTCCGGCAGGCCCATCGTGGAGTCCAGCTTGGCGGCTTCATCGGCGGCTGAGATGAGGAAGGCGGTGAGGGTGTCGCTGCCTCGGCGCGTCTCGCCGGCACGCGGCGGGAAGTAGCTCGCCAGTCCGTCTTCATCGAGGTAGGTGGGCACGCGCCCCATCAGCGCACGCCAGGCGGCGAGGTCCTCCATGCCAATGGCCTTGCTGGCCTGTTGCTCCAGGCAACTGTAGGGGTAGCGCGCCCACCAGTCGCGTACGCCGGGCAGGCCTTCGGCCAGCTTGGGCTGCACGGCGAGACTGATGCCACCGCGCCCTGGCAAGGCGGTAGGCGGCGGCGCCACGGGCAGCTCGTAGCTGCCGCCCAGTTGCACCAGCGTGCCCTGCTGCACCGAAACCGGTACGGCTGGCACGATGCGCTGCTGCGCCTTGAGCGCGTCGCGCGCACCGCCGAGCGTGTCGTGCGCTTCGATTTCCCACAAAATCGCCTGCGCACGCGTCTGGCCCAACTGCTCCGGCGCGGTCACGTCCCAGGCGACTTCACGTGCTTCGCCTGCGGGGATGTCCACTGTCTGCGGTTTGAGGTCGATAAGCGTGGCGTGCGCAGCAGCCTCGACCTGCATCGCCTTGGCCGTGGTGTTGCGCAGCGTCATCTGGGCGCGAAACTGGTCGCCCTCCCGCACCAGTGGCGGCAGGCCGCTGATGATTTGCAGGTCCTGCGTGCTGCGGATGGTGCTCGAACCCGTGCCAAACAGGCCGATACCGGCATCGGCCACCGCGACGATGCGAAAGCTGGTGAGCGCATCGTTCAGCGGCACGGTGACCTGGGCCTGGCCCTTGTCGTCGAGCTTGACCACGGGTTGCCACAGCAGCAGCGTGTCGAGCAGTTCGCGGGTCGGCGCGCGGCCCCCACCGCCACCGGGCGCAGCAGCCTTTTTGCCATAGTGGCGCCGGCCAATGATTTCCATTTGCGCCGTGGCCGTCTGCACGCCCCAGGCGCGCCGCTGCAGCATCGCGCCGAGCAGGTTCCAGCTGGTGTTGGGCATGAGTTCGAGCAGCGCTTCATCCACAGCCGCCAGCGCCACTTCTGCGTTCGCGGCGGGTTTGCCATCGGGCAGCGTGGCCGTGATGGTGACTTGCGCCTTGCCGCGCACCGGGTAGCTGGTTTTGTCGGCCGCCACTTTGACGTCGATGTGGTGCGCTGCTGCGCCGACCTTGATTTCGGCCATGCCAAAGCGGAAGGCCGGTTTGCTCAGGTCCACCAGGGCGGTGGGCAACTTGTACTCTTTGCCGTCGTACCAGAAGGCGCCCCACCATTCGCGCGGCGCCTTGTAGCCCCAGGTGAAGAAGCTGTACCAGGGCACTTCGCTCAGACGACCGCGCAGCGCCAGTACGCTGATGTACACGTTGGGCCCCCAGTTGGGCTGCACCTTGAGCGCCACGCTCGGGTCCTTGCCCGAGAGCGTCACCACCTGCGTCTCGATGATGCCTTCGCGCTCCACCGCCACCAGGGCCGTCGCCTCGCGAAATGGCATGCGCACCTGCAGGCGCACGGTCTCGCCCGGCTGGTAGCTGCGCCGCTCGGGCAGCACGTCGATGCGGTCGTGGTTCTCGCCGCCAAACCACTGCTCGCCCGCACGGCTGACCCAGATGGACGCGGCAGCGTCAAAGGTGTTGCCGTCCTTGTCGCGTGCGGTGGCGACGAGCTCGATCTCGCCCACGTCGTCGAGCCGCGCCTCGCACAACAGCAGGCCGCGCGCGTCGCTCTTGCCGGTGCAAAGGGTTCCCAGGTCGCGTGTTTCGGTGTGGTTGTCGTAGCTGTAGAAGCCGCCGACGATGCGCTTCCTGCTGCTGGTCGTCGTGCGCGCCAGGGCCTGCACCTGCATCGGCATGCCGGCCAGCGGTTTGCCGTCCGGCGAGAGCGCCAGAACCTGGAAGCGCGCCTTGCTGCCCGAAGACACCCAGCCCTCGGTCTTGATGCCGGCCACCACGCCGGCTGGCCACAGGGTGCGGGCGCTGCGCAAGGTCTGCACCTCGCCGCCCGGGTCGGCGTAGGTGGCCTCGATGACCAGTTCTTGTGCGCTTGCCGCGCGCGGCACCGGGTCGAGCGTGACCTGCCCAGCTCCCTTGCTATCAAGCGTAAGCGGCAGCTTGTCCGCAATGATGCGGGTGTCGCTGGCGGCGCTGGAGGGCGCGCCCGATTCGTCGCCGTCGTCGCCTCCGTCGGCCATGCCTTGCTGCGCGTTCTGGGCATCGCGCTCACGTGGCGGGCTGAAGGAAAATTCGTCGTAGTCGGCAAACGACAGGCTTTTGCCACGCACCAGCGCCGAGACACGCACCGGCAAGCGCGCAGCCGCACCGCCCGCTACGTAGTTCACCTGCACGTCCACAGGCACCTTGCGCAGGTTGACCAGAGCGTCCTTCTGCTTTGGGCCGACACGGCCCTCCAGCACCGGCAGGCGGAAGGCCTCGACACGAAACTGCCCCGACGCCAGGTTTTGCGCCTCCTCACCCTTGCCGCGCAGCTCCACGCTGTACACGCCCAGCTTGGCGGCCGGCGGCACAGCAAATTCACTCAGCGCGCTGCGTCCGCCGGTTGCGGTGCTGCGCCAGGCCAGCGGCTGAACAAACTGCTGGCCACTGCCCACATGCGTGACCACCAGTTCGGCGGGTTCGGACTTGGAAAGCGCAAAACCCGCTGTCGTCTCGGCGCGCAGGAAATGCTTCATCGACACCGTTTCGCCGGCACGCAATAGCGTGCGGTCAAACACGGTGTGGGCGCGCTGATCGCGCTCGGCGTCGCTGCTGGTGGGCACGTTGAAACGCCAGGGCTCGATGCCGCGCTGCCACTGGCTCCAGGTAAACGCCATATCGGCCACGCCATCGTCGCCGGTGTGCCGCACGCTGACGAAGTAGCCGTCGGCACTGCCGTAATCGTCCTTGCCTTCGTTGCAGTCAGGTGCATGGGTCGGGAGCCCGCTGATGGGCGCACGGCCCTGGGCGTCGGTCAGGCCTGAAGCCAGCAGGCGGCCATCACAGCCCGAGACCTGCACCTTGGCGCCTGCAACCACCTGGCCTTTGTCCAGCGAGGTCACCCAGGCCAGCGCGTTCTCGCGGCCCAGCTTGAAATGCACCGCCAGGTTGGTGACCAGCGCACTGGTGCGCACGTACATCGTCCGACCGGCGCCGTGTTCGGGCGCCAGCAGCGAGGCGCCGAGTACCGGCGAAGCGACTTCCAGCACGTGAAAACCCGGCGCGAGCGGCACGCCCACCACCTCGAAGGGGCGCGGGTCGCTGAGAGCGGCCTGCGGCAGGGTGACGCTGTGCACGCCGGGCTGGCCGCCCAGCAAGGACACCATGCGGCTTTGCACGTAGTCCTTGCCTTCCTCTTGCAGCGGCTTGGGCAGGGCAATGCGCGCATCTCGCCCGGCCTGCTTGCGCTGCACCTCGGTGTGGTCGTAGTACTGCACGCGGCGGTACCAGGCAATGATGTCGGCGTCGCTTTGCGGCGTCACCGTGTTCATGGGCACACCCGCTTTCGCCAGCGCCGGGCCCGTGGTTTGCACCCGCAGGGCAGACTCGACTTTGCGCAGCGTGATGGGCAGCAGCGCCGGGCCACCCGGCCCTTCGGCAAAGCGCTCGACGATGCCAAACGGCGCGGCGGCAAACTTGGCCAGCGGGGGCATGGCGCCCGTGCTCACCGCCAGCGGAAACATCGATGCATTGGCCAGCGTGCGGCCCGAGGCATCGACGAAATCCTTGGGCAGTTCCAGCGAGTAGGCGGTGGATTCAGCAAACGGTGCGGCAAAACGCAGCGCAGTCACCAGCGTGTCGCCCTGGACGACTTTGCTCTCGTCGTCCCCATTCAGGCCAGGCTTCAATACCTCGTGCGGCCCGCGCAGGCGCAGCGCCGACGCCAGCTTCCAGGCCACGGGGGCGCTGAACGTGACCGCCATTGGGCGGATAGGCATACAGGCGGCCTGCGCGTTCTCTCGCTCGCAACTGAGTTCCGCAGTGAAGGCATCGCGCACCGTGTAGTCAAAGCGCTTGTCCACCTTGGTGAACACGCCGCTGGGCGTGGCCAGGCCCTTTCCCACCACCAGCTGCAGCTTGCTGCCAGCGGTCAGGCGCCGGTTGCAGGCCAGCGTGGCGATGCTGAGCGGCGCCTTGGCGGCTTGCTTCTCCATGCGCAGCGCCTTGAGCAGTTCGCTGCGCTCCGCGCCATCGATGAGGCGCACCGGAATACGCTCGCCCACGCCTTCCATGCTGCACCAGGCGCTGGCTTTGACACTTGCCGGTGTCGCCGGGCCGCTCAGTTGCAGGACAAAGAACTGGTCTTCGTCGAGCGCTTGCCAGGTGCCCGGTCGTACATGCTCGACATACGGGCCTCCACTATCGAATGTATAGCTTCTAGCGCCCTTCCACTCTGCGCCAGAGGGTGATTTGAGTGCTGAATTGGGCTGCGCAGTGCAGTGCACGCCGGGCGGCAGATGCTGCGCAAAATCAAACACCCATTCGCGCTCGCTGGTCCAACGCCCCGAGCCCTGGCTGGCAGAAGCGTCGCTGCAGGTGATGGCAAAGGGTGCGGGCGCTTTGGGGTCGCCGAACTGCACTGCCGGTGCGTCGAATTGCGCCACCACCTGGCGTACGCTGGCCACTTCGCCCTGCGGCGAGAAGCGGCTGGTTTGCCACGCATTGGCGCCCAGGGGGGCTATCAGCGCGGCCAACGCCATGAGTGTTCGGAAGCAACGCACGCAAGTCCCTTTCTTTGTTCTTTCGGCTGCGGGTAGCAAGCCTGTGCCCACGCTCCCGACATCTCCAGCCGCCGACGTCCTACACCTGTCGGCCCGTCAAGGTTTCAACATGGCACTTTGAATATCACACAAGGAGCCATTCGATGCCCAAACAAAAAGGCGACAGGGCTGCACCCGCCAAACGCAAGGCGACTGAGCCGGCCCAAGACGCTCTGCTCGGTCACGGCGGCGAACTGCAACAGCAAGCCGGTGGATCTCACCCTCCGATGACGACCCAGCAAGGGATTGTCATTCCGGACAATCAGAACACGCTGACCAGGTCGCCACGCGGCCCCGCTTTGCTGGAAGACTTCATTCTGCGTGAAAAAATCACGCATTTCGACCATGAGCGCATCCCTGAACGCGTGGTCCATGCACGCGGCTCTGCGGCGCACGGTTTCTTCGAGCTCAATGATTCGCTCGCCGAGTTCACGACCGCCAAGGTGCTGACCGAAGTGGGCACCAAGACCCCGGTCTTTGCACGCTTCTCTACTGTGGCCGGCGGCGCAGGTTCAGTGGATACGCCGCGCGACGTGCGCGGCTTTGCCGTCAAGCTGTATACCGCTGAGGGCAACTGGGACCTGGTGGGCAACAACATTCCCGTGTTCTTCATTCAAGACGCAATGAAGTTCCCCGACCTGGTGCACGCGGTGAAGATGGAGCCCGACCGCGGTTTCCCGCAAGCGGCCAGCGCGCACGATACCTTCTGGGATTTCATCTCGCTGATGCCCGAGACAATGCACACCGTCATCTGGGCCATGAGCGATCGCGCCATTCCGCGCAGCCTGCGCATGATGGAAGGTTTCGGCATCCACAGCTTCCGGCTGCTGAACGCCGAGGGCAAGAGCACCTTTGTCAAGTTCCATTGGCGCCCCAAGCTGGGCTTGCAATCGACCGTATGGGATGAGGCTGCCAAGCTGCAGGGCGCGGACAACGACTTCCATCGGCGCGACTTGTTTGAGGCCATCACCGGCGGCGATTTCCCTGAGTGGGAATTCGGCGTGCAACTCTTCACTGAAGAAGACGCCGCCAAATTCCCGTTCGACCACCTCGACGCCACCAAGCTCATTCCCGAAGAGCTGGTGCCCCTGCGCATGATTGGGCGCATGGTGCTCAACCGCTGGCCGGACAACTTCTTTGCCGAAACCGAGCAAGTGGCTTTTTGCCCCGCCAACGTTCCGCCAGGCATCGACTTCAGCAACGACCCGCTGCTGCAAGGGCGATTGTTCTCGTACCTGGACACGCAGCTCATCCGCCTGGGTGGCCCGAACTTCACGCAGATTCCCATCAATGCACCCAAATGCCCCTTCCACAACCTGCAGCGCGACGGCCACATGCAAACACAGGTGCCCAGGGGCCGCGTCAATTACGAGCCCAGCAGCCTCCAAGGCGACACGCCGCGCGCTTCGCAAGCGCAGGGCACGCGCCACTTTTCCGAGCGGCCCGACGACGGCGCAAAAGGCCGCGTGCGCCCCGAGAGCTTTGCCGACCACTACAGCCAGGCGCGCCAGTTCTTCATCAGCCAGAGCAAGCCCGAGCAGGCGCACATTGCGTCGGCCTATGTGTTCGAGCTCTCCAAGGTGCAGACCCAGCACGTCCGCGAGGCCGTTGTTGGCCATTTGCGCCACATCGACGAGGGTTTGGCCCAGCGTGTGGCCAACGGGCTGGGCCTGCCCGAACTGCCACCCGCGCCAGCCACAGCCGTGCCAACACAAGACCTGCCACCTTCGCCGCCGCTGGCCATCCTCGCCAAGATGAAGCACACATTGGAAGGCCGTTGTGTGGGCATTCTGGTGGCCGACGGCTCCGATGGCGCAAGCGTAAACAAGCTCAGGCAAGCCGTCATGAAAGAAGGCGCGAGCGTAAAAATCGTGGCGCCCAAGCCCATGGTGAAGATGGCAGACGGCACGATGCTGGCCGCCGACGGCCAGTTGGCCGGCACGCCGTCGGTAGTGTTTGACGCCGTGGCCTCCGTGCTCGAGCCGAATATGGGCCAGCAGATCGCCAGCGAAGCCGCAGCCGTGGACTGGTTCCGCGACGCCTTCGGCCACCTCAAGGCCATCGCCGCCTGCCAAGGCACGCAGGCGATCCTGGACGCTGGCAGCGTCCCACGCGACGCGGGGGTGTTCGACCCCTCGGATCTGAAGGCCTTTCTCGAAGCCGCCAGGACGCGCCAATGGGACCGCGAGCCCAAGGTGCGCACGCTGGCCTGAACCGATCTTCAACCCACCAAGGAGAACCACGATGACCCAACCCAAGTACGACCGCGCGCAGCTCGAAGACCTGGTGCTGCAAATGATGGAGACCGAACTGGGCGGTGAAAAAATCTACCGTGCCGCCATTGCCACCGCCATCAACGGCGACCTCAAGGAAGAATGGCAAGGCTACCTCAAGGAAACTTTGCACCACCAGGATGTGGTGCGCGGCCTCTGCGCTACCTTGGGGCTCAACGTCGACCGGCAATCGCCCACGCGCACTGTCGTCGGCCACATCGGCAAATCACTGGTGCAAGCCATTGAAATGGCGCAGCGCAACGCCCTGCCTGCAGCCGCGCAGATCGTGGCCGCAGAATGCGTGGTGCTGGCCGAGACCAAGGACCACTCCAACTGGGAGCTGCTGGGGCGTGTCGCCGAAGTCGCGACAGGCGACATCGGCAAAGCGTTGAGAGCCGCCCACGAAGATGTGGAGCAAGACGAAGACCACCATCTTTTCCACACCAAGGGCTGGATGCGAGAGCTGGCCATTCAGGGCCTGGGCATGCCCGCAGTGCTGCCACCTCCGGAAGAAGTCAAACAGGTGGAGACCGCCATTGGCGCTTCGCGGGCCGAGCAGGCGCGCTCGTCCATGCTGTAACTGCCCCCTTGCTATTTTCATGGGCAGGGAAAGTCGATCACTGCGGCTTGAATCCGCTGGTCTGAATGATCTGCGTCCAGGCCTTGGTATAGGCGTGCTCCCGCTTGGCGAGCTGCTCGCCGGTCATGTATTCGACGGTGAGGCCGAGCTCCGTCAGCTGCGTGCGCACCTCGGGCAGCGCCAGCACCTTGGCAACACCGTCCGCGAGGCGTTTGAGTTCCGCCGCCGGGGTTCCCTTGGGCGCGTAGATGCCGTAGTAAGGCAGATCTTCAAAACCCTTGAGGCCGATCTCGTCGAACGTGGGAACATCCGGCAGCGCTGCCTGGCGCTGGGTGCCCAGCACCGCCACCACGCGAATCTTGCCGGCGCGGTGGTTTTCAATGAAGTCCTGCACCGAGCCGACGCCGGCATGGATCTGGTTGCCGAGCATGTCGGTCACCATGGGCGCGCTGCCGCGGTAGGGGGCGGACACCAGATCGAGCTTGTACTTGTCGGCAATGACCTTCACCAGAAATTCCGGCGTGGACGCGGGGGCCGGAATACCGACCGCGTCCTTGCCGCCGTTCTTCGCCTTGACCCAATCGACGTAGGCGGCAAAGCTGTTGGCCGGCGTGCCGCCCGAAACGGCAAAGGCGTTGACGAAAGTGGCGAGACCGGCCACGGGAACGAAATCGGTTTCCGGCGCGTAGCCGGGGTTTTTGACGACCAGCGGAAGAATGGAAATGGTGTGGTCGTGCGAGAGGAACAGCACGCTGCCGTCCGCCGGCGCGGCCTTGAGCGCCTGCGCCGCAATCTGCCCCCCTGCGCCAGGTCGGTTTTCCACCAGCACCTCGGTGCCGAGCGGCGTGCGCAGCTTGGCGGCCAGGAGGCGGGCAATGGCGTCCGAGCCACCACCGGCCGGGAAACCCACCATGATGCGAATGGGTTTGGCGCTTTGCGCGAACGCGCTGCACAGGGCCAGACTGGCGCCCAGAGCGGCGGTGGTGCGCAAGGCGCGCGAGATCAGGGTGCGGCGGGACGGGGACATCGGCGGAACTCCTTTGGCAGGTGAAATCTTCGAGCGGCAACACGCGCTCTAGCGAGCGTGCGCAGAAACTCTCATTTTGATAGCTGTTATCGCTTATGTATCAAGCGGTAGAGGCCAATTTGACTCAATTTTTTTAACCCAGACGCGCCTGGTGCCGTGCAATCTGCATTCTGACTTGCACGGGCGCGGTTCCACCCAGGGTATTGCGCGCATCGAGCGAGCCGCGCAGGCTCAGCACTTCGTACACGTCCTTGTCGATCTCGGGGTGGAAACCCTGCAGCACGGAGAGCGGCAACTCGGACAAGTCGCAGCCGTGCGATTGCGCCGCTTTCACAGCGTGTGCCACGGTTTCGTGGGCGTCGCGAAACGGCAGGCCCTTCTTGACCAGGTAGTCGGCCAGGTCGGTGGCCGTGGCGTAGCCTTTGCGCGCCGCGTCTTCCATGGGCTGCGGATTGACGGTGATGCCGCCGCTCTTCTCGCCCGTGGCCGCATCGGCCTGCCCGCCGATCATCTCGGCAAAGATGCGCAGCGTGTCCTTGAGCGTGTCCACGGTGTCGAACAAGGGCTCCTTGTCTTCCTGGTTGTCCTTGTTGTAGGCCAGGGGCTGGCCCTTCATCAGCGTGATCAGCGCCATCAAATGGCCGACGACGCGGCCGGCCTTGCCACGCGCCAGTTCGGGCACGTCGGGGTTTTTCTTCTGCGGCATGATGGACGAGCCGGTGGTGAAGCGGTCGGCAATGCGGATGAAGGCGAAGTTCTGGCTCATCCACAGCACCAGCTCCTCGGACAGGCGGCTGATGTGCACCATCACCAGGCTGGCGGCGGCAGAAAACTCAATGGCGAAGTCGCGGTCGCTCACCGCGTCCAGGCTGTTCTGGCAGACGCGGGCCGCGCCGCTCTCATCGACCATGCCCAGCGTGCGCGCCACGCGCTCGCGGTCCAGCGGGTAGGTGGTGCCGGCGAGCGCCGCGCTGCCCAGCGGCAGTACGTTGACGCGGCGGCGCACGTCCGCCATGCGCTCAAAGTCGCGGGCAAACATCTCCACGTAGGCCAGCAGGTGGTGGGCGAAGCTCACGGGCTGCGCCACCTGCAGGTGGGTGAAACCCGGCAGGATCACCTCGACGTTGCGGCCTGCGACTTCGACCAGCGCGCGCTGCAGATCGACCAGCAACGCGGAAATCAGATCCATTTCGCCGCGCAGCCACAGGCGCACGTCGGTAGCCACCTGGTCGTTGCGGCTGCGGCCGGTGTGCAATCGCTTGCCGGCGTCACCGACGAGTTGCGTCAGGCGCGCTTCGATGTTGAGGTGTACGTCTTCCAGATCGAGCTTCCACTCGAACTGGCCGGCTTCGATTTCGGCGCGAATGGCGGCCATGCCACGCACGATCTCGGCGTGGTCGGCCGCGCCAATAATGTTTTGCGCGGCCAGCATCTCGGCGTGGGCAAGGCTGCCCTCGATATCGGCGCGCCACAGGCGCTGGTCGAAAAACACGCTGGCGGTGTAGCGCTTGACCAGATCGCTCATGGGCTCGGAAAACAGCGCCGACCAGGCCTGGGCCTTGGTGTCGAGCTGGTTGGCAGAAGGGGCGGAGTCGCTGCCGGCGGGCGCGATTTGGTCTTGGCTGGTGGGCATGGCAGGGCAATAATCGCGCACCCACGACAGCCGGACCATTCCGGATGCCGCAATGCACGAGACGCAAATTTTATCGACCCTTCCCGGAGTGCCCAATCCCGCGCCCAAGTCGCAGGAGCGCGCACGCGTGCTGGTATTCGACGCCTGCGACCTGGGCGTGGTGCTGCGCGCGGTGTTGTTCGTCGAAATCGTGCTGGCCGTCGGGGCCATGTTTGGCGCGCAAGACCCCATCGCCTGGATGGCGCGCCTGGCTTTGCTCACTGGCGGCGCCCTGCCCGCCACGCTGGCCTGGCTGATCGCCGCCTGCAGTGCCAAGCGCCTGATCCAGCGGCTGCCCACGCGCGGCCAGTACGCTGCGGGCGTGCTGCTGGGCGCCCTCGCCGGCTTGTGCGCCTGCGCCTTGCTGGGCTTCGTCGGTGTGGCTGCGGCACCTCCGTGGTGGGCCAGCGCCGCTACGGGCGCGTTGCTGGCCGCACTGCTGGTGGCGGCGCTGGCGCTGCGCGCGCGCGGCCGCACGCCGGCCGCCACGACGGCGCGGCTCACGGAACTGCAGTCGCGCATCCGCCCGCACTTTCTCTTCAACACGCTCAACAGCGCCATTGCCCTGGTGCGCGCCGAGCCGGCCAAGGCCGAATCGCTGCTGGAAGACCTGAGCGATCTGTTCCGCCATGCGCTGGTTGAGCAGGGCGAGGCTGTCACCTTGGCGGAGGAACTGGTGCTGGCGCAGCGCTACCTCGGCATCGAGCAGGTGCGCTTTGGCGAGCGCCTACAGGTGCAGTGGCAGATCGATCCGCGTGCTGGCAGCGCCTTGCTGCCACCGCTCCTGCTGCAACCGCTGGTGGAGAACGCCGTCAAGCACGGCGTCGAGCCCAGCAGCTGGGGCGGGCGCCTGCGCGTCTGCACCGAGCTGCGCGGCAGCCGCGTGGTGGTGCGCATCACCAACACCCTGCCCGCCGACAGCGCCCGCACCGGTGCGAGCGCGCCCGGGCACGGCATTGCGCTGGCCAACGTGCGTGCGCGCCTGGCGCTGCTGCACGATGTGCAGGCCGAATTCAGCGCCGGCGTGCGCGGCAGCCTGTACGAAGTGCGTCTGACACTGCCGCCCACCCGCGCCTCCAGCCCCGTCGAAGCGGGCCGTCGCAGCCCAACCACCCGCAAGCCATGAACATCCTGATCGTTGACGACGAAGCCCTGGCGCGCCGCCGCCTGGCGAGCTTGCTGGCCGACTGCCCGGCGAATCCGCCGCACCGCGTCAGCGAAGCGGCCAGCAGCGCCGACGCCCTGGCCCTGCTGGCGCCGGTGGACGGGCGCGGCTTTGATCTGCTGCTGCTCGACATCCACATGCCTGGGCTCGACGGCCTGGCCTTTGCGCACCGGGTGCGGGCGCTGGCCTGGCCGCCCGCCATCGTCTTCGTCACCGCGCACGCCGAGCACGCCGTCAGCGCTTTCGAGCTCGATGCGGCCGATTACCTCACCAAGCCGGTGCGCCTGGAGCGCCTGCAGCAAGCGCTGGCCAAGGTGCAGCGCCTGCGTGAAATGGCAACGCGTACGCCCCCGGCTGCGGAGTCGCTGGGAGAGGTGCTCTTGATTCAGGACCGCGGGCGCACCGAACGCGTGCCCCTGACCGAGGTGCTGCTATGCAAGGCCGAACTGAAATACGTCACCTTGCGCACCGCATCACGCAGCTACGTGCTCGACAGCACCCTGGCAGAGCTCGAAGCGCGCCACGGCGCACAACTGATGCGGGTGCACCGCAATGCGCTGGTGGCACGCCACGCGGTACGGGCGCTGGAAAAGCACTTTGACGCCGAAGAGGGCGACTGCTGGGCGGTGCGGCTGGCGGGGCTGGCCGAGCCGATCATGGTCTCGCGCCGCCAGGTGGCGGCCGTGCGAGAGGAAATTGCGCACGGTTGAAAACGCGAATCTGCTATAATAAATATAGCTATCAGCGATTGTCAGTCAAGCGCTAGAGGCCATTTTCCCTTAAAATCACGACTCACGCAAAATGGTTGCCAGCAAGGCGCTCTGACGCAGACAGTGCAAGCGCACAGCAAGGAAGAGCAACGCCGCTGGGGCGATTTTGCGTAAGTCCTAAGAATTTTGACTTGCAAGGTCAGGCCAGTCGCACCGGAATGCCGCGCTCCGCCATGGCGCGCTTGGCCTGCTGCACGGTGAACTCGCCATAGTGAAAAATGCTGGCGGCCAGCACGGCGTCGGCGCCGCCGATCTGGATGCCGTCGCACAAATGCGCCAGCGTCCCGACACCGCCCGAGGCAATCACCGGCACGGCGACGGCGTCGCTCACCGCGCGCGTGAGCTCCAGGTCAAAACCTGCCTTGGTGCCGTCGCGGTCCATGCTGGTGAGCAAAATCTCACCGGCACCGCGCCGCGCCATCTCGCGCGCCCAGGCCACGGCGTCCAGCCCGGTGTTCCTGCGCCCGCCATGGCTGAAAACGTCCCAACCCGGGCCGCGCAACTCACCATCGGCGCCCCGCTGCGCTGCTTCATCGGCGCTGCGGCGCTTGGCGTCAATGGCCACAACGATGCACTGCGCGCCGTAACGTTCCGAGGCCGCGTTGATGACGTCCGGGTTGGCAATGGCGGCAGAGTTGAAGCTGGTCTTGTCGGCGCCAGCGTTGAGCAGGCGGCGCACGTCGTCCACAGTGCGCACGCCGCCGCCCACGGTGAGCGGAATGAACACCTGGCTGGCCACGGCTTCGATGATGTGCAGGATCAGGTCCCGCTCGTCGCTGGTGGCCGTGATGTCAAGAAACGTGAGCTCGTCGGCCCCCTGCTCGTTGTAGCGCTCGGCAATTTCCACCGGATCACCCGCGTCGCGCAGCTCAACAAAATTGATCCCTTTGACCACGCGACCTCCAGTGACGTCGAGGCAGGGAATGATGCGTTTGGCGAGCATGGCAGCAAGATAGAAAAGTTCAAAATCGAGGACCGCAAGATAGCACGTGGCGCGGCATGATTGGCGCCTGTGGACTCTGCTCAAGCTTCACAGCAAGAACCGCCGGATGTGGCTATGCTCAGATTTCCGCGAGTCGCACTGCTGCATTGAACGCCATGTCGCCCCTTTTCCCCTCCCCACCGATCAACGATCCGCAGTACAGCCGGCGCGCCTGGCTGACTCTGGCAGCGGCTGCTGCCGCTTCTCTGGCAGCGGGCTGCGGCAGCGGCAGCGGCACCACCGAGAAATTTCAGGCGACTTTCCTGCAGCCCTGGCAGAGCTATGAAACGCTGCCCGTCGCGGAATGGCGACGTCGACTCAAGCTCACGCGCGATCTCGGCTGCAACGAAATCATCTTGCAGTGGAGTGCACTGTATGGCGGCAGCTACCCCTGGACCATGCCTGAAGAGCTGATCCAACTTCTGTTCGAAGAGGGTCGCAGCAATGGCATTGGCATTCGGGTGGGCCTGCCCTACGACGAAGGCTGGTGGAAAGTGCTGAGTGGCAAGGGAACACGGCGCGTGTCGGAGTTTCTCGATCGCACGCAGGCTGTTTGCATGGACACTCTGAACAACAGCCGCTGGCCTGACCAGGCGGGTTTCCGTGGCTGGTATCTGCCCTACGAACTGGACCAGTACAACTGGGCCACCCCCGAGCGAAGGGAACTTCTGGTCCCCTGGTTGAGCGCAATCTCAGAGGCCTCTGCCAAGCGCTCTGCCCAGCCGTTGGCCCTTTCAACTTTTTACAGCCAGGTGGCGACGACGGGTACTTTGGCGGGTCTGTGGGGCGACATTCTCGACGCGGTCCGGCTGCGTCCCATGCTGCAGGACGGCGTAGGCGTGGCGGGCCTTGGCAACTACGCAGGGCTGGAGCCTTTGCGCCTGCTGCTGCGCGAGCGCAACATTCCCTTTGACCTGATTGTGGAACTGTTCGAGCAACTGCCCTCCCTGCCCAATAGCAACGATGCGTTCCGGGCCAAACCAGCCTCGGGCGAGCGCATCAGTGAGCAGATGCAAGTGGCACGCAGCTTCGGAGCGGACCGCATCGTGGCCTTCGCCGTTGATCCCTGGTTGCTCAGCAGCTCGGACGACGAGCTGACCTTTCCGTATTCCTGGGGGAGCCAGGTCTAGGCGTGACCGATCACCAGCCCTGCGCGGGCGCAGCCGCATGCTTGCCGATCTCGAGGGCGGCGACGAGAATGCTGATTTTCAGTGGAACCTTCTTGCATGAAATCCGTCAGCGCCGTGCCTGAAGCCCAAGTCGAAGCATCCGCAACTGCCTCCTCCGCCGCCATTGCTGCCCAATACGCCGACGCAGTCGACCAGGCGGGCCAGCTGCCCGTGCAAGCCCTGGAAGCCTTGCGCGCTGAGGGCTTGCTCGGGCTGCTGGTTCCCCGTCGCTTCGGCGGACCCGAGTTGTCGCTGCGTGCCGTCACCAATATCTGTCGGCGACTGGCTGAGGGCTGCGCTTCGACGGGCTTGATTTTCGCCATGCACCAGTCGCAGGCTGCTGTCGCCATCGAGCATTCAGGCGAGAGCGAATGGCACCAGCAACTGCTGCTGCGCATGGCGCGCGAGCAAAGCTTGATTGCCTCTGCCACCACCGAAGGGGCCACGGGTGGCTCCATCCGAACCAGTGCTTGCTTTATCGATCTGAAAGACAATGGGCTGCATTTGCACAAGAGCGGCTCGGTCATTTCCTATGCGCATGCGGCCGATGTTTTTCTGGTGTCGGCGCGCCGATCCGAAGATGCGGCGGCATCAGACCAGCAGCTGGTAGCGGTGCTGCGCGAGCAACTTGCATTGGAGTCGTGTGGCCGCTGGAATCCGCTGGGCATGCGCGGCGCCTGCACCGATCGCTTCAATCTCACCGCGCACTGCTCAGCTGAGCAGATCTTCCCTGGTCGCTTTGCCAATGTGATGTCAGACACCATGCTGCCCAGCTCCCACATTTTGCTGGGCTCCGTGTGGCTGGGCATTGCGGCTGCGGCGCTCGGCCGGGCGCAGGCCTTTCTGCGCAAGCGCAACCGCGCGGGTGCCCCGCTCAACCCAATCGCAAATCTGCGTCTGGCCGAAGGCGAAGCCATGGTGCACCAGATGCGCGCGCTGATTGCGGCCAACCTGTCACTGTATGAGGCGGACGACTCCCAGACTTCCACCACCGACCGCATGGTGAGCTACAACACGCTCAAGGTCAGCGCCTCAGCGCTGGTGATTCGCGTCACCGAGATTGCCTTGCGTATCTGTGGCATTCAGGGCTACATGGAGGATGGCGAGTTCTACCTGAGCCGCCATATCCGCGACGCCCACTCTGCCATGGTGATGGTCAACGACGACCGCATTCTCGGCAGCCTCTCCAGCGTCGTGCTTGGCATGCCCATCACGCGCGACGTGTAATTTTTCTCTCTTTCTACCCCATGACCCCATCCGAAGTTGAAGACCAGCTGGCCGAAATGATCCAGGCCGTCATCCTGAAAAAAGTCGGCCCCGACACCTTGCTTCTGGAGTCGGGCCTGCTCGATTCTGTTGCAGCCGTTGATTTGATGTTGGCCATCGAGAGCCGTTTCGGCTGTACCGTGCCGCTGACTGAAGTGGAAGAGCACCTGCATTCCTTGCGCACGCTGTCCACCTACGTTGCTGCACACTGCTGACGCGGCGAGCACGGCTATGTATTTCGACTTCGATGCCTGCCGTTTTCAAGACCATGAAAGCGACCACGATGCCTGGGCAGTGATCGCTCATGACCGCAGCCTCACCTGGCAGCAACTGGAATCGCAGGCCCGCGCCTGGTGCGAGCACGCCCAGGCCCTCGGTCTGCGCGCTGATGCACCCATCGTCATCCGGGGACACAAGGAAGCGGCGTTCATGGTGGCGCTCACCGGCGCCCTGATGCTGCGTGCGCCCTTTGTTCCCGTGGACGCCGTGTACCCGCAAAGCCGACTGCAAAGCATCATCGACACCCTCGATGCCAACCTGCTTTATGACACCGCCACAGGCTCGTTCCATGTGCTGCGAGAGGGCCCGCCGCCAACGCTGGCCGAGAGCGGCCTGTGCTACATCATGTTCACTTCCGGCACCACTGGCCAGCCCAAGGGCGTGCAGATTGGACGCGAAAGTGTGCAGGGCCTGATCGACTGGATGCGGCTGGATTTCGACTTGGGCCCGCATCCGGTCTTCCTGAACCATACGGTGTTCAGCTTCGATGTCTCGCTCTACGACGTGTTTGGAACACTCGCCTTGGGTGGCAGCATCATGATGCTGGATCGCGATACAGCTGCTGCACCATTGAAGGTGGCGGAGCAAATCACGCACCACGCGGTCAGCACCTGGGTCTCAACGCCCTCTTTTGCCCAGCAGCAATTGCTCAATCCTGGGTTCTCGCAAACGGGATTGCCGTCTCTGCGGATCTTTCTGTTTTGTGGCGAACCCTTGCCTGTGCCCTTGGCGCGCACGCTGCGAAAGCGTTTCCCTGATCTACCCATTCTCAACACCTACGGACCGACCGAGGCCACGGTAGCTACGACCTTGTTGCGCGTCGAAGACTCCCATCTGGCGAACGACGCCATCATGCCGATCGGGCGAGCCAAGCGAGACAGCTGGGTGTTCTGCGACGCAGGCGAGCTGTGCATTGCTGGGCCGCACGTCATGCGCGGCTATATCAACCGGCCGGACCTGAACGCCAGCCGCATGTTTGAACGCGATGGCCAGCGCGGTTTTCGCACCGGCGACCTCGGCACTGAAGCTGCTGACGGCATGCTTTACTGCCACGGGCGCATCGACGATCAGATCAAGCTCAATGGCTACCGCCTGGAACTGCTGGAAGTCGATGCCGCGTTGGCTACGCTGCCGGGCGCCCGCCCTGCCGCCACTGTGGCCCTGCGCCGCGCCAATGGCGCTGTGGCACGGCTGGTGGCGTTCGTGGAAACCGGCAGCACAGAGGCGCGTCTGCCTCAGGATTTGGCCGACTGGAAAGTGCTGCTGGCCAGAAAGCTCCCCCACTACATGCTGCCCACCGAGCTGCTGGCCTGCGAGCGCATGCCGGTATCGGTGAACGTCAAAATAGACCGCGCCAGGCTGGCCGAAATCTACCAAGCGCTCAACGCGTGAAGGGATCGGTTCGGCTAGGCTGAATCACCAGCTGCGGGGCAGCGGCAGATCCCGTCAAAAACAAGCTCAGATGATCGCCTGGCTCCAGGTGCGGGAGCGATTGCGGCGCGGTTTTGGCATCGCCACATTGCCCCGCAAGCGACGCCCTGACCGGGTTGACCGATCGCGCTGCCGAAGCGCTGGCGGCCACAGCGGAAAACACCGCTGTACCCGCCGGTGCCAGCAGCAGATTCGCTGCAGAGCAGCCCGCGGCGAGGTTGTAAAACCGAAGCTCGGCCTTCAGCGCATCTTCGGTATCCGCCGTATCGTCGATGACTGTGAGTGCGTAGGAAGCAGCTTCGCGGCGCAGGGCCAATGTGCTGAAGCTGTCCGGGCGTACCTCCAAACGAGCGACTTCCTTTCCGTCAATCTGCACACCAAAACGCTGCCCGCCCGGAACGATGGCGTAGGTCCCCGCAGGCGCCTTGCCACCGAGTCGCTGCACGGGACCCTTGGCGACACGGACGGCAAGCACCGCAGGCAGGGGGTTGACCACGCGCACGTAAGAAGCGCCAGCCGGTGGGCGGGGCGCATAGAGCTGCGAGAGCGCCCCTTCCTGCGCCAACGCAGGAACAGCGACCACCAAAGAAAGCGCAGCCACTGTGCCTTGCAGGGTCCTGAAGGGTACGAAGGGGAAGAGGAAATGAAACATCAGAACTGGAAATAGAGGAACCGGGATTCCCGGTGAAGATGCATCAGACATATCCACAGCACGGCGAGAAACGCAATCAGCCACCCCCAGCTTGGCCGCCAGCGCAACCATTGCACACCAGCCTCCTGAACGCGAGCCAATGCCGGCGAAAAGTGGCCAAGAATCTGGTGCGAATTGGGCGCCAGCCAGACGACGGCAAGCAAGAGCGCCAATTGGATGGCCAGCAAGTGGCGACCCATGAGCAAACGCCAATCCTGCAGCTCCCCCATTTCGCTGAGCTCCTGATGCGGCCACTGCACGGCCTCCACGCCCTGCAAACCCGCCATGGCACGCAAAAGCGACCAGGCATCGTGAACGTTGGACGCCCGAAAGAAGGAAAAAGCCGCCATCACAGCGACGAAGGTGAGCAGCACACACGCACGGCTCCAACACCACTGAGACCATGCGCGACGCGGCGCGATGCGTTTGGCAAACAACACGCGCCAGCCGTGGTTCACGCACAGGTAGACGCCGTGCAGCAATCCGTAAATGGCGAACTGAAGGCCCGCCCCATGCCACACGCCCGCGAGCCCCATGGTGTAGAGGGTAGGCAGGGCAATCATCAGCGCAAATCCCTCTGGTGTGCGACTGCCCGCTGAGCCCACAGGCAAACCACGCCGATTGCGCCAGCGCGAGACCTGCATGGCGAGCGGGTAGTAAAGATAGGCGGTGAGGTAGCGCGTGAGCGTCATATGCCAACGCGCCCAGAAGTCAATGATGCAGTTGGCCTTGTACGGCGAGTTGAAGTTCAGGGGAAAGCGGATGCCGAACATCTTGGCTAGGCCGAGCGCCATGTCGGAATAACCAGAAAAATCGAAATACAGTTGCATGGCGTAGGCGACACTGGTGGACCAAGCGCCCCAGAACTGCAGCTCTGCGGGCGCCACAAATCCGGCATCGGCATACGGTGCAATACCGTCTGCAAAGAGTACCTTCTTGGCCAGACCAATGACAAACAGGGTGCCGCCGATGGACAGGTTGTCCGCCCGGAACCGGTAGGTTTCCGGCTCAGCGAACTGCGGCATCATCTCTTTGTGGTGCAGCACCGGACCCGCAATCAAGTGGGGGAAAAACGTGACGAACAGCGTGTGCTTGAGCAGGCTGGGCGATTGCACGAAACCGGCGCGGCAATCGAGCAGATAGCCGATCTGGGTAAAAGTGAAGAAGGAAATACCCAGTGGCAGGAGGATACCTTCGGGGCGATCGGCATACAGGCCCCAACCCTGAAGCACGCCCAGCAGAGTGACGAAATACTTGTAGTAGAAGAGCAGCGTCAGGTTGCTCGCTACACCGAACGCCACCATCCAGCCCTGACGGCGTGGCGCACTGGCCTGCTGAAGAACATACCGGCTGACCACGTGGTTGAACAGAATGGATGCCGCCAGCAGCACTACAAAGCGAGGATTCCACCAGCCATAAAACACGAACGATGCGGCGCACAACCACAGCGCCGCCCAACGCAGGCGAACGCGCCCAAGCAGGTAGTAGCCCCCCAGAGCCACCGGCAGAAACAAAAACAAAAAGAGATAGGAGTTGAAGAGCAAGGCGAACTCAGCGAATGGCGTCAAGCGCGCGCTGCTCGGCCGGGGTCAGCGGCAGCGACAAGGACAATTCGGAAAATTGCCACACGACCAGCTTGAGGCTATGCGGCAGAGTCCGCTGCCGGTCCAGCGCCGCCAGCATGGCGCCTGAAAAATAGCCACCGTCCTGGCTCAGATTCCAAACTTCGCCGCCAAGTTGTCGGCCCAGGCGTTCTGCGAACTCGCTGCGAAGACCATTGGAGTCACCGAGCAAAATTACTTGTGCACTTGTCCCTTCGTCAAGCAGCCCACCGCTGCGCACCGGCTCGATGTGTTCGGGCACAACCTGCTCAAGCTCAGGACGCCACCCTTTTGGCGCATGCTCCAGCCCAGCAAGCACGATCAAGTCGCCCATGCGCGGCACCGCTTCCGCTCCACTGGACGAGGTGAACTCCTGCGTCCCTTTGCCGCCCAGAATGGGAAGTGCTGCCTTTGCGCTGATGTCGGCCGCCGCTTCGGCGCCTTCTTGCGTCATGTGTACGTCGGTTCGGTAAAACGCCTGTGGCACAGCGCCCAGGGCAGACCGAAGATCAACAAAGGGCACTTCCGCGCCAGCGAGTGCATGCTGCCATTCATCCAGCCGTCCCGTGAGAGGCGCAGCCACTCGCAGACTACAGAGCTGGGCTGCCTGTACGCGCGATTTGTCGGGCACGGTAAGCACCAGCAGATGAATGCCAGTTTTTTTCCATTGTGCAGCCCAGTGGCGCATCAGCTCCGCCCGCTGTACAAATGCACCGCTGGAGCCCGGCGCTGGGCGCAGGCCGTCGCGATAGAACAGCCAACCAGGACAGCCCTCAAGCACCTGAGGGCCCAAGTCTCCAAAAAAACGGAAGCGCAGCGCGGCCGATGCCCGATCAACCCAAGTCTGGCCAGGCAGCGTGCCCAGCGCCTTGTTGACCTGTTTGCCCGCCTGGCCGTCCACCCAGGTGGACGGTGCCCATTCACTGGGCGCAAAGCGCAACTGACTGAGGCGCAGCACGCCCCAGACAAAGCCCGCAGCCAGGGCCAGCGCAACCACGATCGCGATACGCCGATGCCCGGAGAGGTCTGATTCGCTCGGCGGCAGCGGCGCTGGTATCGCCATCACGCCGGCAGTGCTGCGCCAAGCCTCCGGCTCCAATCCTGGGCAGAGAGGACAGAAGCTGCGTCCCATAGGCCTTCCGCATCGGGACCGAGGTGGAAATTGGGCTCAAACAATTGCCAGACCACCACTTGGGGTGGCTGCTGGCGAAACGCCGCAGACTCCAGATATTCGATCAACACGCTCCAAAAACCCACGTCGCCTGGCTTCCAATTCACAGAAACCGGCCGGTCAATCAGATTCGACAATTTTTGCGGAAACCCGAAATACGGCTGCACCATGCTGTTGCCCGTCACGTGAACAGGGGCGATGGCCGCATCAAGCAAGCCCGTCGTCTGGGTTTGGCGGCGTACCGTAAAAATCTCACGCCCAGCGGCGCGCCGTTGCTCTGGCGAGAGAAAGCGCTCTGCAAGGTCGCCATACCGCCGTTCCTTGGATATTGCGCCCAGCGCGAGCCCGGTACCGGCGGCGCCAGCCAACTTGGGAACCAACTGGTGAATGAGGTCCGCAGTAGCTTGTGCGGTGGCATCGGCCGCCGACTGGGTCCAGTGTTGATCGGTGCGGTAATAGACCGGCTCGCCTTTTGCCTGAAGGGCGCGATAAAGTCGCTCCACATCGAAACCAGGCACGCCGGCCGCAGCCAATCGATCCCGGATGCCTGCGTAGCGACCAAGCATTTCGGGCGTCAGGGCGTCGACAGCGGGAAGTTTGTCGGCGTAAAACAGCTTCTTGCTGGGCAGCACCAGTGCCACCAGCGCAATGCCGCGCGCAGCAAGCCGCTTGTGCACCTCAGCGACACGTGCCACCGTGGCGTCAATGGCCGGCCAATTGGGTTCGTCCGTGGTGCCCCATGCGGGGAACAGATAGTTGTCTTTGCCGATGATTGCCAGAATATCGGGCTGCGCGATGGCTACCTGCGGCAAGGACATACCAAGAGTGAATCCGAGCGACAAGCCAAGCAAGCCTCGCCGAGAAACTGCGGAAGGAGCGATAGGAGTTTTCATCGATTACACGAATATTTCAACAAGCTCGCGGTGCCGCTCAATACGCGAATGTCAAGCTCAGGAAGACGCCCTTGGCGCGGTCTTTAACGCCACCCAGGCGCGTGCGGTATTGCAGACTTCCGTCCACATAGGAGCTTTGCGCACGGTATTTATCGCCTTCCAGCCAATAGCGCACGTTGACGCCAACGCCCGCGCCTACAGACCAATCGCCGTTGATGCCGACCAGATCAAAATTGGAGGCGCCTGCCACCGGTGTGCCCGTTGCACGATTGCGGTCCGAGTACCAGTCGGCAGCGAGCGACACATGGGGAAAGAACACCAGCCGATCGCTGTAGTCAGAAAGGTAGCTGCGGCCCACCCGCACCTCACTGGCCGCGAAAGCCTGGCCGCGCTTGAGTCTGCCCTCGGAGCGTCCCAGCACCTGGCCTGAACTGTCGCGCAGGGTGTAGGCCGTCGGGGCGTCCATCAAGGTGTACCCAGCCTGCACGTAGCCTTCCATCGTGAACCAATTGCGGGCATCAAGCCTGAGCCCCGTGCCCTCATAAAACCCATACAGCACATAGGCCTGCCAGGCTCCGGCAGCCGCGTCGGTACGGTAATCGACCGCTCCGGCCTGCTGATTCAACAAGCAGCGCACGGCACTGGAATCCGCATTCAGAGAGCCACTGCGTGCCGCGTTGCCCAGAAAAAACTGCCTCTCCAGTCCAAAGGTGATGTTCTTTTCGGTCCATGGCGTGTAGCGCGCGCCAATTGCGCCGGTCGTCGTGGGAAAACCGGAGACGGCCTGGCTACGGGTCTCCGCAACATTGATCGTTCCTCCGCAAGGATCCGGGACAGTTTGTGCACCCGTGACATCGGCGCCACTGTGCAGGGTATTCGACAAGCGCCCATAGACGTCGAACGTGCTGCTGCTGGAGTTGAGAAACTCCGGCGGGCGCCAATACGCCTCAACGGTGCTGAAAGCGGCGTTTCCAGGCAGTGATACCGGCTGACCGACCAATGCATTGGTCGGTGCACGCGCACCGCGATAGCCAACGGACGCGGTTGCGCCCCACTCGCGCGAAAAATTGGCCACGGCGCTTCGGGTATCGAATCGCTGCTGCGCATCGAGTGCAAACTTCCCATTCTCTGCGTCGTCAATCGCCTGACGCAACATGGCTGCAGCCGCGATCCGGTTGCCACTCGCAGCCAAGGCATATGCCTCGTCCAGAATGTTCGTTGGCGGGGCATTGCCCGTGCTTCGAGCCGCCACAAAATCCTGCAAAGCCAGTTCAGGTTGGCGATTCGCAAGGCGCAAGTAGCCGCGCTGACGCAGTAAATTGGCGTCTTGTGGCTGAGCCAACAGGGCTTGGTCCAGTCGGGCCAGAGCTTCTTGCTGTTCGTTCGGTGTTCCTGCGGCCAATGCCGTAGTGAGCAAAATCTGGTTCGATTCGCTCTTTGGATCCTCGGCGATCGCTCTGCGCGCCAGCGCAATGGCTTGTTCATAGCGCTTCTGGCCGTAGGCGGCATAAGCGCGCGCTGCGGGGCTGTCCGTACCTGGGGCGTCCCAAGGCTGCATCTCGCAGACTGTCCCATAGGGCGTGTCGTGACACAGCTGCAAGGGGGCATAGGCAGTGGCAGGCAAGACTTCTTGCGCGGTCCAGAAGCTGCCAAGCGCCCTCGCCGCCTGGCGCCGGGACGCGGCCTGTTCGTCATCGAGCGCAACAGACTCAAGGAGCTTCTCGACACGCGCTGGCTGCCGATCGGCCAGCGCAAGGTCGGCGCCAATCAGGCGCACATTGCGCCGCAAGGATTCATCGATCCAATTCTGGGCCAGAACGGCGTCGATGTCCTGCTGCGCAGCTCCGCCACGCCCCAGTAGCTGACGCAAATAGGCCCGCTGAATACGGATTGTGGCGTTTTCTTCGTCTGTCTCCAGAGCCTCCCCTGCCGCCGCCTCTGCACCCGCAAAGTCATTGGTTGCTTGCAAGGCGCTGATTAACAGCAAGCGATGGCTGCCCACATCCGGGGCGCGGCGCACGGCCTCCTGGGCTTCCGGAAGCGCCTCCTGCGGCAGATTTTTTGCCAAGGCCTCATAGGCTTTCTGCGCGTGTTGGAAAGCGATGGCCTGCTCGGCCAGTCGCATCAACGCCCCAATCGCTTCGGCGTTTGGCGCGCCCAGTGCAATCGCCTGGCGGCCTGCCACGATCGTTTCCTCATAGCGTTGGAGATCTTCCAAAGCGTTGAGCCACAGCAAAGACCATGGCCCTTGGCTTGGATCGGTGCGCACGGCAATCTCGGCGTTGGACGCCGCATCCGCAAACTTTCCATCCGCGAGCTGCTCGTAAGCAAGCTTGGCAATGGGGAAGGCCCTGCGGTATTCGGCGGTGGTGGGAACTTCTGAAACACCTGCAGGGGCGGGCCGCAAGTTTTCCAAGGCCGCTTGCAATTCGGGACTGCCGTGGCCGCTTGCAATGGCCTCTGCTGCGGCTCGCTCGGCCTCATCATGACGATTGAGCTTCTGCAATGCGTAGACACGCAGTTGGTACAAACGAACCACATCGGGCCGAAGTTTCAACGCGGCATCGGCGCGGCGCAGGGCAGTCTCGTAGTCGCCGCGAGCGTAGGCTTTGTAGCCCTGATCAGACAAGCGCCAGGCCAGTCCACGCAGTCGCCCACCTTGCCGGGCACGGGCCGCAGGCCGGTGCGACCTTGGTTCAAGCGCTTGCGGAGTGTCTGACTGAGGGCTGTCCGCTTGCGAAGCACGCGGTGTCGGCATTACCAGTTCTGCTGGACTTTGCGGTCTGGGCGCCTGCCACATCGGCAAAGCAGGCATCTGCAAACGCACATAGCGACGCAATGCGCGCTGGAATTCGTCGTCTACCACTGTGTCTGCAGGCCCACGGCCCCAGGGCGCAGGGTCTGTCCGCTCAATAGCCTGCAACGCCGTCTGCCAAGCAGATGGAGGTTTCGGCGGGACGGGGGCAGGAGTCGACGGAGACTTGGCCAGCCTGTCTGGCGCCGGCGAATCCTGGGGCCGCAATACCAGCTCAGCAGAGAGGCGCAAGCGCGCAACCGTCGCATCGCTCGGCTCGCTCGGCCGCTCGGCCAAGGCAAGCTCGTTGTCAGCAGAAGATCGCCCTCCCACAGGATGCAGAGCTCCGGGTGACGTGAGCTGCAAGGACATGGTCAGTCGCAGCGGGCTCTCCTCGCCACGCCCCTGACTCTGCGGCGACTGCGTGGGGACACGCATCCCGGCGGCAAGAAGGGGAGCGGCAGGCCATGCCATGGCAAGGGCCACGGCCAACAAGGTTCGACTTCGCAAAGGCTTCATACGGTAACAACGTCCTGCATGGCGGGCGGCGGAGCGGGCGCGGGCGCCAACTCGGCCTGCTGGAAGGAAATGGCTTCCTCCAAAGTGTGCTGGTCCAGCCAGCCTTGCTCCAGCAATATGCGGCCCAGGGGCCGCCCCAAATCCCTTTGCATGGCCAGCGCCTGCTCCAGATGGTCGGCATCAATGGCACGCCAGGACAGCAGCACCTCGCCCAGGCGCTGGCGATGGGACTCCAGTTGATCGGCAGACGGGAAATCGTGCGCGGTCTTGTCCCAGAGCAGCCGGGTACCAAAAATTTTGTGGGAGAGAAACAAACGCCAGGCGCGCGCCGCCGCCATGGCGTTAATGAAATTGCCGATGACCATGCGCGGAATGGAAAGAAAACCGTGTTCCCAACCATACATCTTGCCCACAAAATAGGCTCGCTGCACCACACGCAACAGCAAGGCCACAGCGTTGAGCCCCATGACGGTCATGAACCATCCGTTGGTATGGAACAAGGAGGGGTAGTACACCGTCCACAAGCCGAGCAGGTCTGCGGCATAAAACAGAAGAAAATTCAGCATCAGAACGTAGCCAAGGATCGCCACGAAGGCAGTAACCAAGCCTTTGCGATCCCGAAACAACAAGTATTTGGTGGCCAGCGACCCCGCCCAGCCCACTTGCTGCCAGCCCTGCAGGCCAATGCCAATGGTCCAACGCGCCTTCTGACGGTATGCAGCGCGGAAGGTATCCGGAAAAAATTCGCGCACCCCCAAAGGCATCTGAATCGAACCTATCTTCTCGCGTCCAAGACCAAACCATGCGGTGCGGCGGGTCAAATAGTCCACGTCGAATTTGCCAAAAATCTGTTTCATACCCATCCGACTGAGCCGGGTACCAATGTCGTAGTCTTCCGTCAGACTCTCCACATTGAAAGGCTCGTTATGGGACGTTGCCGCTAACAGCTGCATCGCACTGTGGGAAAAGCAGGTGCCGACCCCGGCCGATGGGACCATGTTGGAAAGGCTCTCGCGCACGACCAAATCCTTGCTGTGCCATTCGGCGAACTCATCCATATAGGTGCCCGCTACCAGTTCGAACCAGCTGCGCTCGAGCGAAGTCACCGGCAACTGGATGAAATCCATCCGCGGCAGCAGGTAGTTGTAGTACTTCAGCTCCAGCGGGTGAAGCACGTCTTCGCTATCGTGCAGTATGAAACCGGCAAAGGTATGGGACTGGATTCGCTCCTGCTGAAAGGCGGCCTGCACGATCCAGTTGAGACAGTCGGCCTTGCAAGTGGGCCCGTCGTGCGGCACCTCCACACGCACCAGCTGCCGATAGCGCCTGCGCATGCGCTCGACTTCCTCGATGGTGCGGTGATCGTTGCGGTAGGTGCCCACAAATATCGTGTAATTCCGATACTCAAGCGTTGACACCATGTTGCTGAGCATGGGCGCGATCACGTCGAATTCCAGCCATGCTGGGACCATGATGGCCATGGGCTGCTCAGGGTGCTCCCGCAGCTGCTCGGCCGTCAGTCGCTTGTATTGGCGCCGCACTACCAACGAGCGGTAGCTCTCGCGAACCCAGTACCAGGCATCGATAAACAGATCGTCGATGCTGGACAGCAGGATGATCACGCCGACCGCCGCCGTCAATATCTCAAGCCCGCGGTAGTAGTCGGCAAAAAGGTAGGGCCAGTACAGCGTGAACATGCTGAGCGATCAGTAGAAAATGCGCACGCTTACGAAGACTTCCGGCGGTTGCGCCTGATGCGATAGGCCCAGACGACCAACAGCAGCAGCAGCAGGAGCGCGACGCTCACAAGAGGCACGCTCCAGGACAGATAACGCCGCCATTCGTAGAAGGCGCTTTCGCCTGCCCGAGGAGGCTGACTCGCCGATGGGTTGCTGCTGTCCACCCAGCTCACTGGACCCTCAGCGCCGATCAGAGCGATATCCCCGCGGTTAAGTACGAAGGGCTTGTCTTGCGTTGCAGTCTGTGCGCCCAGCGGCTGCCAAAGGAGACCTGGCTGAGCGTGCGCACTGGTCACCTCGACGGTGCTCAGGCGCGCCAATCCATTGACGTCAATCCAAGGAGCGTTTTTCCCGTTGATTCGCAGTTGTGCGTCCTTGACGACAACTTTCGAACTGGCGCCATCCACCGGCACCTGCATGGCGAGGAAGGGACGACTCGGTGTGAATGCCTGGCCCTGCACGGCCACCACAAACTCGGCGCGTATGGGCGTGACGCCTGCCGCAACGGCCATGCGAACGACGCGCATCAAACTTGCGGGTGCGTCCGCCAGATAGGCTTCGGGAACGATGATCTGCGGTGTGCCTGACATCAAGGGAAGCAATCCGACGAAGGTACCATCGGGCTCTGAGTCGCCACCGCGCACGTAGCTGGTGGGCAACACGTTCACCGGAAATGCCTGCGGTGTTTCGTTGCAGTCATTGGAATAGGGCTGGCGCTGAAAAGATACGCGCACCACATTTCTCAGTCCGAGCGCATAGCCCGGAATGCGCGCGTCGAGACGCTCGGGACGCCCATCGGCCTGGAGGCGTTTGGCCGAAAGCAAGACGTTGTTCCAGAACACCGACGCCACCGGGCGGGTAGAGGAAGCACCGGGCGCGGCGGCCACGTCCACCACCAGATCGGACGGCATCCGGCCATTGACCGCCACCGCTCCCAGCGGAATGGTCGCCGTCCAGTCCCCCCGTGCCAGGACATCGAAACTCGCATCGCTGCCACCGAGGTTGGTCAGGCGAATGGCCGAGCGGTCTAACACGTCGGGCGCATTGGCTTCTGCCACGGTCACTTCTCGCGTGGTCATGGCGCTGCGCCAGACATCGGCAAAAACGCCTGCGGCCTTGGCACCACCATCCTCGGACACCACGATCACCGGACGCGCCCCCAGGGTCGCCAGACGAATCGAATGCGACGGCAGGGCTCCGGCCGCCACCGCTGTCTGCAAACTGCGCCAGCTTGCGAAAGAACGCGCCGCATCAGCGTCACCACCCAATTGAGCGCCCAGCGCATCGAGGGCAGCAGCAATTTCCTGTTGCAGAGCGGTGTCGACTACAGCGATGTCGCCGGTAGCAAGCGAAGAGCCCAGCACCACCAAAGCGCCCACCTCGGCGGCATTCTTTAGCACGTATTTGGCATTGCCTTGTGCAAGACCGGAAAAAGCCGGCAGGTTTGCCAGTCCAGCGGGCACTTGCCATCCGGTCGTGTCAATCGTCTCGCCAGGAGCGGGGAATGACTTCACCATGACACGGCGATTGGCCTGCTCTAGTGCGACGCCAAGTCGCCACGCGGTGTCGTAGCTGGCCTTACTGACCTTGCGAGACGCAACCATCAGCGTCGGATGCGCCGGCAAGGTGAGCCAGGCATCGGCCAGACTGGTCAGAGCGGCACTGCTGAAACGGTAGTTGAAGCGCGTGTCCGCAGAGACCGACAGCACGTTGCCCGTGGATCGCTCCACTTCGCAAATGCGTTGTCCCACATTGTTCTGCCAGTTCACGCGAAAGCGCAGAAATCCGTTGGTACGTTGGCTGGTGTCCACCTTCAACACCTGGCTGGCATCGCCTTCGGAGACTTCAATGCGGCGCGAATGTACGGGCCTGCCATTGACGAACAGCACCATCGAAGTGCGCCCCTCTTCGGCCTTGTAGTAGTGCGCGCGGAAGTCAACGGTGGCATCGGCCAACTTCAGCATCTGGGGGACCGGAAGATAGAACTCCTGGCGACTGTCGAAGCCGCTCAGCAACACGTCGTCTCCGAACCCGAGGTCCGACAGGGAGAAACTGCGGTTGACCCAGGTGTCCCCCTGCAAACGCTGCAATGCGTCGCCTGCGGGACTGGCCAATGCCATCATCGGGGCAGCCAGACTGATGAGCGCCACTAGGCGGGTGAGGCGTTGCGGTCGAGGCAGGCAAGATGGCATGGAAGAACTCCGGAAAAAAATACGAGGACGACGAAACTGAATCACAGCGGGCTTCAGGAATGAAATTGAGTGAAAGGTCGTTCGCACAGGGCATCCACAATGCGGCTGCAGGCGTGTCCGTCCCCATAAGGATTCGCACTTCGGCAAAACCCGGCATAGATGGCCGAGTCGTCCAACAGACGCGATGCTTCGGTCACTATGCGTTCGCGCGAAGTACCCACCAGACACACCGTGCCTGCCGCTATGGCTTCGGGCCGTTCAGTGACATCGCGCAGAACCAGCACCGGTTTTCCCAGCGAGGGCGCTTCCTCCTGGACGCCGCCTGAGTCGGTCAAAATCAGGTATGCACGGCGCATAAGCCAGACGAAATCGATGTAGTCCACAGGGGCAATCAGATGGACATTGGCCTGCCCGCCCAAGGCGTTCTGCACGACATCGCGAACATTGGGATTGAGGTGGACTGGGTAAACAATCTGCACATCGTCGCGCTGGGCCAGATCCTGCAGCGCAGCGCAGATATTGCGAAAACCGTCGCCAAAGTTTTCACGGCGGTGTCCTGTGATCAACAGCAGCTTGCGGCGCGCGTCGAGCCATACATACCGCTCTGCCAGGGAACGCTCCAGCGCAGCATCGCTATCGAGCTTGGCAACTGTGGCAACCAGCGCATCAATCACCGTATTGCCGGTGACCCAGACGCGACCCGATACTCCCTCATTCAACGCAGCGTCGCGCGCTGCGGGCGTCGGCGCAAAAAGCCAGGTGCTCATGGAATCCACGAGCCTGCGGTTCATTTCTTCCGGATAAGGCGAATGAATGTCCCCGCTGCGCAAGCCCGCCTCGACATGGCCCACACGGATGCGTCGATGGAAAGCAGCCAGGGCGGCCGCTGCGGCGGTGGTGGTGTCGCCATGTACCAGAACGCAATCGGGCTGCACGCGCTCCAGCATGGCGTCAACCCCTGTGAGCAAGCGCGCAAACAGGCCGTTGAGGCTTTGATTGGGCTGCATGACATCGAGTTGGTGCTCGGCGCGCAGGTCAAATAAAGCCATGACCTGAGCGAGCATTTCGCGATGCTGACCGGTAATGCAAAGACTGGTGTCGAGCTGCGGCTCAGCGCGCAGAGCAGCCACCAAAGGAGCCATCTTGATGGCTTCGGGCCGAGTACCGAAAATCGAAACAATGCGCATTCGAGGAGTCAGTTGGTGCGCCCAACCAGTACTGCTCCCGCCAAAGGACACCCAACCGGAAAAACGCAATCAATATACGTCAGTCGCGCCTTGCGGTGCGGCTGTTTGGGCGGGAACGTTCTGCGACGTCTGACCCTCGATGCAGCCATGATAGCAATTGTTCTTGATTGCAAGCAAACGTTTTCGACGGATTGGCCTATGGAACCCGAAGTGCGTTGTTGAAATGCGGCGTCAATCGGGAACGCGCAGACTCCTTCGAGAGGCTGCTTCTCTTGCATCTTCACAAAGCGAATTTGCAGCTGTCCCAATCAGCGATCAACTGCACGCATGCACGCATGCACGCATGCACGCGTCAGCGCTGCGGTGCAATGGCCATTTCAATGGTTCCGGGCTGACAAGTCGGTGCGCCTTTCTGACGGCATCGAATCTGCCTGCTGCAACGGGCAAGCGGCGCAGATGGAACTGGTTCAGGTCAAGCTGCGTGCGACGCCATCCTGCCAGCGCCAAGCGTCCTGGCACATCCGATCCACGCCATGCCGCGCCCGCCACCCAAGCATGCGTTCTGCAAGCGCGGGATCGGCCCAGCATTGGGCGACGTCGCCGGGGCGGCGCGGGACGATTTGGTAGGGCACCGGATGGCCGCTTGCACGCTCGAACGCGCTGACCATTTCCAGCACGGACACGGGGCGGCCCGTCCCCAGGTTCAGTGTCAGCAGGCCCGGGTGCACCTGCAGATAGCGCAGGGCCGCCACATGTCCATCCGCAAGATCACAGACGTGGATGTAATCGCGCACGCCGGTTCCGTCGGGGGTGGCGTAATCGCCGCCAAACACGCTCAGGCAATCTCTCTGGCCCGCGGCCACTTGCGCCACATACGGCAAAAGATTGTTGGGAATGTCCTGCGGATCCTCCCCAATCAACCCGCTCTCGTGGGCACCCACGGGATTGAAGTAGCGCAAGCGCGCAATGCGCCAGGCGCCAGGCTCGGCAGCATCGACATCCGCCAGCACCTGCTCCATCATGAGCTTGGTCCAGCCGTAAGGATTGGTGGCCGCGAGCGGAAAATCTTCGCGGATGGGCAGGATGGCGGGCTCGCCGTACACAGTGGCAGACGACGAAAACACCAGCGTGCGCACGCCGGCCGCCTGCATGGCCCGAAGCAGCGTCACGGTGCCTGCAACATTGTTGTCGTAGTAGCGCAGCGGCTCGCGCACCGATTCACCGACGGCCTTGAGCGCCGCAAAGTGAATCACGGCGCCGATGGGGTGCTCGGCAAACACTTTGGCCATACAGTCTGGATCCCGCACATCGCCCTGCAGCAGCATGGGTGCTGCTCCAGTAATCGCCGCAACGCGGTCAAGCACCGAGCGCCGGCTGTTGGAGAAGTTGTCCAGCACGATGGCCTGCAACCCCGCGCCAGCCAGCGCCACACAGGTGTGCGAACCGATGTAGCCTGCGCCCCCGGTGACAAGCACCGCACCCTTTTGAATCATCGTGTGACTTCCTTTTCTTGCGAATGCTTCGGCAAGTCATTCGATACGGGGGACGTGTTGCTGACAGCGACCAACGGCAATGCTTTCGCAACAATTCAGCCGTTCAGCGCATCGGCACGGGCCTGAGCTGCGGCAAAGTCGAGGTCGCCCGAATAAATGGCGCGCCCGCAAATCACACCCTCAACCCCTTCGCTCTCTACGGCGCAAAGCTGTTCGATGTCCTGCATGTTGCTCAGGCCGCCCGAGGCGATGACAGGAATGGTCAACGCCTGGGCCAGCTTCACGGTGGCGTCGATGTTGATGCCCGAGAGCATGCCGTCGCGGCCAATATCGGTGTAAATGATGGATTCAACGCCCCAGTCCTCGAACTTCCTGGCGAGATCCACCACTTCGTGGCCGGTGAGCTTGCTCCAGCCGTCGGTGGCCACCTTGCCGTCCTTGGCGTCCAGGCCGACGATGATGTGACCGCCAAACGCCGAGCAGGCGTCTTTCAGGAAGCCAGGGTTTTTCACCGCCGCCGTGCCGATGATGACGTAGCGCAGACCACCATCAATGTATTTTTCAATCGTGTCCAGATCGCGGATGCCACCGCCCAGCTGCACCGGAATATCTTCTCCCACCTCTTTCAGGATGGATTTGATCGCCGCATAGTTCTTGGGCTTTCCCGCAAAAGCGCCATTGAGATCGACCAGATGCAGCCGGCGCGCGCCCGCGTCCACCCAGCGCCTGGCCATGGCCGCTGGGTCTTCCCCGAAAGTGGTCGATTGGTCCATGTCGCCTTGCTTGAGGCGAACGCAGTGGCCGTCTTTCAGATCGATGGCAGGAATGAGCAGCATGGTGGTCTATGAGAAGAAAGCGGCGCCGGGAGGCTCAGAAAATCAAAAAAAGAAAGGGTGTGCGAGAACGGTGCAGTTGCAGAGACTCAGGGATTCCACTGCAAAAAGTTGCGGTACAGGCGAATCCCCTGGTCAGCACTCTTTTCGGGGTGAAACTGCGTGGCGAAGATGTTATCGCGCGCAATGGCAGCAGCAAAGGCTTCGCCATACTGCGCCTCCCCAGCACAGTGCGCGGCGCTGGCCGGGCAGGCATAGAAGCTGTGCACGAAATAGAAGTAGCTGTTGTCAGGTACTCCGTCCCACAAAGGGTGCACGGCGCCTCCGTGTGGCACCTGGCGCACCTGGTTCCAGCCCATTTGCGGCACTTTGAAGCGGCTGCCGTCCTGCTGCAGGCGGCCCGCCAGATCAAAGCGCAGTACCTCTCCCGGAATCAGCCCCAGGCCGGGGGTGTCGCCTTCGGCGCTGTGGTCCAGCAGCATCTGCATGCCGACGCAGACACCAAACAGCGGCTTGCTGGCGGCCGCTTCCAGCACCGATTCTCGCAGCCCTGATTGGCGCAGCTCACGCATGCAGTCGGGCATGGCGCCCTGCCCCGGCAGCACGATGCGCGCGGCAGCGTGCACGTCCTCGGGCCGCGCGCTGACGATCACCTGCCAGCCGCTGCCCTGCGCTGCCGCCTGCACCGCCTGCGACACGGAGCGCAGATTGCCCATGCCGTAATCCACCACCACCAGCGTTTTTGCTTCTATATTCATAGCTGCTTGCGCTTTATTCATAAGCGCTGGATGCCTTTTTTACTTAAAGTACGCCCTTGGTGGAAGGAATGCTGCCGGCGCTGCGCGGATCGCGCTCCACCGCCGTACGCAATGCGCGCGCGAAGGCCTTGAACGCCGTTTCGCACTGGTGGTGGGCGTTGACCCCGCGCAGGTTGTCGACATGCAGCGTGGCGCCGGCATGGTTGACAAAGCCCTGAAAAAATTCGTGCACCAGCTGCGTGTCCAGGCCGCCGATCATGCCGCTGGTAAACGGGATGTTGAGCGTGAGCCCCGGCCGACCCGACAGGTCAATCACGACGCGGGTGAGCGCCTCATCCAGCGGGACGTAGGCGTGGCCGTAGCGACGCAGGCCTTTCTTGTCGCCAATCGCACGGGCTACCGCCTGGCCCAGCGTGATGCCGACGTCTTCCACCGTGTGGTGGCCGTCGATGTGCAGATCGCCATCCGCCTGCACTTCGAGATCGATCAGGCCGTGGCGCGCAATCTGCTCCAGCATGTGGTCAAAAAAACCAATGCCGGTGGACAGTTGCGACTGGCCGCTGCCGTCCAGGTTGATGCGCACCGTGATACGCGTCTCTGCGGTGTTGCGGCTGACTTCCGCAGTGCGGTCTGTATGGGCGGAGGGAACGAGGGCAGAAGAGGTCATAGCGAAGCTTGAAGAGCCGCCAGCATGCACGCGTTCTCGTCGGCGGTGCCCACCGTGAGCCGCAGGCACTGGGCCAGCAATGGGTGCATTGTAGAAACGTTCTTGACCAGGACCTTGCGCTCACGCATGCCGGCAAAAGTTCGGGCGGCGTCCTGCACGCGCGCCAGCACCATGTTGGCCTCGCTGTCCCACACGCGGACCACGCCGGGCATGGCGCGCAATGCTGTCACCAAGTCCGTGCGCAGGGCGCGCAATTGCGCGGCTTGGTCTGCAAAAACCTCGGCATGTTCCAGCGCAAACAGCGCCGCCTCGCAGTTGAGCACGCTGACGTTGTAGGGCGGGCGCAACTTGTCCACCTCGGCCACCAGCGCTGCCGGACCCATCAAGTAGCCCAGGCGCACGCCCGCCAGACCGAACTTGGAGAGCGTGCGCATCAGCAGCACATGGGCGTTGCGCTCCGGCTCAGCGCGCATGCGATCAATCCAGCTGCGGCTGGCGAACGGCTGGTAGGCCTCGTCGATGAGCACGATGCCGCCTTGCGCGCCCACCGCATCGACCACCGCCTGCACGGCCTCTTCGCTCCACAGTGTGGCCGTGGGGTTGTTCGGGTAGGCGATGTGCGTGAGCGCCGGACGGTGCGCCTCGATGGCGGCGAGCATCGCCGGCAGATCCAGCTCGAAGTCTTCGGCAAGCGGCACACCGACAAATTGCAGCCCGAGCAACTGCGCCGACAGTGCGTACATGACGAACCCCGGGACCGGCGCCAGCACCACGGGGCGTTCCGCGGCCGCGTCCCAAGGCCGGGCGCACGCCTGCGTCACCAGGCTGATGAGTTCGTCCGAGCCATTGCCCAGCGCCATGGCGCAGCCGGCCGGCATCTCCGCGTACCGCGCCAGCGCTGCCTTGAGATCGTCGCTGCGACTGCCGGGGTAGCGGTTCAGGGCCAGCGCGCCCAGACGCTCACCCAGGGCACGCTGCAAGTCGGGCGGGAGCCGGAAAGGGTTCTCCATCGCATCCAACTTCAGCATCCCTTCGGCCGATTGCACGGCGTAGGCGTGCATGGCGCGCACGTCGGGGCGGATACGGTTCAGGGCTTGGTCGGTGCTCATCATTCGGTGGTGTCCAATTCTGCAGGTGCCACGAGGAAGGGGTTGATGGGGCGCACGGCGTCCAGGGGCTGGTCGTGCGGCAGCGCCTCGGTCAGCAGGTAGCGGCAGCCCTGCTGGTGGGCGGACGAGAGAATCAGCGCATCCCAGTAGCCCAGACCGTGGCGGTCCTGCAGGTCCCAGGCGCCATCGACGGTGTAGGCATCCAGGTGGGGCGGCAGCCAGACGCGCAGGCGCCGCACCTGGGCACGCACCTGCGGCAGCACTTGGGGGCCGGCAAAACGCTGGATCGCCTGGTTGTACAACTCGTTGAGCACCTGCGAGCTGATGCGCCCACAGCGCGTCTCCCAGCAAAAGCGCAGCCATTCGCGGGCACGCGCCTGGCGGGTGGGGTCGCGCTCGTCCACGCTGGCCAGCAGCACTTCGGTATCGACAAAGATGGGGACGATTGCCATCGTTCAGCGCTCAAAGAGCGTATTGCGCGGCACGTAAGGGCCGCTGGAAGCCCCCCAGGTCTCAAAACCCAGTGCCTCGCGCATGGCCTGAACGTAAGCATCTTCCTGGCGCATTTTCTCGGCCAGCCACTCGCCCACCAGCCTCGAAACACTGCTGCCGCGCTTGGCCGCCTCAATGCGCACCCACTCAGCAGCGGCATCCTCCATGGTGATGGTGACGTTCTTCATCGGCGTTTAGTTTACACGAATTTCGTGCCACACGAAGTTCGTGTATTTTTAGACCGCCTTGCGCGGCACGGCCGCACGCCCCTGCACTGGGTGGAGGAAGCAGGCAGGCGCCGGATGTCGCCCGCCCGTCTCAGCGCGGCTTGAGGCGCAACTCCGCCGCCTGCGCATGCGCCTGCAGGCCCTCGCCATAGGCCAGCGTGGCGGCGATCGGACCGAGCACCTGGGCGCCAGCCTCGCTCACTTCAATCAGGCTGCTGCGTTTTTGAAAGTCGTACACGCCCAGCGGCGATGAAAAGCGGGCCGTGCCGCTGGTGGGCAGCACGTGGTTGGGGCCGGCGCAGTAGTCGCCCAGGCTCTCCGAGGTGTAGGCGCCCAGGAAGATGGCGCCCGCGTGCTTGAGCAGCGGCTCCCAGCGGTGCGGTTCGCGGCTCGATATTTCGAGGTGCTCGGGTGCGATGCGGTTGGAAATTTCGCAGGCCTCTTCCATGCTGCGCGTATGGATCAGGGCGCCCCGGCCGGCAAGGCTCTTGGCGATGATCGCGGCGCGCGGCATGGTGGGCAGCAGGCGGTTCATTTCGCGCTGCACGGCATCGATATAGGCCGTATCAGGGCACAGCAGAATGCTCTGGGCCAGTTCGTCGTGCTCGGCCTGGCTGAACAAATCCATGGCCACCCAGTCGGCGGGCGTGCTGCCGTCAGCCAGCACCAGGATTTCGCTGGGGCCGGCGATCATGTCGATGCCCACTTGGCCGAACACATGCTTTTTGGCGCTGGCCACGTAGGCGTTGCCGGGGCCGGTGATCTTGTCCACCTTGGGGACGGTATGCGTCCCGTAGGCCAGCGCCGCCACGGCCTGGGCGCCGCCCAGGGTGAAGGCGCGGGTGACGCCAGCCACGTAGGCGGCGGCCAGCACCAGCGGGTTCTTCTCGCCGCCCGGCGTGGGCACGACCATGATGATTTCGCCCACCCCGGCCACGTGCGCGGGAATGGCGTTCATCAGCACACTGCTCGGGTAGGCGGCCTTGCCGCCGGGCACGTAAATGCCCACGCGGTCAAGCGGCGTGACCTTCTGGCCCAGCAGGCTGCCGTCGGCATCGCGGTAGCTCCAGCTCTCGCCACAGGCCTTTTTCTGCGCTTCGTGGTAGCTGCGCACGCGGGCAGCTGCGGCTTGCAGGGCTTCGCGCTGCGGCGGGGGAAGCGCGTCAAACGCGGCTTTGAGCTCGGCCTGCGTGAGTTCCAACGCCGCCACGCTAGGGGCAGTGAGGCCATCAAAGCGCGCGGTGTAGTCCAGCAGCGCCGCATCGCCGCGCGCGCGGACATCGGCCAGGATGTCGGCCACGCGCTGCTCGATCGCAGCGTCCTGGTCGGCGGACCAGTGCAGGCGGGCCGCAAAATCTTCTTCAAAACTGGCACTAGCGCTTGATAGGCGTGCGGGTACAGCTACAAAATTCATAGTAAATCAGCGTCTCATGGAATGTCGCAGCATCCGCGACAGTTGCAGTGGCACACAACAAGTCAGCGGCCACCGTGCAAGGGCCGCCCCGCAGCACCGGTGGCGTCACCCTGCCCGCATCGCGCAGCGATGCGAGAGCGGGGAGAAGGCGCGAAGCGACGCAGTGGGGTGTTCATTTCACTTCGGGCCAATAGCACCCGCGAACGCGTCGATGATGCGGCGCAGCGGCGCCTGCTTGAGCTTGAGCGCCGACTGGTTCACCACCAGGTGCGAGCTGATGTCCATGATGCGCTCCACCTCGACCAGGTGGTTGGCCTTGAGCGTGTTGCCGGTGGACACCAGATCGACGATGGCGTCGGCCAGGCCGGTGAGCGGGGCGAGCTCCATGCTGCCGTAGAGTTTGATCAAGTCGACATGCACGCCCTTGCTGGCGAAAAAATCGCGCGCAATGGCGGTGTATTTGGTCGCCACCTTCAGGCGCCCACCGGGCTGCACGGCGCGGGCGTAGTCAAAACCGTCGCGCACCGCAACGCTGACGCGGCAGCGCGCAATGCGCAAATCGAGCGGCAGGTACAGCCCCGCGCTGCCGGCGCCGCCCCATTCGGCGCTGTGCTCGATCAGGGTGTCCTTCCCGCAGACGCCGATGTCGGCGCCGCCGAACTGCACGTAGGTGGGCACGTCGGTGGCGCGCACGATGACCACGCGCACGTCCGGCTGGTTGGTCGGCAGAATCAGCTTGCGCGACTTTTCCGGGTCTTCCAGCACCTGGATGCCGGCTGCGGCCAGCAGCGGCATGACTTCTTCGAAGATGCGGCCTTTGGAAAGGGCGAGGGTGATCATGGTGTCGTGCGTTGTGAATACGTTGAAGAACAAAAGCCGTCGAAATCGTCGTCAGGCAAGGCGCAAACCACAGCGATAGCAGGCGCTATCGCGCGGATTTGCAACGCTGCATGGTGGCGACTTTCGCCGGCTTTCTGAGACGTATTTGCAAGGCACGGCACCTAGATTCTCTCAATGTCGGCGCCTATGCCGCGCAGCTTGGCTTCCATGCAGTCGTAGCCGCGGTCGAGGTGGTAGATGCGGTCCACCACGGTCTCGCCCTCAGCCACCAGGCCGGCAATGACCAAGCTGGCGGAGGCCCGCAAGTCGGTCGCCATCACGGTCGCGCCTGAGAGGCGCGCGCCGCTGCCGGCCAAGCCTTCGACCACGGCCACGCGGCCATCAACCTGAATGCGCGCGCCCAGGCGCAGCAACTCATCGACGTGCATGTAGCGGTTTTCAAAAATGGTCTCGGTCACTGTGGCCGTGCCCCGCGCCACGCAATTGAGCACCATGAACTGCGCCTGCATGTCGGTGGGAAAACCGGGGTATTCGGTCGTTCGAAAGCCTTGCGCCTGCAACTGCTCTGCCCCTTTGCTGCGCACCCGCAGGCCATCGGTTTCGGATTCGATCTGGACCCCGGCCTCGCAAAGCTTGTCGATCACGGCGTCCAGGTGGTCGGCGCGGGCGTGGCGCAGCAGCACATCGCCGCCCGCCGCAGCCACGGCACACAAAAAGGTTCCCGTCTCGATGCGGTCGGCCACCACCGCGTGTTCGCAGCCATGCAGGCGCTCGACGCCAACGATGCGGATGCGGCTGCTGCCGTGGCCTTCGATGCGCGCGCCCATGGCGATCAGCATCTCGGCGAGGTCGGTAATTTCAGGTTCCTGGGCGGCGTTTTCCAGCACCGTCTCGCCTTCGGCCAGCGTAGCGGCCATCAGGAAGTTCTCGGTTCCGGTCACCGTGACCATGTCGGTGGTGATGCGTGCGCCCTTGAGGCGCGTGCGCCCCGTCGGCAGCTTGGCAATGATGTAGCCGTGCTCGACGACGATCTCGGCGCCCATGGCCGCCATGCCCTTGATGTGCTGGTCCACCGGCCGCGAGCCAATGGCGCAGCCGCCGGGCAGCGACACCGTGGCCTCGCCAAAGCGCGCCAGCAGCGGGCCCAGCGCCAACACCGAGGCGCGCATGGTCTTGACCAACTCGTAAGGCGCCTCGGGTGTGCTCAGGCCGCTGGCGTCGATGTGCACGCGGCCATCGGGCTGACGCTCCACCGCCACGCCCATGTTGGCGATCAGGCGCTGCATGGTGGCGACATCTTGCAGGCGCGGCACGTTGGCCAGCACCACAGGATCGGCCGTGAGCAGCGCAGCGCACAGCTCGGGCAGCGCGGCGTTCTTGGCGCCCGAGATGCTTACCTCGCCTTGCAGGCGGCGGCCACCGCGGATCAGGAGCTTGTCCATGCTTGGCGTGTCTTCAAAATATTGGTCAAATCAGGCTCTAGCGCTTATGCATAAAGCGCAAGCAGCTATTAAAAATATAGTCACTCAGATCAGGCTGCTGGCTGCGCCGCCCATTCGGCGGGGGTAAAGGTCTTCATCGACAGGGCGTGCACTTCGTCGCTCTCCATTTTGCTGCCCAGCGTGCCGTAGACGCGCTGGTGGCGCTGGATGGCGCGCAAGCCTTCAAATGCGGGCGAAACGATGGTTGCGTACCAGTGGCGGCCATCACCCTCGAGCGTGATGTATTCGCAGGGCAGCCCGGCGCGGATGATGTCTTTAATTTGGTCGGCAGTCATTTGATTTCTCCAATAGGTTCACAAATAAGCGCGGCGCACGCAACTGGCGCGCCCCAAGCCAGCGGCCGCCGCGCCGCACGGGCGGGCGTCCCCTGGGGGAAGCCGCAAAGCGGCGCATGGGGGACGTCATGACCTGATCTTGTAGCCAATACGCAGCAGGCGCAAAGCCAGCAGGCTCACGCACAGGCAGGCACTGCCGACAATGGCCAGGCTCAGCCAGGGCGAGGCATCGCTCTGGCCAAAAAAGCCGTGGCGAAAACCGTCAATCATGTAGAAAAACGGGTTGAACAGGCTCACCGTCTTCCAAAACGGTGGCAGCGAGCCCACCGAATAGAACACTCCCGAAAGAAACGTCATCGGCACGATGATGAAGTTCTGAAACGATGCCATCTGGTCGAACTTGTCGGCCCAGAGGCCCGCCACCACGCCCAGCGACGCGAGCAGCGTGGCGCCCAGCACAGCAAACACCACAATCCACAGCGGGGCGGCGAACTGCGGCACGGCAAAATAGAACGAAACCGCCAATACGCCCAAGCCGACCACCAACCCACGCACCACCGAAGAACCCACATAGGCCACGAACCAGGCGCGGTGGGAAAGCGGCGTCAGCAGTTGAAACACCAGACTGCCCATGATCTTGCTCTGCACCAGGCTCGATGAACTGTTGGCAAAGGCGTTCTGCAGCATGCTCATCATCACCAGACCCGGCACCAGAAACGTGGTGTAGCCAATGCGGTCGTACACCTTCACATGGTCTTCGAGCACATGGCCGAAGATCAGCAGGTACAACATCGAAGTGATCACCGGCGCGGCCACCGTCTGGAAACCCACTTTCCAGAAACGCAGAACTTCCTTGTAGAACAGCATGCGCCAACCGCTCATGGCGTAGCCCTTTGCGCAGCGGGGAGACTGGGCACCTGGGATTCCCAGCCAGGCGCCGCGTGTGCCGCCATGACATTGAGGAACACGTCCTCAAGGTCAGAGCGGCGGATCTCGATATCCTGCACGTCGACACCGGCTTCGCGCAGTTGCGCCAGGTGGCGCTCGACCTCCTGAGCGTCTTGCGCCGCCATCTGCACCACCCGGCCCGTGACGCGCGCCAGCGGCACCAGGGCTGGCGGTAGCGGTGTATCGGTCTTGAAAACCAGCACATTGCCGGAAGCGGCCTTGAGCAGCTCGGAAGTGCGGTCCAGCGCAACGACATGGCCGCGCTTGAGCATGGCGATGCGGTTGCACAGCGCCTCGGCCTCTTCAAGGTAGTGCGTGGTGAGCAGCACGGTGTGCCCCTGCTTGTTGAGCTTGGCAATGAACTGCCACAGGGTCTGGCGAAGTTCGACATCCACGCCCGCTGTGGGCTCGTCCAGCACAATGATGGGCGGCTTGTGCACCAGGGCCTGGGCCACCAGAACGCGCCGCTTCATGCCGCCCGAAAGCTGGCGCATATTGGCCTGCGCCTTGTCGGCAAGGCCCAGGCTGTGCAGCAACTCGTCGATCCAGTCGCCATTGTTTTCGACGCCAAAATAGCCCGATTGAAAACGCAGGGCTTCCCGGACGCTGAAAAACGGATCAAACACGAGTTCTTGTGGCACCACCCCCAACTTGCGCCGTGCGGCCTGGTAGTCGCTTTGCACATCGGCCCCCTGCACCAGCACGCGCCCTGAAGTGGCACGCGCCAATCCCGCAAGAATGCTGATGAGTGTGGTTTTTCCAGCGCCGTTGGGGCCCAGCAGGCCGAAAAACTCGCCTTCCTCAATGTCCAGAGAGACCGCGTCCAATGCTTGAAATGGGCCTTGGGGCATGGAATAGGTCTTGGTGACGGACTGGAAGGAGACTGCGGCCATGGGAACCGGGCATTTTAGGTGATGCCCGCAAAACGCTGGGCGGCGCTGCGGTTCCCGCAGCCGTCAGGCCGGCGCGTTCAGCAGCGCTTGGACCCCATAGAGCGCTGCCAGGCCGCCGAGCGCCGCAGGCAAACCGTCCACGGCAAAGGCGCGACCACTGGCCAGCGCGCTGCGTCGGCACTCCAGCAAAACGGCCAGCGCCGACGAATCAAACACGCGCAGCGCGCCTGCGTCGATGCGTACGCCCTGCCCCTGCGGCTGCGCCTTGAGCGCGCCAAGCAGACGCGCCAGCGTGCTGCTCGCCTGGCGCAAGGTCAGTTCGTCCGGCAGTGCCCAGGCGTGCGCCACAGCATCAGCCTTTGGCAGCATTGCTCTTGTTGCGCGCTTCCAGCGTTTCGATCAGGCCATCGATGCCGCGGGCGTTGATTTCCTGCGCAAACTGGCTGCGGTAGGTTTCGACCAACCAGACGCCGAGCACGTTGAGGTTGTAGATCTTCCAGCCAGCACCTTCTCCCGGTGTTTTCTCCAACCGGTAGTCGAGTTGAACCGGGTCGCCCCGGCCGCGCACTTCGGTGCGCACCAGCACATCGGTGTCCTCGGGGGCGGCCCGCAGCGGCTTGACCACCACGGTCTGCTCGCCCACCTGCGCCAGAGCGCCTGAGTAGGTACGGATCAGCAAGGTCTTGAATCCTTCCTGCAGGCGCGCCTGCTGCTCGGGCGTGGCGCGGCGCCAAGCCGGCCCTACGGCAGCGGCCGTCATGCGGCGGAAGTTCACATTGGGCATCACGCTTTTGTCGACGAGCGCGATGATGTGTTCGATGTTGCCGCTTTTCAGTGCCGGGTCAGCGCGCAAGTCGTTCAGCACCTCGCCCGACAATCGCCGCACCAGCGCGTCAGGCGCTTCCTGCGCTGCCAGGGCCGGTTGCAGGGCCAGCAGAGCAAACACCACGGCCGCGAAGCGGCTCAACAATCCACTCGTCATTCCAACTCTCCAGGATCTGCCGCTTTCGCAGCCATAAAAATCATTGTGTGGCAAGGCGGCACGCGAAATGCGTCGGCCAGCAGCGCATATGCAAGCAAGTGCAAACCGCTGCGGACTGACTCGGCCCCTAGCGCACGGCGCCCGGTGCGGGCTCGGGGGGCAGGCTACCGTCGCTTGGCAACGCGCTCGCGGGCCGCTTGAATCGGCCGCTTTCTTCCCGGCGCACCTGAAGGTAGACCTCGCGGGTGAAGCTGTATTTGTCGAGCGCCGCACTGTCGAGTACGCTCCCGGCCCGCAGCAGGTTGGCGCGTGCATCCACGGCGCGCAGTGCATACAGACTGTTGCGAGCCGAAACCGGGTCCACCACTGAAATGGGATTGCCCCACATATCGACGGGCAGGGCCGCCGTGTCGCGAAGCGTCGACGGGCCCATGATCGGCAGGACCACATACGGGCCGGTGGGCACGCCCCAGCGTCCCAGTGTCAGGCCAAAGTCCTGCTTGTAGCGATCCATTCCCATTTCGCTCGCAACGTCCAGCACGCCAGCGAGCCCCATGGTGCTGTTGATCGCAAAGCGAAAAAAGCTGGTGACCGCAGGCTCGACCCGCAGCTGCAAGCTGTTGTTGACAAACGACCAGGCGTCGCCCAGGTTGGCAAAAAAGTTGCTGACCCCCGTACGCACCAGTGCCGGTGTGGCTTCCTGGTAGGCCGTGGCCACGGGCTTGAGCACGGCCCGATCGACCGTCTCGTTGAACTCACTCATCTTTCGGTTGTACGGCTCCAGCGGATCGTCTGGATTGCGGTTCGGGCCACTGGCGCAACCGGCCAACAAGCTTCCCAGCGCGAGCGCCATCAGAATTTTTTTCATATCGCGGTCAATCACGGGTTTGACTTCGGGGCAGCGCCGTCGCCGGCTGGCGTAGCGTCGGCCGCCTTGCTGTAAAGGAATTGGCTGATCAGGTTTTCCAGTACCACGGCCGACTGCGTCGCAACGATGCGATCACCTTCGGCCAGCATCTTTTCATCGGCCCCGGCCTCGATGCCGAGGTATTGCTCGCCCAGCAGGCCGCTGGTCAGTATCTTGAGCGAGCTGTCTTTGGGGAAAGCATAGCGATCCTGAAGCGCAATCGTCACCGTGGCCTGGTAAATCTTGTCGTCGAACGTGATCGACTCCACACGCCCGACCACGACGCCAGCGCTGCGCACCGCCGCTTGCGGCTTGAGACCACCGATGTTGTCAAAGCGTGCCGACACGCGGTAGCCCGAGCGGAAATCGAGCTGCAGCAGGTTGGCCGACTGCAGCGCCAGAAACACCAGCGCTGCGGCGCCCAACATCACAAACAAGCCTACCCAGACATCGGTTCGCAACTTTTGCATTGAATAAATCCTTTTCTTACAGCCACCGGCCGTTCAGAGACTGAACATGAGTGCCGTCAGCACGAAATCCATGGCGAGCACCGAAAGCGACGCCACCACGACCGTGCGCGTGGTGGCGCGCGCCACACCTTCGGGCGTGGGCTTGGCGGTGTAGCCCTGCAAGAGCGCCACAAAGGTGACGATGAACCCAAACACCACGCTCTTGACCACCCCGTTGCCCACATCGCGAAAGACATCCACGCCGCCCTGCATCTGGCTCCAGAACGATCCGCTGTCAATGCCGATCATTCCTACCGCCACCCACCAGCCACCCACCACGCCGACCGCGCTGAACACCGCGGCCAGCACCGGCATGGCGATCACGCCGGCCCAGAAGCGCGGCGCCAGAATGCGGCGCACCGGGTCCACGGCCATCATTTCCATGGCGCTGAGTTGCTCGCCCGCGCGCATCAGGCCGATTTCGGCGGTGAGCGAGGTGCCGGCACGGCCAGCAAACAGCAGCGCCGTGATCACCGGCCCCAGTTCGCGCAGCAGGCTGAGCGCCACCAGTTGGCCCAGGGCTTCGGTCGAACCAAAGCCCTGCAGCGTGTAATAGCCCTGCAGCGCCAGCACAAAGCCCACAAACAGGCCCGAGACGGCAATGATGCCCAGCGAGTAGTTCCCGAGGAAGTGGACCTGATCGCGCACCAGGTCAGGCCGGCGCGCGGTGGCGGGCAGCAGCGACACCAGGCGCGCGAACAAGCGGGTGGCGCCGCCCACCCGCGTGAGCAAACCGCGCACAGCGAAGCCCACATCGGCAGGTTGAAACCAGCTCATGGCTGCCCTCCCTGCTGCGGGCCAAAGTCCTGGTCAACGCTGGGGCCGGCGTAGTGAAACGGCACTGGCCCGGTGGGAAGCGCATGCACGAACTGGTGCACCAAGGGGTCGGTGCTGGCGCGCACTTCGGCGGGCGTGCCCTGGGCCGCCACGCGGCCGGGGCCGAGGATGACCACCTGGTCCGCCAGGCGCAGCGTGGCCTCCAGATCGTGCGAAACAAGAATGGTGGTCAAACCCATGGCGTCGTTGAGGCGTCGAATCAGCTCGGCCGCCGTGCCCAGCGAGATCGGATCCAGTCCAGCAAAAGGCTCGTCGTACATCACCAGTTCCGGGTCGAGCGCAATCGAGCGCGCCAGGGCCACGCGCCGCGCCATGCCGCCCGAGATCTGCGATGGCATGAGATCGCGCGCACCGCGCAGACCCACGGCGTGCAATTTCATCAGCACGATGTCGCGCACCAGCGCTTCGGAAAGATCGGTGTGCTCGCGCAGCGGGAAGGCGACGTTTTCAAACACATTGAGATCGGTGAACAAGGCTCCGTACTGGAACAGCATGCCCATGCGCCGGCGCGCGCGGTACAGCTGCGTGTTGTTCATTTGCCCGATGTCTTGGCCATCGAACAGCACCGAGCCGCGACTGGCACGCTGCTGGCCACCGACGAGGCGCAGAACCGTGGTCTTGCCACCCCCGGACGCGCCCATGATGGCCGTGATCTTGCCGCGCGGCACGCGAAGCGAAACCCCGCTGAGCACCTCGCGTTCGTCGTAGCCGAAGTGCACCCCGCGCAGCTCGACGAGCGCTTCTGAAGAAGAGGTGGATGGCGTGGGCATGGACAAGCGCGCAAACCGCCAGAAAGTGGCGGCAAACCCGTCATCATAGGGGAAATACCCATACCCCTGCTGTACTCCTTGGCTGCGGGCTATACTTTTGGGTTCTGGTGGGGTGCAAGCGCCCCCGACGGGGCGCTGCACAGGAGGGCCCCTCACCAGGTTCCGCCTGCTTGCCGGGCGGAGCGCTGTCAGTTTGGCCCTGGCGTTCCTGACACCACCCGAACCCGAGGGCGCAAGCGCTGCGCTCCCCATGCTCCCTGGCACCTGTCAGCGTGCTGCGTACGGTGCAGCCGCTTGGCGGTGCGCCGGTTTTTGCCAACCGCAAGAATGAGGAAATTCCACCCATGCCCCCTGTTTCCACACTGGCCTCGGCTGTGCGCCCCCTGGTACGCCAGGCCACCGGCCTGCACCTGATTGGAGATCTCTACGGCTGCCTGTGCGACAGCCGCCTGATGCTTGACGCCGCTTACCTCGAGAATTTCTGCAAGGAACGTGTGGCCGCTGCCGAGCTGACCGCCGTGGGCAGTCTGTTCCACAGCTTTGGCGAAGGCGGCGGCGTGACCGGCGTGGTCGTTCTGGCCGAATCGCATCTGTCCATTCACACTTGGCCTGAGGCGGGTTATGTGACGCTGGACGTGTACGTCTGCAACTATTCGACCGACAACCGTCCGAAGGCGCAGCAACTGTTTGACGATATCCAGGCTGCGTTCAGCCCGGCCGATCCGCATCTGCACCGGGTCGAGCGGGCGTGAACATGAGGCATCCCCCTGAGTCGCCTTCGGCGCCTTCCCCCTTCTCTCGAATCGCTTTGCGATTCGGGAAGGGGGACAACGCCAGCGCGGCGGGGCGGCCCTTGCGCGGCGTTCACTGGCTTTTGGGCGCGCTCGTTTCAACGGCTTTGCCTTTTTAGACTGCAATGACTCAACCGCGATACCTAGCCGAGCGGCTGACGCCCGACTTCGGCTTCTATTTGCGCGAAGGTGAATTGCTCGCCCGCGTGCAGTCGCAGTGGCAGCACATCGAGGTCTTCGACAACGCGCTATTTGGCCGCGTGATGCGCATCGACGGCTGCTTCATGACCTCGGAGCGCGACGAATTTTTCTACCACGAGCCCATGGTGCACCTGCCTGCCATCGCGCACCCAGGACCACGCAGCGCGCTGGTGGTGGGCGGGGGCGACGGCGGCGCAGTGGAAGAGCTGCTCAAGCACCCCAGCATGGAGCGCGTTGTCCTGGCCGAGCTCGACGCCGAGGTGATTGCCATGGCGCGGGCCTGGCTGGACGGCATCCACCACGGCGCGCTGGACGACCCGCGGGTTGAGATTCGCCTGGGCGATGCACGCGCGCTGATTGGTAGCTGCGGCGAGCGCTTTGACCAGATCGTGCTGGATCTGACCGACCCGTTTGGCCCGGCGCTCGACCTCTACACCGTAGAGTTCTACCAGGCCTGCCGAGAGGTGCTGGCACCGGGCGGCGTGCTGTCGCTGCACCTGGGCTCCCCCATCCATCTGCCGCAGTCCATGGCACGCATCGCTGCCTCGCTGCAGGCGGCCTTCCCCATCGTGCGACCGTATCTTCAGTACATACCGCTGTATGGCACGCTGTGGTGCATGGCCGTGGCGTCGGACAGCACCGACCCGGCGCTGCTGAGCAGTGAGACCGTGGACGCTCGCATTGCCGAGCGTGGCCTGGGCGGCTTGCAGCTCTACAACGGCGCGACGCACCAGGCGCTGCTGGCGCAACCCAACTTCGTGCGCGATCTGCTGGCCCGCCCAGCGCAACCCATCCACCGGGGCGGTAGCCTGCCCGAAGCCATGGACCCCGAGGACCTACCAAAGATTGCGGTACTCCCAGTCTGAGCAACAGGGGCACTAATTTCAGGGCAAAACGGGCTCCAGCGCTTATCCTGTATGCATAGGCAGCTACAAAATCTGGAGTACTTGATTACAGCATGTGCTGCAGGAACGCCCGCGTGCGCGCGTGTTGCGGACGGGCAAAAAAGTCCACCGCGCGCTGCTCCTCGATCAGCTCGCCCTGGTCCATGAAGGCCACGCGGTGGGCCACTTCGCGCGCAAACCCCATTTCGTGGGTGACGACCAGCATGGTCATGCGCTCTTCAGCAAGCTGGCGCATGGTGCGCAGCACCTCCCCGGTCAACTCCGGGTCAAGCGCCGAAGTCGGCTCGTCAAACAGCATGATGTCGGGCTCCATGGCCAGCGCCCGGGCAATGGCGACGCGCTGCTTTTGCCCACCCGAGAGCCGCGCGGGATAGCTGCCCGCCTTGTCCTTGAGCCCGACCTTCGCCAAGAGCGTCTCAGCCCGCGTGTGCGCGATATCGCGCGTCAGGCCCAGCACGTCAACCGGCGCGAGCGTGATGTTCTCAAGCGCCGTAAGGTGCGGAAACAGGTTGAAGTGCTGGAACACCATGCCGGTCTTGCGGCCGATGCGGCGCAGATCGCGTTCGCTCGCATAACTGCAGCGACCGCCCGCGTCGGTGCTGACCAGGGTTTCGCCTTCAATGGCGATGCTTCCGCTGTCGATGGTTTCGAGGTGGTTCAAGCAGCGCAGCAGCGTGCTCTTGCCCGAACCCGAGGGGCCGATGATGGCCACCACCTCGCCGCGCGCAATTTGCAGCGACACATCGCGCAGCACCTGCAGGCTGCCAAAGCGCTTGTGCAGGCCGCGTGCCTCGATCATGAACTCAGGCGTCTTGCCGTGCATATCGATTCTCCAGGCGCGCAAAGCCCCAGGTGAGCAGCAGCGTCATGGCCAGATAGAACGCGGCAGCCACAATGAAGGGCGTGGTGGTGAAATCGCGCTGCACGATGCCGCGCGCGGCCCGCAGCAGGTCGTTGAGCGCCAGCACGTAGATGAGCGAGGTGTCCTTCACCAGCGTGATGGTCTCGTTGCTCATGGGCGGCAGAATGCGCCGCACCATTTGCGGCAGCACGATGCGGCGCATGGTCTGGCGGTAGTTCAGGCCCAGCACGCGCGCCGCTTCGTATTGGCCGCGGTCCACCGCCTCGATGCCGGCGCGAAAGATCTCCGCAAAGTAGGCGGCGTAGTTCAGCGCAAAGGCCAGCACCGCAGCCGGAAAATCGGGCAGGCGAACGCCCACCACCGGCACGAAGGGCAGCGCAAAGTAGATGAACAGCATCTGCAGCATCAGCGGCGTGCCGCGCATCAGCCACAGGTAGCCACTGACCGCCGTGCGCAGCAGCGCCCAGCGCGAGAGCCGTGCCAGCGCCAGCGCCAGGCCCAGCGGCAAAGCCAGCGCCAGCGTAATGAAAAAGAGCTTGAGCGTGACCTGCGCGCCCTGCCACAGCGGCGCCAGCATCGAGAGCAGGTAGTCCATGCAGTCCTTTGCAGCACGCACCGAGGCGCGCGTGGGGCAAGCGGGGGTTTATTTGATGATGTCCTTGCCAAACCATTGGGTGGCGATTCGGGTCGCCGCGCCGTCCTGCTTCATGCCGGCCAGGGCCTGGTTGAGCTTGGCGAGCAGGTCGGTGTCTCCCTGGCGCACGCCGACACCGTATTCCTCAGTGCCGAAATTCTCATCGAGCACAGCGTAGTCCTGCGGTTTCTTGGCGACGTAGTAGCGGCCCACCACCTCGTCCACCACCACGGCGTCGAGCCGGCCGGTGCTCAGGTCCATCAGCGCGGTGACGTTGTCGCCAAAGGTCTTGAATTCCTTGAACGACTTGAAGACTGCGTCGTCCTTCTTCACGGCATCGACCGCGCTGCTGCCGTCCTGCGCGCCCACCACCTTGCCAGCCAGATCGGCCTTGGCCTTGATGGGCGAGGTCGCGGCCACCACCACGATCTGGTGGTTCTCCATATAGGGCGCCGTGAAGGCAATGTTTTTCTTGCGCTCTTCGGTAATGGTCAGGCCGTTCCAGAGCACATCGACACGCTTGGCCGAAAGCTCGGCCTCCTTGGCGCTCCAGTCGATAGGCTTGAAATCGACTTCCATGCCCATGCGCTTGGCCGCCTCGCGCGCCATGTCGATGTCAAAACCCACCAACTCGTTCTTCTCGTCGCGAAACCCCATGGGTGGGAAGTTGTCGTCCAACCCGACAACGATCTTGCTGATCGCCGCAGGCGCCGGCGCAGCAGACGTGGCGCTTGGTGCTGCCTCCTGCTTGCCACAGGCGACGAGCATTGCGGTGAGAGAAAGGGCGATCAGGGCGGAACGTTTGTTCATGGCAGCGAAAATCTCCTAGGGAAAACCCGAGATTGTCCCAGACGCAGCGAACTGCAACTCCAAAGGCGGTTTGCTTCCTATGGGGCGCGAATGGCATCCACTATGTAAACCATAGCTCCTAACGCTTATCCCATAAGCGCTAGAAGCTATTTTTACTATATTTTTTGTCTGCGAATGGAACCGCGCGCTCGAACCCATCAGGAACTGGTCCACCGAGCGCGCGGCTTGCCGGCCTTCGCGCGCTGCGGGCGGCCAGCCCGCAGCACCATCCTGCGCCCCCTGGGCGGTTCGAGACGGCCGAACCCGGAACGTCTTAACGAGGCAGCTCGCTCGAACCCATCAGGAACTGGTCCACCGAGCGCGCCGCTTGCCGGCCTTCGCGCGCTGCGGGCGGCCAGCCTGCAGCACCATCCTGCGCCCCCTGGGCGGTTCGAGAAGGCCGAACCCGGAACGTCTTAGCGAGGCAGCTCGCTCGATCCCATCAGGAACTGGTCCACCGAGCGCGCCGCTTGCCGGCCTTCTCGAATCGCCCACACCACCAGGCTTTGCCCTCGGCGAATATCGCCTGCCGCAAACACGCCCGGCACATTGGTGACGTAGCCGCCCTCCTCGGTGCTGGCGCGGATATTGCCGCGGCCGTCTTTCTCGATGCCAAAGGCGTCGAGCACCGCAGCGACCGGGTTGACGAAGCCCATGGCAAGCAGGACCAGATCGGCGGGATAGTGCTTTTGCGTGCCTTCCACCTCGGTCAGCTTGCCGTCCTTGAATTCCACCTGCACGGTGGTCAGACCCTTGACCTTGCCTTTCTCGCCAGTGAACTCCTTGGTGGAGATGGCGAACTCGCGCGTGCAGCCTTCAACGTGGCTGGAGCTGGTGCGCAGCTTGATCGGCCAGTACGGCCAGGTCAGCGGCCGGTTCTCCACCTCGGGCGGCATGGGCATGACTTCGAACTGCGTGACGCTGGCGGCGCCATGGCGGTTGCTGGTGCCCACGCAGTCGCTGCCGGTATCACCGCCGCCGATGACGATGACGTGCTTGCCGTCGGCACGGATCTGGCCCTTGAGCTTGTCGCCAGCGTTGACTTTGTTCTGCTGCGGCAGAAATTCCATGGCGAAGTGGATACCGGCGAGGTCGCGCCCAGGCACCGGCAGGTCGCGCGACTGCTCGGCGCCGCCGGTCAGCAGCACGGCGTCAAAGTCTTGGCGCAGTTGCTCGGGCGTGATGGTTTCCTTGGCCCAGTTGTTCACCTTGGAGTCTTTGCCAAGGCCATCCTGCGCACTGCCGACAAAAACGCCGGTGCGAAACACCACGCCCTCGGCCTCCATCTGCGCCACGCGCTTGTCGATGTGCACCTTGTCGAGCTTGAAATCCGGGATGCCGTAACGCAGCAGGCCGCCGATGCGGTCGTTTTTTTCAAACAGCGTCACGTCATGGCCCACACGCGCCAGCTGCTGCGCTGCTGCCATGCCGGCGGGGCCAGCCCCCACCACGGCGATGCGCTTGCCGGTCTTGTGCTCTGGCACTTTGGGCGTCACCCAACCGTGCTCCCAGGCGCGGTCGATGATGGCGTGCTCGATGCTCTTGATGCCCACAGCATCGTCGTTGATGTTGAGCACGCAGGCCGCCTCGCACGGGGCGGGGCAAATGCGGCCGGTGAACTCGGGGAAGTTGTTGGTCGAATCGAGCACCGTGAACGCGCTCTTCCAGTCGCTCTGGTAGACCAGATCGTTGAAGTCCGGAATGACGTTGTTGACCGGGCAGCCGCTGACGCAGAACGGCGTGCCGCAGTCCATGCAGCGCGCGCCTTGTACTTTGGCCTGCGCATCGGTGATGCCGATGACGAATTCCTTGTAGTTCTTGACGCGCTCGGTGACGGGCGGGTAGCCCTCTTCGATGCGGTCGTACTCCATGAAACCAGTGATCTTTCCCATGTTCTTTTCCTCGTGAGACGTCGGCGCTTACTTCGCGGCTACGGCTGTCAGTTCAGGCCCGGCCACGGGCGGCGTAGACGAGTCTTCCAGCACTTGGCGCTCGTACATTTCCGACAGTGCGCGCTTGTATTCGGTGGGGAACACCTTGACGAACTTGCTGCGCGACGCTGCCCAGTTGTCCAGCAGCTCGCGAGCGCGCTTGCTGCCGGTGTAGCGGTTGTGCTCTTCAAGCAGGCGTTTGAGCTGCTCTTCATCGCTCTGGCCCAGGTGCCAGGTGGCGCGCGCGTGGCTGGCCTGCTGCTCGTCGTGGGGCAGGATGCGCTCGAGCGTCACCATGGCCATGTTGCAGCGCGTGTCGAATTGGCCGTCCTCGTCGTACACGTAGGCCACGCCGCCACTCATGCCAGCAGCAAAGTTGCGCCCGGTCTTGCCCAGCACCACCACGGTTCCGCCCGTCATGTACTCGCAGCCGTGGTCGCCCGTGCCCTCGACCATTGCCGTGGCGCCCGAGAGGCGCACCGCAAAGCGCTCGCCAGCGACACCGGCGAAGTAGGCTGAGCCGCTGGTGGCGCCGTACATCACGGTGTTTCCGACGATGGTATTGCGCGCAGCCTCACCACGGAAATCGAGGCTCGGGCGCACCACGATGCGACCGCCGGAGAGGCCCTTGCCGGTGTAGTCGTTGGCGTCTCCGATCAGGTACAGCGTGATACCGCGGCATAGAAACGCGCCAAACGACTGGCCGCCGGTGCCTTCGAGCTGGATATGGATGCTGTCGTCGGGCAAGCCTTCGGGGTGCACGCGGGTGACCGCGCCCGAGAGCATCGCGCCCACCGAACGGTTGACGTTGCGCGCCACCTCGATGAAACGCACGCGCTCGCCCTTTTCAATGGCGGGGCGACTGCGTTCGATGAGCTTGCGGTCCAGCGTGTGCTCGATGTTGTGGTCTTGCGCTTCGACATGAAAGCGCGGCACGTCGGCCGGCACCTTGGGCTGCGCAAACAAGCGCGAGAAATCAAGCCCGCTCGCCTTCCAGTGCTCCAGGCCTTTGCGCATGTCGAGCAGGTCGCTGCGGCCGACCATGTCGTCGAACTTGCGGATACCGAGTTGCGCCATGATCTGTCGCAGCTCTTCGGCCACGAAGAAAAAGTAGTTCACCACATGCTCAGGCCGTCCCGAGAACTTCTTGCGCAGCACCGGGTCTTGTGTGGCCACGCCAACAGGGCAGGTGTTGAGGTGGCACTTGCGCATCATGACGCAGCCTTCCACCACCAGCGGAGCCGTGGCAAAGCCAAATTCATCGGCGCCCAGCAGCGCGCCAATGGCGACGTCGCGGCCGGTCTTCATCTGGCCGTCGGCCTGCACGCGGATGCGGCCGCGCAAGCGGTTCAGCACCAGCGTCTGCTGGGTCTCGGCCAGGCCGATTTCCCAGGGGCTGCCGGCATGCTTGATGGACGACCAGGGCGAGGCACCCGTACCGCCGTCGTGGCCGGCAATCACCACATGGTCGCTTTTGCATTTGGCGACGCCTGCGGCCACCGTGCCCACGCCGATCTCGGACACCAGCTTGACGCTGATGCTGGCGTGCGGCGCCACGTTTTTCAGGTCGTGAATGAGCTGGGCCAGGTCTTCGATGGAGTAAATGTCGTGGTGCGGCGGGGGCGAAATCAAGCCCACGCCGGGCACGCTGTGACGGAGCTTCCCGATGTAGTTGCTGACCTTGCCGCCGGGCAACTGACCGCCCTCGCCCGGCTTGGCGCCCTGGGCCATCTTGATTTGAATCTGGTCGGCGCTGGAGAGGTATTCCGCCGTGACGCCAAAGCGCCCGGACGCCACCTGCTTGATGCGGCTCCTGAGCGAATCTCCGTCCAGGAGCGGCAGATCCACCTCAACGTTCTCGGCGCCGATCACGCTTTTCAGGCTGTCGCCCTGCTTGATGGGAATGCCCTTGAGCTCCTGGCGATAGCGCGCGGCATCTTCCCCGCCCTCGCCCGTGTTGCTCTTGCCGCCCAAGCGGTTCATTGCGACCGCCAGCGTGGCATGCGCTTCGGTAGAAATGGACCCCAGCGACATGGCGCCGCTGGCAAAACGCTTGACGAGCTCTTTGGCGGGCTCCACCTCGTCCACAGGGATCGCCTGGGTCGGGTCGAACTTGAACTCGAACAAGCCGCGCAAGGTCATGTGGCGCTGGCTCTGGTCATTGATGATCTGGGCGTATTCCTTGTAGGTGCTCCAGTTGTTCGAGCGCGTGCTGTGCTGCAGCTTGGCGATGGCGTCAGGCGTCCACATATGCTCTTCGCCGCGCGTGCGCCAGGCGTATTCACCGCCGGCGTCCAGCATGTTTTCCAGCACCGGGTTGTCGCCGAAAGCCGCTTGGTGCATGCGGATGGCTTCCTCGGCGATCTCGAACACGCCAATTCCTTCCACCCGACTGGAGGTGCCAGTGAAATACTTCTGGACCGTGGCGCTGGAGATGCCGATGGCTTCAAACAGCTGGGCGCCGCAGTAGCTCATGTAAGTCGACACGCCCATCTTCGACATGATCTTTGACAGGCCCTTGCCGATCGCCTTGACGTAGTTGTAGATGGCCTTGTCGCTTGAGAGCTCGCCGCTCAGGTCCTTGTGCATGTCGGCCAGGGTTTCCATGGCCAGCCAAGGATGTACGGCCTCGGCGCCGTAGCCGGCGAGCACGGCAAAGTGGTGTACTTCGCGGGCCGTGCCGGTCTCGACCACCAGACCCGTGGTGGTGCGCAGGCCCTCATGCACCAGGTGCTGGTGGATGGCTGAAAGCGCCAGCAACGAAGGAATCGCCACGCGGGTCGCACTGAGCGCGCGGTCGCTGATGATCAGAATGTTGGCGCCGCCCTTGATGGCATCCACCGCCTGCGCGCAGAGGGACGCCAACTTGGCTTCGACCCCCTCACGCCCCCACAGCAGTGGGTAGGTGATGTCGATCACGCTGCTGCGGAACTTGCCCTGCGTATGGCGCGCGATATCGCGCAGCTTGGCCATGTCGGCCCTGTTGAGGATCGGCTGGCTGACTTCCAGCCGCATCGGCGGATTGACCTGGTTGATGTCGAGCAGGTTGGGCTTGGGGCCGATGAAGCTGTTGAGCGACATGACGATGGCCTCGCGGATCGGGTCGATCGGCGGATTCGTCACCTGCGCAAACAGCTGCTTGAAGTAGTTGTACAGCGGCTTGTTGCGGCCTGAGAGCACGGCCAGGGGGCTGTCGTTGCCCATGGAACCAATGCCTTCTTCGCCGTTCCTGGCCATGGGGGCCAGCAGGAATTTGATGTCTTCCTTGGTGTAGCCAAAGGCCTGCTGGCGATCCAGCAAGGACGGACCGGCCTTCGGCCCAGCATCTTTTTGCTCGCGTGCGGGATCGCTGCCCGAAATGGGTTCCGTCTCGACGATGCTGTCGAGCTTGATGCGCAGGTTCTCGATCCACTGCTTGTACGGCTTGGTGTTGACGACGTTGGCCTTGAGCTCGTCGTCGTCAATCATGCGGCCCTGTTCCAGGTCGATGAGGAACATCTTGCCGGGCTGCAAACGCCACTTGCGCACGATCTTGTTTTCTGGAATCGGCAGCACGCCCGATTCCGACGCCATGACGACCAGGTCATCGTCGGTAATGCAATAGCGTGAGGGCCGCAGGCCGTTGCGGTCCAGCGTGGCGCCGATCTGGCGGCCGTCGGTGAACACGATGGAGGCCGGACCATCCCAGGGCTCGAGCATGGCGGCGTGGTATTCGTAGAACGCGCGCCGGCGCGGGTCCATCGTCGTGTGCTGCTCCCAGGGCTCGGGAATCATCATCATCACGGCCTGGCTGATCGGGTAGCCCGCCATCGTGAGCAGCTCCAGGCAGTTGTCGAAGGTGGCCGTGTCCGACTGATCCGCAAAGCTGATCGGATAGAGCTTTTGCAGATCAGCCGCGAGCACTGGCGAGGCCATCACGCCTTCGCGCGCCTTCATCCAGTTGTAGTTGCCCTTGACGGTGTTGATCTCGCCGTTGTGCGCGACGTAGCGGTAGGGGTGAGCCAGCGGCCATTCGGGGAAGGTGTTGGTGGAAAACCGCTGATGCACCAGACCCACAGCCGAGACGCAGCGCTCGTCCTGCAAATCCAGGTAGTACTTGCCCACCTGATCCGCCAGCAGCAGGCCCTTGTAGACCACGGTGCGGCTCGACATGCTCGGCACGTAATACTCTTTGCTGTGCTTGAGGCCCAGCGCCTGGATAGCGGCGCTGGCGGTCTTGCGGATGACGTAGAGCTTGCGCTCGAGCGCGTCCTGCACGATGACGTCGTTGCCGCGGCCGATGAACACCTGGCGCAGGATGGGCTCCTTGGCGCGCACCGCGGGCGACATGGGCATGTCGCGATTGACCGGCACGTCGCGCCAGCCGAGCAGCACCTGGCCCTCGGCCTTGATGGCGCGCTCCATCTCCTGCTGGCAGGCCAGGCGGCTGGCGTGCTCTTTGGGCAGGAAGATCATGCCGACACCGTATTCGCCAGCGGCCGGCAGGGTGACGCCCACCGAGCCATCCGGCGCCTTGCCGGCCTGGGCCATTTCCTGGCGGTACAGCGTGTCCGGGATCTGGATCAGGATGCCCGCGCCATCGCCCATCAGCTTGTCGGCGCCGACGGCGCCCCGGTGATCGATGTTCTCAAGAATCTTGAGTGCCTGCGTCACGATGTCGTGGCGCTTGTGCCCCTTGATATGGGCCACGAAACCCAGTCCGCAGGCGTCGTGTTCGTGGGCGGGCGAATACAGCCCGTGTTGCTTCAGATGCTCAATTTCGGCGGCCGTGGTCATGGCGCACTCCTCAGTTTTTTCGCAGGGGAGCCGAGATTAGTGCATTGCAGCATGCCCATGCAAGAAAAATAATTGGGGTCAGATTCCAATTAATTCTCAATTCACCTAATTACAATTAAATTAGGGACACATCAATAACGATAGCATTAATTCCTTATACAGCATGCGCAAATGCCTCAAATTGCTTTGTTTTCTTTGTCGATACGGGGGCGCCCGGCACTCGCCTTGACAGCGCGACGAGCGGTTTTGCTGTGCAGATCGGCAACGAATTTTTCACCGCCTAGCGCCCAGCCGCGCAATGTGGCGTCGGTCAAGGCATTCGTTTGGTCACGATCAAGTCCGGTCTGAAGCAGTTGCCGGTAGGCCGCCTCGCGCGCGAAAGGGGTGTTGCCCAGCGCCCAGTACAAAGGATGGGGTGTCAGCAACCCATCGCTGCGCAGCCCCAGATGAAAAGCGCAGCTGGACCACGGCCAATCGGTCAGATTCTGGACGAGACGCGCTCGCTCAGGATTGAGGTCGATGTAGACCATACAGGCGAGCAGGTAGCGCTCGGCTTCAATCACGGTGGATCGGTAGCGCCCCTCCCAGAGCGTTCCGGTACGCGCGTGGCGCTGATTGAACCAGCGCACGTAACTGCGTCCCACGGCTTGCATCATCAGAGCAAGAGCATCGCCCGTCGTGGGCGTGACCAGCAAATGGAAGTGGTTGGGCATGAGAACGTAGCCGTGCACGGCTACGGCAAACTTCTGCGCGTACTCCTTCACCGTATCCAGCATGCGCTCAAAGTCTTGCGCGTCTTGAAAGATCACCTGCTGGTTGTTGCCACGCTGAATCACATGGTGCGGGTAATGCGGAACCGTAAGTCTTGGCAGTCTGGCCATGAGGAAGCTCCGATGCGTCCGAATTGGGGGTCTGACCCCAATTATTTCCTAATTACTCGCTGAGGGTCGGCACCAGCCCGAAGCGTGCGCCCAGACTTTGTTCCAGGCCGAATTCCACCAGGATGGCGCGCAGGCGCTCGGCGGCGCTGTGCTTTCGCTGGCCGGTGTAGCGGGCGATGATGAGTTCGTTCTTCATGCTGTGTTCCCAGCCCACCAACTCGGTCACGGTGACCTGGTAGCCACTGGCTTCCAGGTACAGGCAACGCAGCACATTGGTGATCTGGCTGCCCAATTCGCGCGTATGCAGCGGATGGCGCCACAGTTCGGCCAGGGGCGTGCGCGCCAGTTGCAGGGCTTTGCCGGCGCGCAGGCACGCAGCTACCTCCGCCTGGCAACAGGGCACGATCACCATGGCGCGCGCGCGCTTTTGCAGTCCGAAGGCAATGGCATCGTCGGTGGCGGTGTCACAGGCGTGCAAGGCAGTGACGATGTCGATGCGCTCGGGCAGTTCAGCCGCGTCGGCCGATTCGGCCACGGATAGGTTGAGAAACGCCATGCGATCAAAGCCGAGGCGCTTTGCAAGCTGCCGCGATTTGTCCACTAGCTCACTGCGCGTCTCAATGCCATAGATCTGCCCGCGCCCCAGCGCCTTGAAATACAGGTCGTACAGAATGAAGCCGAGATACGATTTGCCAGCGCCGTGATCGGCCAGCGAAGGAGCATGCCCTTGGGCCGCCGCCTCTTCGAGCAGCGGCTCAATGAACTGGAACAAGTGGCTTACCTGCTTGAGCTTGCGGCGCGAATCCTGGTTCAGGCGCCCGTCCCTTGTCAGGATATGCAGCTCTTTGAGCAGTTCCACCGACTGCCCGGGCCGCAGTTCGGGTATCTCGGCCACCACGCTGTCGGGTGCTTTTGCTGCCTTGCGCGCCTTCATACGCCTTCCCCCTCACCCACTGGAGCGCGCCGGGCAGCCACATCCAATGCAGTCCAGCCGTCCATGCCCAGTTCTTCAAGCCGTTCCACGTTGCGTTCAAAAATTGCTTCCGCCTGCGGAAAGGCTTCCACAGCACGGTCAATGCTTTCCTCGCGCAGCAGATGCAGCGTGGGGTAGGGAGCGCGGTTGGTACAGTTACCCACATCGTCCTCGGCCGTTCCAGCAAAGCGAAATTGGGGATGAAAACTGGCAATCTGCAAGACCCCAGCGAGGCCGATCGAGTTGAGCAAGGATTCGCATTCGTCCAGAAAATCATTGAAATCCAGGAAATCCGCCATGCCGTCTGGAAGCATCAGCAAGCTGGTATCGCGTTCCTGCGCGGGCAGCGCAGCAAGGGCAAGCAATTCGGCCTCCAGGACGGCCAGCACGTCCTCAGCACGGTTTGCGCGGCACACCACATAGTGGATTTGCTGTTTGCTGTGGACGCCTTTGGCGAACGGGCACAGGTTCAGGCCGATCACCGCACGCTCCAGCCAGCGCACAGTGTCTTGCACGACGCCGTCATCGGCCTCGCTGCATAAAGATGGGACACCCGCAGGTGAACAGAGAGACGAAGTCATGGGCGGGCACCGGGTGGCAGACAGGCGACGATTTTATCGGTCGCCCCCGAGTGCACACTCCATCGCGCCGAAGCCGGCTGGCGCGGCGGCTCAGTTCGCTGGACGCTGCAGGCGCTCCAGGGCAGCAATATCGAGCTGCGATGCCACGTTGCGCAGCGCGGCAATATCCATGTTGTCCGCAGAAATGCTGACCAGAACGCCGTTCTTGAGCGCCATCTTGTGCTCCGCCGAGCTGCCGTCCTTGGCGTAGCTCTCGTGCAGGATGCGCCCGCCTTCTTGCCATGTCTTCTCCGCATGGTGCTGGTCTTCCTTTTCGCCTTGGGCCAAGCCGAAAGCCGCTGCCGCCATGGCGCCCAGGCCGCCCAGATCCATGATCTCCACGTGCACTGTGCGATTGCCACTTCCGTAGTCTGCGCTGGCCTGGCTGGTGGGCAGTCCCAACGCGGCGCCATCCTGCACTTCAAAGCCAGTGCGCGCCAGATCACCGAGCTGTTCCGGCAACGCTGCCTTGAGCGTTTGGGCGCCCAGGGCCTTGCCGCCTCCCAACATGCCGGCGGCCGCTGCAGTGGCATCGCGCGTGGCGGCGGCCATGGCTGCGGGATCTTTCTGCGCACTGGCCTTCTCCATGCTGCGCGCCGCTTCTTCCATCTTGCGCTGCATGGCGGCCACGCCCGCCCCATCGATGGTGACCTCGCCGCCTGGCGTGCGCACCGAGACCACGGGTGTATCGCCAGCAGCCCAAGGCCCGGCGCCGCGCGGCATGAAGAGCGCATTGATGGCACCCACGATCAGGCCGAGCACGATGGCAGCGACGATCACCACCGCGGTATAGGCCACCGACTTCTCGCGCGCGCTCTTCATCAGAATCGGCAGGCCAGCGTAGAGCAGGTAAACGGAGTAGAGGCCGGTGAGCACGCTCAGCATGGCCAGCATGGGAAGCAGCGCAAACACCCCCCCCAGCATGGCCGCGGTGCTGGCATACACCGCCACTTTCAATGCCTGAATGCGGCTGCTCACCCCGCCAAAGCGCGGCGCAAGCAGGTCGATGAGGACGGCCAGCACGTACACGCCCACCAGGCTCAGCACGTATGACACGAGCATGTTGGCCAGGCCCGCAAGGAAGGGAACGCGCATGGACACGCCAAACATCCCCATCCCGATGATCGACATGCCAATGAACCCGCAGACTGCAGGAATGGCCGCAAGAATCATCAGGTAGCCGGTGTAAAGGCTTGCGGTATCGGTCTGCTCGGTATCGATCACCTCCCAGGTCGGCCGGGGGGAAAGCAAGATGGATTTGGCGCGCTCGACGATGTTCATGGACCCTCCCTGTCTAAATAGATCCGCAGATTGCGGACTGGCGAAAGGGCGAACCATAAGCGCGGACCGCCTGCGGGGCAAGTCCTGACGAAGATTGCGCCGCCAAAGCGTGGAATATGTCCGCTTCAGGCGCTGCCGGCTACCGTCCGAACGGCCTTTGCCGCTCGGCAATCCGCCCAGTCCTCAATCGCGCTCAAACGCGACCTGTCCGCCCACCAGCGTGAAGCGCACGCGTCCAGGAAGCTCATAGCCACCAAACGGTGTGTGCTTTCCCTGGCTGCACAGCGTGCCAGGCGCCACCGTCCAATGGGCCTGCGGATCGACAATGCACAAATCGCCCACGCCCCCCTCCACCAGCTTGCCCACGCTGGCAGACAAGGTTCCGAGCGCCGCACCGAGCACCCGCGCCGGCTCGCAGGTCACCACGCCCAGCGCACGCGCCAGCGGTACGCCAGCCTCCTGAGACCATTTGAGGGCAAGGCTGAGCAGCAGCTCCAGGCCCGTGGCGCCGGGCTCGGCCTCGGCAAAGGGCAAGGTTTTGGCGTCTTCGTCCACCGGGTTGTGGTCCGAGACCAGCGCATCGATGGTTCCGTCCAGCAGCCCCGCAGCCAGCGCATCGCGATCGCGCTGCTGGCGCAGGGGCGGCGCGAGGCGGGCGCGGCTGTCAAAGAAACCGATGTCGTTTTCTGTCAGGTGCAGGCTGTTGGCACTGATGTCGCAGGTGACGGCCAAACCTTCTTGCTTGGCGCGGCGCACCAGTTCCACGCCGGCTGCGCTGCTGATGCGGCACAGGTGCACACGCGCCTGCGTGCCGCGCAGCAGCTCAAAGATGGTGTGCATGGCAATGGTTTCTGCGGCCACGGGGATGCCGGCCAAGCCCAGGCGGGTGGCCAGAGCGCCACTGGCGGCTACGCCCTTGCCCAGACTCAGGTCTTGCGGACGCAGCCATACCGTGTAGCCAAAGGTGGCGGCGTACTGCAGCGCGCGCTGCAGCACCTGGTTGCTCGCCAAGGCCACCTCGGCCTGGCTGAACCCCACGCAGCCCGATTCGGTCAGCTCGGCCATTTCGGTCAACACCTCGCCGGCCAGCCCACGGGTCAGGGCGCCCAGCGGGAACAGGCGTGCCTGGTGCAGTTTCTCGGCGCGGAACTTGAGCATTTCGACCAGGCCCGGCTCGTCGAGCACCGGGTCGGTATCGGGCGGGCAGACCAGACTGGTCACACCGCCGGCTATGGCCGCCGCCATTTCGGACTCCAGCATGCCTTCGTGCTCGTGTCCCGGCTCGCGCAGGCGGGCAGCGAGATCCACCAGACCCGGCAGCACCAGGCAGCCGGCGGCGTCGATGCGCCGCGCGGGCGCGAAATCGGCGGGTGTGCGGCCCAGGCCAACAATGCGCCCCGCCGCCAGCGCCACGTCGCAGGTCCGGTCCAAGCCGCTGGCGGGGTCGAGCACCCGGCCGTTCTGGATGAGTATCTTCATAATTTAGTGCAAAATTGGCCTCTAGCGCTTATCTATAAATCGTTAGCAGCTATCAAAACAGAAGCATTCTTCCTATGCGGTGTTTCCCGCCACGATGGACATCACGGCCATGCGCACCGCAATGCCAAAACCCACCTGCGGCAGGATCACACTTTGCGGACCGTCGACGACGGCGGAATGGATCTCGACACCGCGATTGATGGGCCCCGGGTGCATGACGATGGCGTCCGGCTTGGCCAGCCGCATGCGTTCGGGCGTGACCCCAAAGCTCTTGAAATACTCCTGGCTCGAAGGCAGCAACGCGCCGCTCATGCGCTCGTTCTGCAGGCGCAGGGTGATGACGACGTCGGCATCCTTGAGCCCTTCTTCCAGCGTATGACAGACGCGCACACCCATGGGCGCCATGTCGGCGGGCACCAGGGTGCGTGGCCCGACGACGCGCACTTCCGGGCAGCCGAGCGTGGTGAGGCCATGGATGTCCGAGCGTGCCACGCGCGAGTGCAGCACGTCGCCTACGATGGCGACGGTGAGATTGGAAAAATCCTTTTTGAAATGCCGAATGGTCAGCATGTCGAGCAGGCCTTGCGTGGGGTGCGAATGGCGTCCGTCTCCGGCATTGATCACGTGCACATGCGGCGCCACATGCTGCGCGATCAGATAGGGCGCGCCCGACTCGCTGTGCCGCACCACAAACAGGTCCGCGGCCATGGCCGAGAGATTGGCGATGGTATCCAGGAGCGACTCGCCCTTGCTGGCCGAAGAGCGTGCAATGTCGAGATTGAACACATCGGCCGACAGGCGCTTGGCCGCAATCTCGAACGTGGTTCGGGTGCGCGTGCTGTTTTCGAAAAACAGGTTGAAAACACTCTTGCCACGCAGCAGCGGTACCTTTTTGACCTCGCGGTCGTTGACCGACACAAAGGTCGCGGCCGTATCAAGAATGTGCGTGACGATGTCGCGCGGCAAACCCTCGACAGAGAGCAGATGGATCAGCTCGCCGTTGCGATTGAGTTGGGGGTTGCGCTGGTTCAGCACGGCTCGGCCTCCCGCAGTTCAAATACGAACCCGCCTGCGCCCGCCTGCGCCAAGGCCAGGGCCTGCGATGGCGGCAGCGTGACACGGGCCGCAGCGAAATCGGCCTGCACAGGCAGCTCACGCCCGCCCCGGTCCACCAGCACTGCCAGCCGCACCCGCGCCGGCCTGCCGTAGTCGTAGAGCTCGTTGAGCACGGCGCGCACGGTGCGACCGGTGTAGAGCACATCGTCCAGCAGCAGGATGTCGGCTCCGTTGACATCGAAGGGCAGGCGCGTCTGGGTGCTGGCGGCCAAGCCGCGTTGGGCAAAATCATCGCGGTGCATGCTCGACGAGAGAATGCCGGCGTCGCCTGCGAGGCCGAGATCGCGCTGCAGGCGTTCGGCCAGCCAGGCGCCGCCCGAGGCAATACCGGCCAGTTGCGTATCGGAGCGGCGAAGTGCACGCACGCCATCGACAAGCGCCAGGTAGAGCGCCTCGGCATCGAGCGACAGGCCGCCCGGCGGAGCGTCGCTTGCGGAACGGGTTGTCATGGAAGAGTCCTCAAAAATTGCTCCAGAATGATGCAAGCCGACGCGGCATCCGCGTCCTTTGCGCCTTGCGACAGCGCCTCGGTGGTGCTGTAACGCTCGTCCACCTCGAAGACCGGCAAGTGAAATCGCCCATGCAATTGCCGCGCAAAGCGCTGAGCACGGCGCGTGTTCTCGTGGCTCGCCCCGTCCGGGTGGTAGGGAACGCCGACCACCAGGGCGTCGGGTTGCCATTCGCGAATGAGCTCGGCCACTGCGATGAACCGCGCCTCGCCTTCGGCGCGCACCGTGGGCTGCGGGCTGGCGCTGCGCAGCATCCGCGTGCCAATGGCGACCCCGGTGCGCTTGAGACCAAAATCAAAGGCCAGAAAACTCTGGCAGTGGGAGGGAACCGCCGGCGCCTCTGCGCGTGCGCTTCCCTGCGTCATGCGCGGCCTGCCCCAGGGGCGAGCCGCCAGGCTTCGAGCCCCAGCAATCCCAGGGCGCTGTCGTAGCGCGAGTCCACCGGGGTATCAAAAATCACCGCCAGATCGGCCCCGACGCTCAACCAGCTGTTCTCGGCCATTTCCGATTCCAGCTGCCCTTCGCCCCAGGAGGAATAGCCCAAGGTCACCAGCACGCGGCGTGGGCCAGCGCCGGTGGCCAGCGCCTCCAGTACGTCCTTGGAGGTAGTCATCTCCAGTCCGCCGGGAATCACCATGGTGGACGCGTAGGCAGGCTCATTATCAGATTCGAGCTGCACCCGTTCGTGCAAGACGAATCCGCGCTCGGTCTGCACCGGTCCGCCAAGAAAGACCGGCGCGCCCTGCAGATCGCTCCGCCCCAGCGACAGTTCGACCTTCTCAAACAAGCCATCGAGGTTGATGTCGGTAGGCTTGTTGATGATCAGACCAAGCGCGCCGCGCTCGCTGTGCTCGCACACATAAACCACGCTGCGCGCAAACGAAGCGTCCTGCATGCCGGGCATGGCAATCAGGAAGTGGTTCGTGAGGTTCATGGGCGCAAAATCAGCGGACATTCGTCGATTTTACGATCAACATGCCTTCACCCCTTTCCTGCGGACTGGTGTGGTTCCGGCGCGATCTGCGCGCGCATGACCACCCTGCACTGCTCCATGCCCTGCGCGAGTGTGCCCAGGTGCATTGCGTATTTGTGTTTGACGAAGACATCCTCGCGCGTCTGCCGCGCGCCGACCGGCGTGTGCGCTTTATCCGTGAAAGCCTGTGCGATCTCGATCAGGCCTTGCGCGCCCTGTCGCACGACGCCCATGCCGGATTGATCGTGCTCCACGCGTGCGCGCGAGCGGCCGTGCCTGAGCTGGCCCAAAGGCTGGACGTGCAGGCGGTGTACGCCGGCCGGGACGACGAGCCTGCAGCACTGGAGCGCGATGCACACGTACGCACGGCGCTGGCGCAGCAAGGGCGTGAGTTGCGGCTGTTCAAGGACCATACGGTGTTTGAGCGCTCCGAGCTGCTGACGCAAGCGGGGACGCCGTACACGGTGTTCACGCCGTACAAAAATGCATGGCTGCGCGAGATCAGCGAGTACTTCTTGTCCCCCTACGCCGTACCCGACGGTCAAGGGAATCTTGCGCCCTGCCCTCCTTGGGCGCAGGCAGGCGTGCCCAGTCTCACTGCGATCGGCTTCGGCCCCAGCGAAGAACTCGCTTTGAAGGTGCCGTCCGGCACCTCGGGTGGGCGGGCGCTGTGGCAGGACTTCGCCGCCCGCATTGACACCTATGACCGCGCTCGGAATTTTCCAGCCGTTAAGGGGCCCAGCTATCTGGGCGTCCATCTGAGGTTTGGCACCCTCTCCATCCGCGAACTGGCGCGCGACGCCTACGAGCGCATGCAGGCCGGTAGCCCGGGCGCCGCCACTTGGTTGTCGGAACTGATCTGGCGCGATTTCTACCAGCAGCTGATGGCGCACTTCCCCCACGCCATGGAGCGCAGTTTCAAGCCGGCCTACGACGCCATTGCCTGGGAGACGGGCGCACAGGCCGACGCCCTCTGGACCGCCTGGCAAACTGGACAGACCGGCTACCCGCTGGTGGACGCCGCCATGGAGCAGCTCAATCAAACAGGCTACATGCACAACCGCCTGCGCATGGTGGTGGCCAGCTTCCTGGTGAAAGACCTGGGCTTGGACTGGCGCCGCGGAGAGGCCTATTTTGCAGAACTGCTCAATGACTATGAACTCGCGTCAAACAATGGCGGATGGCAGTGGGCAAGTTCGAGCGGTTGCGATGCCCAGCCCTGGTTTCGGATCTTCAACCCGGTCACCCAAAGCCTCAAGTTCGATCCCCAGGGCCGCTTTATCCGCCGCTATCTGCCACAGCTCGCAGCTTTGAGCGACAAACATATCCACGCGCCATGGACCGCGCCCCCCGATGCATTGCGCACGGCGGACGTGGTGCTGGGAGGGAACTATCCGCTGCCGATCGTTGACCACGCGCAGGCGCGTGAACGCACGCTGGCGCGCTACGCGGTGGTGAGGGACCACACACGCGACGCTACCTGAGCGAAGCGTCAGCCCAGGGGCGCGGGAGACGACGTGCCCCCCGAATTGGGCTCCAGGTCGGCCATGCGCATCCCGGAGACTTCCAGCGGCGCGCCCGCAGCGAGGCGCAGGCGCAGCGTCAGATCGGTTCGGTTGTCCGCATGGGCCAGCATTTCATCGCGGCTGATGGCGCCCCGCTCAAAGAGCGCAAACAGCGACTGGTCAAAGGTGCACATCCCCACCTGACTGCTTCGTTCCAGTGCCGTGCGAATCTCGTGAATCTGGCCTTTCTGCAGCAAATCCGCGACGAAATTGGTGAGTAACAGAAGTTCCACCGCCGGCACCTGGCGGGTATGCAGGCCGGGGAGCAGACGCTGCGCAATCACTGCCTTTAAATTGAGCGAAAGGTCCAGCAGAATTTGCGCGTGCGCCGTGTCCGGAAAGAAATTGAGGATGCGCTGAATCGACTGGCTGGCGTTGTTGGCATGCAGGGTGGAAACACACAGATGGCCGGACTCGGCGTAATGCATTGCGTGCTGCATGGTCTCGCGGTCGCGAATTTCGCCGATCATGATCACGCTGGGCGCTTCGCGCATGGCGTGGCGCAAGGCTTCGTCGTACGACAAGGTATCGAGTCCCACCTCTCGCTGGGTCACCAGGGAGCGCTGGTGCGTATGCACATACTCGATGGGATCCTCGATGGTGAGAATGTGACCCGGAATGCGCGCGTTGCGGTGGTCAAGCAAAGCGGCCAATGTAGTAGTTTTGCCGGCGCCAGCGGCGCCCACGGCCAGTACCAGTCCACGCTTGAGAAACGCGAGCTGCTGCACTGCGGGGGGCAAGCCCAAGGCTTCGATGGAAGCGATGTGCGACGAAACATAGCGCACCACCATGCCGGGCTGTCCCCGCTGCATGTGCAGGTTGACGCGAAAGCGCCCTGTCCCCGGCAGCTGCAGAGCCAAGTCGCATTCCTTGCGGGTTTCAAACACCTCCGCCTGAGCTGCACTCGTGACCGAAGCGGCAAAAGCCTGGATATCCGGACCGGACAGAATGGCTTGCTTAAGCGTCAGATACTCCCCGTGTCGGCGCACCGTGGGGGGCGCTCCTGCGATCAGGAACAGGTCCGAAGCCTCCTCGCGAACCATGGCGGTCAGCAGGTCGAGCAGACTTGCAAAAGCCGGCCCCGCCGCGCCATGCAGGGGCCGCTCCGGGTCGCCACTCATCAAGCGCTCACGGCCTCGTCCGTGACAGCCTGGGCGTAGTGCCTGACCAGGCTGAGCAATTCCTCGTCGGAGTAAGGCTTTCCAAGATAGTGGTTGACACCCAGTTCGATCGCGTGGTCACGGTGCTTTTGGGCAATGCGCGAAGTGATCATGACGATGGGAAGATCGCGCAGCGTGGCATCGGCACGGATATTGCGTGCTAGGTCGAAGCCGTCCATGCGCGGCATCTCGATGTCCGACAGCACCACCGTGGGACGCTCTTCCTGCAGGCGTTCAAGCGCTTGCAGACCGTCGGCAGCGAGCGCCACGCGGTAGCCCTCACGGAGCAGCAAACGCTGTGTGACGCGGCGCACGGTGATTGAATCGTCCACCACGAGCACCAACGGGACCTTCCCTGCTGGCGCCACTGGCGCTGCCGGGACCGCTGCGCCCCTGCTTGGTTCGCTGGCTACCCCGGATTCCTGCAGACCCCGCAGTTGCTCTCCATAGACGGTAGCCAAAGCAACCGGGTTGTAGATCAGCACCACTGCGCCTGACGCGAGCACCGACATCCCGGCCAACCCGGGCAGCCGAGAGAGTTGTGGCCCGAGGTTTTTCACCACGGCTTCCTGGTTTCCCAGCACATCGTCCACGTGCATCGCAATTCGCTGCGAGGCACTGCGGAAAATGACCACCGGACGCGTCTTTCCCGCACCTTCCTGGCTGCGCCTGGACGCCTGCAGAAGCGCCCCGGCCCAGAAGAAAGGAACGCTTTCGCCCGCAACGTCAAACTGACCCGTTTTGTAGGCCGCCTCGATATCGGCTACAGGCACCCGGCGAACCAACTCAACGACATTGGCTGGGACACCGAATGCAAGTTCACCGGCGCGCAGCATGACCACCTGCGTCACCGCCGTCGTGAGCGGCAGAACCATGCGAAAGGCCGCACCGGCGCCCGCCTCACTATGGGTCTCGATGCGACCGCCCAGAGCTTGAACCTCGGCACGCACCACGTCCATCCCGATTCCGCGGCCGGACAATTCTGTGACTTCGCTTGCCGTGGTGAAGCCCGGCATGAAGATCAGGTTGGCAGCTTCTTCGTCGCTGGCATCCGACGGTAAAGCAATGATGCCCTGCGCAACCGCACGGCTTCGGATAGCCGCGAGATTGAGGCCCGCACCATCGTCCCGGAATTCGACAGAAACGTCGTTGCCCTCATGGCGCAAAGCCACGCTGACCGTGCCCATGGCAGGCTTGCCAGCAGCCGTGCGGACATCGGGCAATTCAATACCGTGCGCAACACAGTTTCGCAGCAGATGCTCGAAGGCGGGCGTCATGCGGTCCAGCACGCCGCGGTCCATTTCGATGGAACCGCCGGTGATGTCCAATTTGATCTGTTTGCCGGTTTCCTTGGACGACTGGCGCACCACCGCGTACAGCCGCTCTGCAATGCCCTCGAATTCCACCATGCGGGTGCGCAGCAAATCGCGTTGCAGCTCCCGCGCCTGCCGACCCTGGGCGATCAAATCGTCCTCGGTTCCTTCCACGACGCGCTGCAGGTTGCGCTGCACGGTGGCCACGTCATTGACCGATTCGGCCATCATGCGGGTCAGTTCCTGGACCCGCGTAAAGCGATCGAATTCGAGAGGATCGAAACCCGCCGCGCTGTCCTTTGACAAGGCCAGACGCGACTGCATCTGCGATTCCGACTGCACTTCAATATCGCGCAGTTGCTGACGAAGACGGTCAAGGTTGATGGAAAGATCGCCCATCGAGCCTTTGAGCAGCCCCAGTCGCGACTCCAGCCGTGAGCGGGTGATCATCACCTCGCCTGCCTGATTGACGAGCCGATCGAGCAATTGAGCGCGCACGCGGACCGAGTGCTGGGCCGCGGCATGCGCCGCCGACGCCTTGGGAGCGCCAAGCGGACGCACAAGAATCGAAGACTGGACGCGACTACTTGGGGCTTCGGTCTCTTCAGGGGTTTGGCTAGGCGACGGGCTGGCAGTAGCGAGCGGTTCTACCGCGTCGTCCTTCAATTCGCCATCGACGGCGCGCAACACCCTGAAGTTCGCCTGCAGCGCATCGAAGCTCCCCAGCAGCGGCTCGATCTCCTCCGAAGTTACGGCTTCTGCGTCGAGCGCTTCGATGGCCGATTCGAGGCGGTGGGCCATTTCGCCAAGCCGCATCGCACCCGCAAGACGCGAGCTTCCTTTGAGCGTGTGCAATGCCCGCAATACCTCGCTGCGCGCACCCAGGTTCTCGGGGCGAGCGGCCCACTGACGCAAAGCGCCGCCCAAATGCGGCAACAGCTCGGCCGCCTCTTCCTCGAAAATCGGAAAGAGGTCGGGGTCGATGACGTCCAGAGCATCGATGTCGTCGTCGAGATCAGACCCAAGACTCATGGCTCGGGAGATTGCGTCATCGATCTGCTGCTCCCGATCGCGCACTGGGACGGAAAGTGCGGGCACGACCGTGCCCACCACGGGCGGCTGAACGTCGGCGGGGACAAGCGCTTCCACCGGCTCTGCTTCCTGCCAATCACTCAGCTCCGCCGACCCCTGATGCGCTTCAGACGCTTCAGGCGCTGCGTCCTGCACTAGCGGCTCTTGTGCTGCAGGTTCTATCTCAGAGTGCGCCTGAGCTTGGGCGTCCATGTCAGGCAGTGAGGGCGAGAGCGTCGTGCTGACCTCCGCTTCCAGAATCTCGCGCAGGTCCTGCAGCACCTGTGCATCGGGCTCCTTGAGAAAGCCGGCAGCAAACTGGTGCAGCAGACGGCGGACTTCTTCGGCAGCGCGGAGAAACACCGCTGCCTGCTCCGGCTCACCCATGGGCTGCAGCTGCACGTGCTCAAGCGCGTGTTCAAGCAACCGTGCCGTTTGGGACAGGGCATCAAAGCCCACCGTCGCAGAACTGCCCGCCAGCGAGTGCGCCAAGGCGACTGCGGTGTCTGGCAAGCACTCGTGCAGTTCAAGTTCCCATTCCTGCAGGCAGGTGGTCAACCGACGCGACCATTCGTCGGCTTCATTGAGATAAACGTTGTAGAGGGGGATGCCGATACTCAGGTCGCCAATGAGCTTGACGTTGTCGTCTGTGCTGGCTGCATCGCCTTGGGGCAGATCCTCCGCTGGTAGCTCTGGGAACGGCTCAGCAGCCTCGCCAGAGAAATCGGTGTCTGCCACAAGCGGCAATTCAATGCGCTCGACGGATTGAGGCTCGTCAACCTGTTCAACGGAAATCAAATCAAGCGCAGGTTCGTTGAACTGCACCACGTCTTCTTCGCGCTCTGTCGCATCCAACGCGGCCGGCTGCCCGGAGCGTTCTCCGCTTTCCACATCCGATGCCTCGAGGGCCGCTTCAAACTCAGCGAAATCGATGTCGCTTCCCGAAACGACTGGTATCGGCTCCTGCGCGGTTTCGGCCGCATCCACCGAATCGCCCAGCACGGGGGCTAGATGCTCGGCGCTGATCTGGCTGGAGGCAAGCTCGGTCGCCGTTTCAACTTGCGCGACTGACTCAACTTCTGGGAATGCAAGTGCATCTGCCGTGGGCAGGACATCTGCAGACAAGGCAATCGCCTCATTGGCGGCGCTGTCCAGCCCAGACTGCTTAACCGGTTCGGCGAGCCCCTCGGCACTGCCGCGCGCAGGCGGCAAAACAAGGGGAAGCACATTGCCCTCCAGGCGCATGGCTTCAGCCACGCTGCGGAAGGCGTTGACATCCCAGGCCGAGTCGTCGCCGGCCGCAATATCCAGAGCCCAGCGGCCGAAACCGTCCAAGGCTTGGCGAGAAATCTCCAGTAAAGGACTCTCCATTGGCTTTTGCTCGGCAAGCCATGCGTTGAGCAGCTGCTCCATGGACCAAGCAGCCTCACCAAAATTGTTCAGCCCCACCATGCGCGAGCTGCCCTTTAGGGTATGGAACGCCCTGCGCAAGGTGGTTTGTTCGCTCAAGTCCCCAGGCGCGGCCTGCAAGGCAGACACAGCGCCCAGGCCGTTCTCCACCACTTCGCGGGCCTCTTCAAGAAAGATCTCAAGCAGTTCGTCCTCGACTTCCGGCCCGCGCACATGAATCTGGGCGGCGGCCGGCTCAGCCGAAGATGCAGCCAAAACCGCATCAGACGGCGTAAGACTTTCTTCGACCGACATCTCTGCCGTCGGGACCGGCGCAGTTTCAACCGATGGCAATTCGGGACTGGCCTCTGGGGAGAGTGCTGCAAGAGGCGTGCGTGAATCAACCCTCGGAACCACGTCGGGAAGAGGCACTGCAGCACGCTCTTCCACCTTGTGCGCCACATCGTCCGCATCGACTGCGCTGTCTGTGGCACGCGTGCGTGCACGTCCAGCAATCAACCGAAGCTCGCCCAGTTCCTCGTCATAGACAAACAGTTTGCGCGCCATGGCACGCTGGTAACTGAGCATGTCAATCATGAAACCCAACGCACCCAGGCTGTTGCCCAGTCTTTCAAAGAGTGCTTTGCGCTCGTCGGAGTCAATCACATCGCCGATCAGCAGCCGCTCGACCGTATCGCGCATTCGCAGTACGGCAAGTGAGGCCTGATCGAGCCCGAGCACCGAAAGCACGCCGCGCATCTGCGCCAAACGGCTCGGCACCGCAGCCAGCGGCGCAGTGTCTTCGGGATTGCGGAAAAACTGGTCCATGGAGCGTTCCGCTTCGCCCAGCGTGACGCGCAATTCATCGACGACGCTGCCCATGGTCTGGTGATCGCTGACACGGCGATACAGATCCTCCATCCACGACTCAAGAGGCTCTGGCTCCTTCCCAGCACTCACTCGGTCCAGCCGCTGCGCCAAATGCCCTGCGCGTGCAACCAACTGATCGTCGGCCGTATCCGTCTCGTCGAGCGCCGCCTGCAAATAGAGAACAGAGGTCGCAACCTCCATGGCCAATGCAGCCGAAGGCGGCTCGGCCGAGCGCACGGTCTGATCCAGCGTGCGCGTCAGTGCCTGAGCGAGACTTTCGCTGTTGCGGTTGAGTTTGCGCAGGGAATCGCAGACCAGGCTGAACTGATCCGCCGCAGGCTTGAGCTTGTTGCGGTCCCCGCCAGCAAGTGCCGACCAGGTTTCTGCGGCAGCCGCAATGCGCTTGCGTGCCTGCGCAAGAACGGCGGGATCGAAGCGCCCAAAGCGCCTGGCTTCATAGTCGACCGGCTGAAAGCGTTGCAGGCCAAAAGACTGGCGCACCGCAGCCAAAAGCGGCAGCAATTCCCCCTCGCTCGGTCTCGCCTGAGCGCAGAAGAACAGCACATCCTGAACCAGACGGTCCGCAATCGCGTCCTCCCCGCGCGCCAGCGCCGCGTACTGCATGAGCACGCGCGATGCCACGCGCTTCACATACACGTCGGCGACAAACATGCCGCGAGAAAAAGCATCAAAAAATGCCGCACAAATCTTCCAGAAGGCGCGGCCCTGGCGATCTTCCTGGGCGGCTGCCAGTCCCAGCGACAGATCCGTCAGATCACGGGCAGCTTCGAAATCACCGTCTTTGACAATGCGAAGCACCGCTTGGTCAAGCCGGCTTCGCGTTTCCGGGCTATAGGCAACGGGGGCCTGCAAAATCGCAAAATCGGGCTCGCGAAAACGCCGCTCGGCGGGCCACAGGTCGGCTGGATGGACCCGCTCGGCCCCGGTCAAGGCCTGGACATCGCGGTACTGAGGGAACAGCGCGACCGGCGAGACTGCCTTGCCTGCCAACACGATTTCAAGGTATTCGCTCAGGGCAAAGCTGGCACGCTCGATGGCACCGGCGGCGTCGTCCGTGCAAAGCTCCGGGCGCTGCACAAAGCGCTGCACCGCATTCTCCATGGCATGCAGCAACAGGGCAGGCGCCGTCATACCCACCATCTCCAGCGCACCGCTGGCCTGGTGTAGCTGCTGGCGTGCCATGCGCAAGGTGGCGGCGTCGAGGGAGGCGAGGTCAGATTCGCGAGCGATCTCTGCGTCGTATACAAATCGCCGCAGGGCTTTGACGGCACCGTCGAGCGACTTGCGCAACTCGTCCAGCACCCAGGCCAAAGGCCCCAGGTCCAGTTCGCCGTGCCCACCCTCGGCTACGGCAACGTTGGCGACATCATTTGGCAACATGGATTCGTTCCCGGCGGCGCGCGGCCTGTTCAATAGTCAGACAGAGATCAGGCGATCTTGAAACGCGCAACAGATTGGCGCAGCTCTTCCGCCATCGTGGAGAGCTCGCGAACCTGCTGAGCAGTGGTGCGGGTGCCTTCGCCTGTTTGCTCGGTCACGGCAAAAATGTGCTGAATGTTGTCTGCCACTTCGTTGGCCAGTGTGGCTTCGCGCGAAGTGGACGAGGAAATCGACTCGATCAGCTCGGCGAGGCGTCGGGACACCCGATCAATCTCCGACAGGGCCGTACCGGCGCTGTCAGACAATCGAGCCCCTTCCACTACACCCTGTGTGGATCGCTCCATGGCGGCGACGGCATCCTGCGTATCGGTCTGAATGGCTTTCACCAGTGCAGAAATCTGGCGCGTGGCATCGCCCGAACGCTCAGCCAGACGCTGCACTTCTTCCGCCACCACCGAGAATCCACGTCCGGCTTCGCCTGCAGATGCCGCCTGAATGGCGGCGTTCAGGGCCAGCACGTTGGTCTGCTCGGTAATGTCCGAAATCAGCTCAGTGATTTCGCCAATCTCCTGCGACGACTCGCCCAGGCGTTTGATCCGCTTGGAGGTGTCTTGAATCTGATCGCGGATGGAGTTCATACCGCCGATGGCGTTCTGCACGGCCTGCAGACCCGAGTCAGCGGCCTGCAGCGATTGACGTGCCACCGTGGCCGATTCCTGCGCCTGGGTAGATACTTCGTTGATGCGAGAGGCCATGTCCAGCACCGAGCGACCCGTTTCGCGAATCTCGCGCAATTGTTCCGTCGAGGCAGCGAGCAATTCGGTGGACGTGTTGTCCACCAGCGCCGTGGTCTGGGCCACGCGTGTCGCCGTGTTTTGCACGCTTCCCACAATTTGTCGCAGCTCTTCCACGGTGTAGTTGACCGAGTCGGCAATGGCGCCGGTGATGTCTTCGGTCACGGTGGCTTCCTGGGTCAGGTCGCCCTCAGCGACGGACTGCAACTCGTTCATGAGTCGCAAAATCGCAGCTTGATTGGCGTCATTGATGCGCTTGGCCTCGTGCTCCTGGCGTTGCGCGTCCCGGTGCTGCGCTTCCGCAGCCTGCTGGCGACTGCGGCTGTCAAGCAGCTGCACACGGGAGATACCCACGCCGCACAAGATCACAAAAAGACCGGCCAGCACCAACGCAGCGAGTTGCCCGGCACCCATGCCGGTCTGGGCCGTGAGGCGGTTTTGGAGAGCTTCGAGCTGGCGACGCAGCGGTTCGCTGTCGCCGATGATGGCGGTTTGCGCTTCACGCGCCGAGACCAAACCCTGCAGGTTGCCAAGAATGGCACTGGCCTGCGTGCGGGTTTCTTCATACAGCTTGATGAGTGCGGTCAGTTGCTCGCGCGTCTGCGCGTCGCGCGTCGCACTCAAACGCAATTCAGGACTGCCATCGAGCAGCCCCTGTGCAATTTCCTTGAACGAATTCAAGTCCTTGCCCAGCAAAAACACCGCCTCCGGGCTTACCCCCTCAGTAGTCTGAAACTCGTTGGCCGATTTGCCGATACGTTGTGTCAGCATCACAAGCTGCCCAGCCGCTGAAATTTCTGAAGCCGGCGCATTTTGCTGCAGCTTGAGCGACGACACGGTTTCGGCAATCTCGAGAAGATCGGAAGACTGGCGGTTGATGGTGCGCAGCGCATCACCCACCTGCGTAAGAATTTTTTGCTGTCCCATCACGACAGTGGAATTGCGTTCGGCCCGCTCCATCAAAGGCTGGATCGATTGGAGATCGGACTGATAGCTTACGCCGAGCTCTTGCACGCCCAGTTCGCTGTCGCCAGCCTGCAGAGCGCGCACGTTGCGGGCCAGCACACCCGAACTCTCCACCACATCGGGGAAGGCCTGGGGGCTACCCACCAAGGCCTGAGAAACCGATTTTGCAAGGCGCTGCGACTGCATCAGCGACTGTCCAGTGGCCGCCAACTGCTGTGCCGAACGCTCGGACTGGCGCAAGACCCAGCCGGCAATCAATGCCAACAAAACCACGCCCAACGCCAGAAGCATCAGCAGTCGGCGCTGATGCTCCGCTGCCGTGGCCTCACCCAACAAAGGCAACGATATGCGATCGATGGATGATTCCGGAAGTTCCACGTCTGCGGGATCGGGACTCCCCTGCACACTGTTAAGCGCATCGCCCGGATAGTGCTCACGCAGCGGATCGCTCATGACAGGCCCCACAGCCCCTTGCTCACCCGACAGTGCGCCGTCGACGGTAGCGGCCGGAGTGCGATTGAACAGTTTTCCAAAATTTTGAGCAACAGACATGGAGCAGCCTTACAGAGAAATTCAAGCACTGATGCTCAGAAATGCGGGATGCTGCGAAAGCACCTGCAAATTGAGCTCCTGCCAGCGAGCGCCGCCAGCGTCAATATAGGTGGTCCCAAAAAAATCCGGGGCATCGTCGGCGGGAGGTTCGGAGTTCACAAACACCTCGGTACTGCGCAATCCGGCCAACCGATCGACGAGCAGTGCCGCATTGACTTCCAGCGCAGCATTCAACGCAAGCAGGCTGGACTCGCCAAGCGCCTGTTCACTGCGCACAGCGCCATGACCCAACAAACGCGCCAGGTCCACCACGCCCGTGAGGCCGCCCCGCAAGTTGGCCACGCCCAAAAACCAGTCTTGTGTGTACGGCACGGCCTGCACAGATGTCCACGGGAAAATCTCACCCGCCTGCGCCAACGGCATCAAATAGTTCTGGCCGGCCGATTCCACAGCCAGCCAAGAAGAAACCGACAGATTTTCACTGCGCGCCGCCTGCAAGCGGCTGGCCAGACGAATTTGGAGTTCGCGGAGTGCTTCACGATTTGCCATAGAAATTCGACGCCGCTTAGTTAAGGGCGTCGATCTTGGCCTGAAGCTCTACGGGGTCCACAGGCTTGGTGATGTAACCACGCGCACCCTGGCGCATCCCCCAGACACGATCGGTCTCCTGATTCTTGCTGGTACACATAATGATGGGTACATCGGCGTACTGTGGATCGCGGCTGATGGCGCGCGTCAGCTGAAAACCGTTTTGGCCGGGCATGACCACATCCATGAGAATCAGATCTGGCTTCTCTTCAGCCAAACGCCTGAACGCCTCTTCGGCATTTTCCGCCGTTCGGACCTGCATGCCCTTTTTCTGCAACAAATCGGTAAGGAACATCAATTCGGTCTTCGAATCATCGACAACCAATACTTTCTGGATAGCCATCACATCGCTCCTTGGGAAACACTGGCAAATTGCTGCACAGCCTGCAACAATTGGTCTTTGGTAAACGGCTTGGTCAGATAATCCTGGCATCCAACCATTCTTCCGCGGGCCTTATCGAATACGCCGTCCTTCGACGAAAGCATGACGACAGGCGTCTGCGCGAAATTGGGATTTCTCTTGATGATGGCGACGGTTTGATAGCCGTCGAGCTTGGGCATCAAAATATCGCAGAAAATCACCTGAGGATGATAATCATTGACCTTTGCCAAGGCATCAAAACCATCGTCGGCAAGAAGCACTTCGTGCCCTCCCTGCTTCAGAAAAATTTCGGCACTGCGCCGAATGGTATTGCTGTCATCCACCACGAGCACTTTGAAAGAGGCACCGGTTGTAGTCAATTGTCACTGCTCCGATGGAAAATAAAACACGAGAGTAAGAGTCCACATTTCAAATCTGGACCATCTCGAAATCCTGTTTGCCCGCCCCGCATTCGGGACACAGCCAGCTGGCGGGAACCTCCTCCCATGACGTGCCTGCAGGTATCCCATCTTCGGGATAACCCTTGGCCTCTTCATAAATCCAGCCACAAATCAAACACATCCAGGTTTTTGGTTCGGTCACAGCTTAAGGGGGCTTCACATAGAATGCAACGATTGTATCTAGGCAAAACAGCAGCCTGCCGTTTTTGCACCACCCTCCCCTGCGCCATTAGGGTTCATGACGGACAACTCCCTTTTCGCTCCCAAGCCAGACCTGGCCGCCAAGCTGGCGCAGACGCGCACCCCGGCCTGCGTGATGCTGATCAATGCCAACGACCCGAGCGGAGCTGCGGGCCTTACGGCCGACATTGCGACGACGGCCTCGGTGGGAGGCCATCCCGTCGCCGTAGTGGCAGGAACCTATATCCGCGACACCGCGCAGATCTTCGACTATTACGCACTCGACGACGAAGCGGTCATGGAGCAGGCACGGGCGGCGCTTGAAGATCTTCCGGTGCAAATCATCAAGATCGGCTTTGTCGGCACGCCAGAGAACCTCAGCGCCTTGGCCGAACTGATGTCGGACTACCCCGAGCTGCCCGTGGTCTCGTACATGCCCAACCTGTCCTGGTGGGAGGAAGAGCGCATCGATCTCTATCTGGATGCGTTCAGAGAACTTGTGCTACCGCAAACCACAGTGTTGGTAGGAAACCACAGTACCCTGTGGCGTTGGCTGCTGCCGGACTGGGACAAGGACGTCAGCCCCGGGCCGCGGGACCTTGCGGCGGCTGCTGCGGAAGTGGGCGTGCCCTACACGCTGGTCACCGGAATCGCCCTGCCGGAACAGTTCGTGGACAATGCGCTGGCCTCGCCCGAGACCATTCTCTGCAGCGGGCGCGTCGAACTGTTTGACGCCACTTTCACCGGCGCCGGCGACACGCTTTCTGCGGCCCTTGCCGCCCTGCTGGCAACGGGTTGCGATCTGACTGAAGCCTGCACCGAAGCCCTGGGCTATCTCGACGGCTGCCTTGAAGCGGGGTTTCGGCCCGGCATGGGACATGTGGTACCTGACCGCATGTTCTGGGCCGAAACCGATGATTCCGACGAGCCCTCGCCCGACAACGAAGAACTGCCAACTCCGATCGAGTTTGGCCTTCCCCCGCATGACACAAAACACTGACTGCAATCTTTCACTTTTCGAGCGTGCCAAGGTCGTAATCCCCGGCGGCGTCAACTCGCCGGTGCGCGCCTTCAAGGCGGTGGGCGGCACGCCGCGCTTTGTCCAACGCGCCCACGGCGCTTATTTCTGGGACGCCAACGGCCAGAAGTACATCGACTACATCGGTTCATGGGGGCCGATGATTCTGGGCCACGGCCATCCCGCCGTGCTGGAGGCCGTGCAAAAGGCCGCGCTCGATGGTTTTTCCTTTGGCGCCCCCACCGAGCGCGAGGTACAGCTGGCCGAAGCCATCATTGAGCGGGTGCCGTCCATGGACATGGTGCGGCTGGTCAGCTCGGGCACCGAAGCCGGCATGAGTGCCATTCGGCTGGCGCGCGGGGCCACCGGGCGCAGCAAGATCCTCAAATTTGAAGGTTGCTACCACGGCCATGCCGACGCGCTGCTGGTCAAGGCCGGCTCGGGCCTGGCTACCTTTGGCAACGCCACCAGCGCGGGCGTGCCGCCCGAGGTGGTGCAGCACACCCTGGTGCTGGAGTACAACAACGTCGTCCAGCTGGAAGAGGCCTTCGCCCTGCACGGTCGCGAAATTGCCTGCCTGATGATGGAGCCCATTGCCGGCAACATGAACTTCGTGCGCGCCAGCGTCGAGTTCACCCGCCGCTGCCGCGAGCTGTGCACCGAATACGGCGCGCTGCTGGTCTACGACGAGGTCATGACCGGCTTTCGCGTGGCGCTGGGTGGGGCGCAGAGCCTCTATGCCCAGCACATTCCGGGGTTTGCACCCGACATCACGGTCATGGGCAAGGTCATTGGGGGCGGCATGCCGCTGGCGGCCTTTGGCGGCCGGCGCGAGGTCATGGAGCAACTCGCACCACTGGGCGCCGTCTACCAGGCCGGCACGCTCTCGGGCAATCCGGTGGCCACGGCCTGCGGGCTGGCGACGCTGCAGGAAATCTCCAAACCCGGTTTTTACGACGCGCTGGCAAGCCGCACGCGCGCACTGGTCACAGCGCTGGAAGCCGCGGCTACCGACGAGGGCGTTCCTTTCTGCGGCGACAGCGAAGGCGGCATGTTCGGCTTCTTCCTGCTGCCCGAGTTGCCGCAGAACTACGCACAGGTGATGCGCACCGAGGGCGCACGCTTTAACCGCTTGTTTCATGGCTTGCTCGATCGCGGCGTGTACATCGCGCCTGCGTTGTACGAGGCCGGGTTCGTCAGCGCAGCCCATACGGACGAAGACATCGCTGCCACCGTAGCGGCGGCCCGCGAAGTGTTCAGAGCGCTATAAATTAAATAGCTTCTAGCGCTTTATACATAAGCGCTAGAGGCCAAAAATACCTAAATTTCTTTCTGCCCCCGCCCATCCATGTCCGCTGCGTTCAAGTTTCTGTTTGCCTCGCTGGTTCTTGCCATCAACACCCTGGTGCTGGTGCCATCCATGATTCCAGTGGCGCTCGTCAAGCTGGCGCTTCCCATGCAGGGCGTGCGCCGGGCCTGCGATCGCGCGCTGATGGGCATTGCCGCGCTCTGGATCGACATCAACGGCTTCTGGCTCGGCACCGTGAACCGCGGACACTGGGATGTATCCGGCGTAGATGGACTGGACCCGCGCGGCTGGTACCTGGTGGCCAGCAACCACCAAAGCTGGGTAGACATCGTGGTGTTGCAGCGGATCTTCAACCGCCGCATTCCCATGCTCAAGTTCTTTACGAAGAAAGAGCTGATCTACGTGCCGGTGATCGGCTTTGCCTGGTGGGCGCTCGACTTCCCCTTCATGCAGCGCAAGGGCGGCGCCAGTGCACGGGCCGACATGGAAGCGGGGCGCCAGGCCTGCGCCAAGTTTCGGCTGGTGCCGACGTCGGTCATGAGTTTTGTCGAGGGAACCCGTTTGACCCCGGCCAAACACGCCAAGCAAAATTCACCCTACCGCCACTTGCTCAAACCAAAGGTGGGTGGCATTGGCATGGCGCTGGAGACACTGGGCGATGCGTTCACGGGTTTTCTTGACGTCACCATCGTCTACCCGCAGGGCACGCCCACCTTCACCGACGCCATGGCTGGGCGCATGGGCAAGGTGGTCGTCCGCGCCCATCTGCGTGCCATCCCGCCGCAGGTGCTGCCGCCCGCGAACGAACCCGTTCCCCGCGCTGCGGTGCAATCCTGGGTGAACGAACTGTGGCAGGCCAAGGACGAAGAGATTGGGCAGCTATTGAGCAACACCGACGGCTTGGCAAGCTGAGCTTTCAGCCCTCAAAATTGGCACGCCCCACACCAGCGGACGCCGCGCAAGGGCCGCCCCGCCGCGCTGGCGTCGTCCCCCTTCCGCAGCGCAAAGCGCTGCAAGAGAAGGGGGGAAGCCGCACAGCGGCTCAGGGGGTAGTACCGAGTTCAGTGGCGAAAGTGCCGCACGCCAGAAAACACCATGGCCACGCCACGCTCGTTGGCGGCGTCTATGACCTCCTGATCCCGCATGCTGCCGCCGGGCTGGATGACGCAGCTCGCGCCCGCGTCCACCACCACGTCCAGGCCATCGCGGAAGGGGAAGAAGGCATCGCTCGCCACGGCCGTACCTTGCAGACTCAAGCCAGCATGCTGCGCCTTGATACTGGCGATGCGGGCCGAGTCCAGCCGGCTCATCTGCCCGGCGCCGACGCCCATGGTCATGCCGCCCTTGCAGAATACGATGGCGTTGCTTTTGACGTACTTGGCCACCTTCCAGGCAAACAACAGGTCTTCCATCTCTTCCAGCGTGGGCTGCTTCTTCGTCACCACCCTCAGGTCGATCAGCGAAAGCTCGTGGTTGTCGGCCGTCTGAAGCAGCAGGCCCGAGCCAATGCGCTTGGCGTCCATGGCGTTGCGGCCGCGCTCCCAGTCGGTCTTGCCGCCATGCGCAGGCAGTGCAATCTTGAGCAATCGCACATTCGCCTTCGCTTTGAACACCTCCAGCGCCTCGGCCGTGAACTCCGGGGCCATGAGCACTTCGACGAACTGTTTGCTGATTTGTGCAGCCGCACCCCCGTCGAGCGTGCGGTTGAGCGCGATGATGCCGCCAAAGGCGCTGGTGGGATCGGTCTGCAAGGCCTTGGTGTAGGCACCGAGCGCGTCCAGACCCACGGCCACGCCGCAGGGGTTGGCGTGCTTGACGATGACGCAAGCGGCGGCCTCAAAACCCTTGACACATTCCCATGCGGCATCGGCGTCGGCGATGTTGTTGTAGGAAAGCTCTTTGCCCTGGAGCTGCACGCCCGTCACCAGTGAGCCGGGTGCCGGGTAGAGGTCGCGGTAAAGCGCGGCCTGCTGGTGGCTGTTTTCGCCATAGCGCAGGTCCTGCACCTTGGTGAAGATGCCATTGCTCTGCCCAGCAAACAGGGTGCGCGCGGGCACATAGGTCTCCGACAGCTTTTCAGCTTCGAATGTGACGGACGACAAATAGTCGCTGATGGCACCGTCGTACTGGGCGACGCGGTTGAACGCGGCCACTGACAGCGCAAAGCGCAGCTTGTCGGTCAGTTTGCCGTGGGCTTTCAGTTCGCCCAGCACTGCGGAGTACTGCGACGCGTCTGTCACCACGCCCACGTCCCGCCAGTTTTTGGCGGCGCTGCGCACCATGGCGGGGCCACCGATGTCGATGTTCTCTATCGCGTCCGCCAGCGTGCAGCTGGCCTTGGCAACGGTGGCTTCGAACGGGTAGAGGTTGACCACCAGCAGATCGATGGTGTCGATGCCGTGCTCTTTCAGCGCCGCCATGTGCTCAGGCAGTTCGCGCCGGGCCAGCAGGCCGCCATGCACCTTGGGATGCAAGGTCTTGACGCGGCCGTCAAGCATTTCAGGGAACTGGGTGAGCTCGGCCACCTCGGTGACGGGCAGGCCCTGCTCAGCGAGCAGCTTGGCGGTGCCGCCGGTGGACAGCAGCTTGATGCCCAGCGCGTGCAAGGCTTGCGCGAATTCGACGATACCGGTCTTGTCGGAGACGGAGAGGAGTGCGTTCATGGCTTGGGCCGCAGAGTTTTGAATGAAATTCGGCTCTAGCGCTTATCCAGTAAGCGCTAGCAGCTATCAAAGGATGAGCAATCTCAAAGCAGCTTGTGCTCCAGCAGCTTTTTGCGCAAGGTGTTGCGGTTCAGGCCCAGCCATTCGGCCGCGCGCGACTGGTTGTTGTCGGCGTGGCTCATCACCACTTCGAGCAGCGGTTTTTCGACGGCGCGCACCAGCATGTCGTACATGCCGTCGGGCGCCTCGCCGTCCAGATCCTGAAAGTAGCTGTGCAGACTCTCTCGCACGCATGCATCTATGTGTTGCCGGCTCATACCGCCCATCCCTCTGTTTCTTGTATTTCGTCATTGGCCGCCGCGCGCATTGGCGGCAGCCGGTCCATTTCGCTGCCCAGGCCCTGCAAGTACTCGGCCACCGCACGGTGTTGCGCAGCGCTGTCGTCCAAGCCATTCATTCGCTGGCGAAAGGCCTCTCCGCCGGGAAGCGCCCGCAGATACCAACCAATGTGCTTGCGCGCACTGCGCACGCCGGTCTCTTCACCATAGAGGCGGTAGTGGTCTTCCAGATGCGCCAGCAACACCCGCTCCAACTCGGCGATCAGCGGCGGCGCAAGATGTTCGCCGGTCGCCAGAAAGTGGCCGATTTCGCGAAAAATCCACGGCCTGCCTTGGGCGGCGCGCCCGATCATCAAGGCGTCGGCGCCGGTAGCGGCCAGCACGTCGCGTGCCTTTTGCGGCGAATCGATGTCGCCATTGGCCACCACGGGGATGGACACCGCCGCTTTTACGGCCGCCACGGTGTCGTATTCGGCTGCTCCGCGGTAGCCCTGCTCGCGCGTGCGGCCGTGCACGGTGAGCATGGCGATCCCAGCCGCTTCCAACTGGGTGGCGAGCGCCACCGCATTCTTGTGCTGCTGGCACCAGCCGGTGCGCATCTTGAGGGTAACGGGCACGCCGCGCGGGGCGCAGGCGTCCACCACAGCGCGGGCAATCGAGATCGCCAGGGCTTCGTCCTGCATCAGCGCCGAACCGGCCCATTTGTTGCACACCTTCTTGGCTGGGCAGCCCATGTTGATGTCGATGATCTGTGCGCCGCGATCCACGTTGTGTAGCGCGGCCTCGGCCATCATTGCGGCGTCGGTGCCGGCAATCTGCACCGCAATCGGGCCCGGTTCACCACTGTGATCGGCGCGGCGTGAGGTCTTCAGGCTGTTCCACAGATCGCGCCGCGAAGTCACCATCTCGCTGACCGCGTAGCCCGCGCCAAGCGATTTGCACAGCATGCGAAACGGCCGGTCGGTGACGCCTGCCATGGGCGCGACAAACAGCCGGTTGGGCAACAGGAAAGACCCGATGTGCATGAAAATCCGAGAGCGCGCAGGAGGAAGAGGCGGCATTGTAACTGCTCAAATTTTCAGCAACCTGACCGGCGCTGCGCGCGCCGCCGGCAAGCCTTTGCTGAGAGCCTGTTCACGATCTCGCGGGGGATCGTGAACAGGCTCTCAGCACTCAGTGCGCGGCGATCTCGAGCGCCGGCGGCGGGGCCGGCGCGAAGTGCCGCCCATCGGCCGACACCCCATGGAAACGATGGCCGAGCAGCGCCGCGCGCAGCCAGCCGCGGTTGTATTGCACGTCGGGAGAGGGCTCCGCGCCAGCGATGGCGCCGGGCCCCTCCCCCATGTCCACGGGCTCGCCATCGGCCAGGGGCCCACGCAGCACCTGGCTGGCACGGGTCGAATCAAGAACGAGCAGGGTCATTGTCCAATGGTTGGGCGCCCGTGCACATTGGGCATCCAGCGCCAAGCCCTGGGCGCGCAGATCGGCCACCAGAGCGCGCCAATTCTCTTCTTGCTGGCTGGCAACGGCGCAACCGGTTGACTGTCCACCCAACGGCATGCCGCCTGCAAAGGACTGCGGTCCTTGAATGCAGCCTGCAGTCAGAACGGCCAGCAGCAGGCCTACGGCGCTGACTGAAGCAAATCGGTACGTTGAACTCATGACTGGCCTTCCGCTCGTGCCTGGCAAAAGCCCTACGATACAAAGCGCCCGCTTTGCAGTCTTGCGTCTCTGCCGCACAACGCCGTAGGACTGGGCCCCGCGGCGAATGGCAGACCCTGGCGCGCCGCCTAAACTCGCTCCCCTATGGAAGCTTGGTCACAGTTGCTCGAATGGCTTGCCCTGCCACAGTTCGGGCTCAGCACGGTGCTGGTGGTTTCTTTTGTCTCCGCCACGCTGCTCCCGCTGGGTTCCGAGCCGGCCGTCTTCGGGCTGATCCAACTCAACCCGGAGCTTTTCTGGCCCGCCATTTTGGTAGCCACGGTCGGCAACACGCTTGGCGGTGCGCTCAGCTGGTGGATAGGTCTGGGCGCGCACAAGGTGACAGACCGGGTACGCGGCAGCAAGACCGAATCGCGAGCGCTGGTCTGGCTCGAACGCTTCGGCGCGCGCGCCTGCCTGCTGAGTTGGCTGCCAGTGGTGGGAGACCCCCTTTGCGCGGTAGCCGGCTGGCTGAAGCTGCCGTTCTGGCCCTGCGTTTTCTATATGGCGATTGGCAAGTTTCTGCGCTACCTGGCCATGACCACGGCCTTGCTGGCCATGGTGCCAGGAAAAAGCGAGGGGCTCGCTCAAATGCTCTCTTTTTGGTAGCTGTATATGCCCGACGAGCATGCGCTGGAGGCCAAAATCAGGAGTTTTTTAGCGGCGCGCGGTTGCTCTCGATAAAGCCGGCTTCTTCGAGAAGCAGAAACTCCTCATCGGTTCCTTCTCCTGTGTCTTCACTCTGCGCTTCGCCTGTGGCAGCAAAATCTGCCTCCTTGCTGCGCTCCACTGGCTCCTCGACGACGACCTGATTGCGTCCGCCTTCCTTGGCGAGATAGGTGGCGGTGTCTGCACGCGAGAAGAATTCAAGCACCGATTCGCCGTGGACGTACTGCGTCACGCCAATCGACACCGTCACCCGGCAACGCATGCCGTCAGACCAGACATGGTCCTCTACCTGAGCACGCACGCGCTCGCAGGTGTTGAGCGCCGGCAGCAGCGAGGTGCCAGGGAAGATCAGGAGAAACTCCTCACCCCCGTAGCGGCCGAAGATGTCTTCGTCCCGAACGCTTTGCTGGGCCACGCGCGAAAAGGTGCGCAGCACTTCGTCTCCGCCCAAATGCCCCATTTCATCGTTGATACGCTTGAAATGGTCCAGATCCAGAATCGCAATGCACAGCGGCACACTGAGATCATCGGCCAACTGCTTTTGCTCTTCCAGAGCCGCGACGATGTAACGCCGGTTGTAGCAGCCCAGTTGCGGATCGCGCCGCGCGTCCGCCTCGATGGTGCGAATCTTTCTGCTGGCCTGGTTAAGCACCATGTGCAACAAAGGCACTTTCCCCGTCAGATACACAAAGCCGGGAAGCGCCACAGCCAGGGCGGCAAAGTGCATGGCTTCGAGCTCGAGCAGGGCGGGGTTCTGCCGCTCGAGATAGTGCAAGGCAATCACGCACGCGTAGCCCAGCAACTCGGCGGCGACCAGCACAAACGCCGTGTTGCGCGAAATCCGGTACATGCCGTACGCAAGAGTCACAAAAGTAAAGGGCGCCAGCAGGATCTGCATCGCCGGCTCCAGATACACCAGAGCCAGCATGCCCCCCAGGCAACACACAACAATGGGGAGCTTCAGGCGTTTCTCACGAAACTTGAGGTGCAGGCCAGTACGGAACAGCAGCAAGAACGCCGCCAATCCCACAACCACCATGCCCAGCAACACGAGCAGCGTGCGCATCTGCACAAAGCCCAGCAGATGAAAGATCAGTGCCACGGCCCCAAAGCCGCCGACGAGCGCTAACACGATCACCCATTTTTGCGCGTTCGAGCGCTGGCGGCGCAATCGCACGGCGTCCGACTGCCGTCGCGAAAACTGCCCCGAATGGTCCGCTGAGTCGTTGAAGCCCGACGCCATGGTGTCGGACAAGGGGAACCCTTCGCTCATTGCGAAACCCATGTCCCGGCGCGCCGAGAACATTGATCGGAAACCGAATGCACCCATGACATTTGCCGCTGAATGAAAGCGGGAGAGTTACGGAAACGCGTAGAAGGACCTTTTCAGGAAAAGGCGAGGGCTTGGCTCGAAGATAACAGCTTGCGGGGAATTAGTACGGGTTGTTACAACTGCCGACCTGGGAATTTGCCACTGATCAGACGTTAAACAGAAAATTCAGCACATCCCCATCTTTTACGATGTATTCCTTGCCTTCGGCGCGCATCTTTCCAGCGTCTTTTGCGCCCTGCTCACCCTTGAGGGAGATGAAGTCATCGAATGCAATCGTCTGCGCCCGGATGAAGCCCCGCTCGAAGTCGCCATGAATGACGCCCGCGGCCTGCGGTGCGGTGTCGCCGATATGGATGGTCCAGGCGCGCACTTCCTTGACGCCTGCAGTGAAGTAGGTCTGCAGGCCGAGCAACTTGAATGCGCCGCGAATCATCCGCGCCAGGCCAGGCTCGCTCTGGCCCATTTCCGCCAGGAACATATCGCGGTCTTCGTCGCTCATCTCCGCCATTTCCGCTTCGATCTTTGCGCAAATAGCCACCACCGGCGCATTTTGGCCGGCAGCATAATCCTTGAGCCGATCCAGATAAGGGTTGTTTTCGAAGCCGTCTTCGCTCACATTCCCAACAAACATGGCGGGCTTGGCGGTAATGAGGCAAAACGGCTTGAGAAGCGGCAGCTCTTCCTTGCTCATTTCTACCGAACGCGCAGGCTTGCCTTCGTTCAGCGCCTCCTGGATGCGCGTGAGCAAGGCCACCAGCTTGGCCGCTTCTTTGTCATTGCCCGATTTGGCGGCCTTGCTGTAGCGGTTGAGCGCCTTGTCCACCGTCGTCAGATCGGCCAGGCACAGCTCGGTCTGGATGACCTCGATGTCCGAAATCGGATCGACCCGACCAGCGACGTGGATGACGTTGTCGTCGTCAAAGCAGCGCACCACATTGACGATGGCGTCCGTCTCGCGGATGTGCGCCAGAAACTGGTTGCCCAGGCCTTCACCCTTGCTTGCCCCTGCCACCAGACCGGCAATGTCCACAAATTCGACAATTGCAGGAACAATCCGTTCGGGCTGGATGATCTCGGCCAATTGCTGCAAGCGTGGGTCCGGCACTTCCACCACGCCCACATTGGGCTCAATGGTGCAAAAGGGATAGTTCTCGGCCGCGATGCCAGCCTTGGTCAGCGCGTTGAAAAGGGTGGACTTGCCGACGTTGGGCAGGCCCACGATGCCGCATTGGAGGCTCATGAAAATCCTTGTGGTGAGATCGCGCGCCGCGAAAGGACACTGCCGAGCTGCGGACCGAAGCAACGGCCAACACGGGCAGGCTTGCGCGGGCAAGCCTATGATTTTAACTGCCAGCCCGACCGAGAGCAGGCTTCTACAATCCCCCGATGGCCAAGTCCTATGACATCTGTATACGCGGCGCAGGCATTGTGGGTCGCACCTTGGCATTGCTGCTGGCGCGCGAGCGGTTCAGTGTTGCGCTGGTGAACGACCCCTCCACGTCGGGGATCGGGCACGCCGACATCCGTGCCTATGCGCTCAACGCGGCCTCTCACGCCTTACTGGAATCGCTGCGTTGCTGGCCCGAGCCAGAACACGCCACCGCCGTACTGCACATGCATGTCTGCGGTGATCGCGGCGGCAACGTGCATTTCGACGCTGCCGCCCAGCAGGTGCCGGCGCTTGCCTGGATCGCCGATGTGCCTGCTCTGGAAGCCCGCCTGGCCGAAGCGGTGCGCTACCAGCCGCGCGTCGAGCAGGTGGCGAGCCCCGTCAGTGCGCCTCTGACCGTGGTTTGCGAGGGACGCACCAGCCGCACCCGCGAGGAGCTCGGCGTTCGGTTTGACGCCTCGCCCTACCCGCAGACGGCCATTGCAACGCGCGTTGGCGGCACGCTGGAGCACCAGCAGACGGCGCGGCAATGGTTTTCAGCCGAGGGCATTCTGGCTTTTCTGCCGCTCGGCGGCGCGCACGGCAAGGAAGTCGCGGTGGTCTGGTCCGTCGCGCCCGAGCGTGCCCGCGAACTGCTTGCGCACAGCGATCAGGTCTTTGCCAGCGAACTCGCACAGGCCAGCGGCGGCGCCTTGGGCGCCCTCCAAGTTCAAGGCGAGCGCCGTGCCTGGCCGCTGCAGCTGGCACGCGCTGAGCGCTGGTGCGGACTGGTGGCGGGCGCCACCGGCGCCGGGCAGTCCTGGGTGCTGGCAGGCGACGCTGCCCACACCGTGCATCCTCTCTCCGGCCAGGGGCTTAACCTCGGACTGGCCGACGTGCAGACGCTGGCCCGGCTGCTCACTGCGCGCAGCAGCTGGCGCAGCGTGGGCGATCTGCGCGTCCTGCGCCAGTACGAGCGCGAGCGCAAAAGCGCCTTGCTGCCCATGCGCCTGACCACCGACGCCCTGGCGCAGCTGTTTGGGCGCGTTGAGGCGCCTTTGCAAACGCTGCGCAACTGGGGCATGCAAGGTTTTGACCACAGCGGTCCGCTCAAGCACTGGATGGCGCGCCAGGCCATGAACACCGATCCGGCTGCACGCTCTGCAGCATTTAATGGAAACACTGACCCATGAAGACTCTCCATTGGCTACTGGCCAGCACGGCCTTGGCCACCAGCTTGTTCGCATCAGCGCAGGAAAGCGCCATTCGAAAAACCCTGGCCGAACGCATTCCGCAGCTGGAAAAAATTGACGAAGTCCAAAGCACACCGATGCCCGGCTTGTACGAGGTTCGCATCGGAACCGACGTTTTCTATACCGACGCCAAAGGCAACTACCTGATTCAGGGCGAGTTGATCGACACCAAGGCACGCCGAAATCTCACGGAGGACCGCATTGCCAAACTGAGCGCTGTCGATTTCTCCGCACTGCCGCTGGCCGACGCGTTCACCGTGGTGCATGGCACGGGTGCCCGCAAGCTCGCCGTCTTTGAAGACCCCAACTGCGGCTACTGCAAGCGTTTCGAGCGCGATTTGCAGAAGGTTCAGGACGTGACGATCTACACTTTCCTCTACCCCATTCTCAGCCCCGATTCGGCCGAAAAATCGCGCAACATCTGGTGCGCAAAGGACCGCGTGGCGGCGTGGCAAGACCACATGCTGCGCGAGAAAGTCACACCCCCGGCCAGCTGTGACACCAGCGCCTTGCAGCGCAACCTGGCGTTTGGAAAGAAATTCAAAATCACCGGCACGCCTACGTTGATTTTTGTCGACGGCAGCCGCGTCCCAGGGGCCATCAACGACACGGAAGTTGAAAAACGATTGGCACAGGCGCAATCGTCTGCGAAATGAACGCACGCAGCGGCAGTCACGTCACTCCCGCAAAAGGGCTTTTGGCTGCCGTGCACTTTTGCATTGAACTGCGGGATCTCCACGCCCACCTCTTCGCCGTCACCCTGCGCTTGCCGCAGCCACAGGCGCGCCAAGCGTTCCAGCTCCCGGTATGGATTCCGGGCAGTTACCTGTTGCGCGAATTTTCCAGGCACCTGCAGGGATTGCAGGCTTGGCAAGACGACCAGCCGATCCGCTTGATGCAGCTGGACAAATGCACTTGGCGCGCCGATTGCGCAGGCGATGGAGCTCTGGAATTGCGTTACGAGGTCTATGCTGCCGACGCTTCCGTGCGCAGCGCATGGCTGGACGCCTCACGCGCATTTTTCAACGGCACCAGCGTGTTCTTGCGTGCGCTTGGGTTTGAGCACGCTCTCCACAGTGTGGAGATCGTCGCACCGCCCGGTGCGCCTGACTGGCGCCTCGCCACCGCACTGCACGCCGAGCAGACGGACAAGGCGGGTTTTGGGCTCTACAGCGCCAGCAACTACGACGAACTTGTGGACTGTCCCGTCGAAATGGGACCCCACTGGGAAGGGGCTTTCGACACGGGAGGCATCCACCACCGATGGGCAGTGAGCGGTGCTGCGCCCTCCTTTGACGGTGCGCATCTGCTGGCCGACGCGCAAAAAATCTGCGCTGCCGCCATTGCGTTCTGGCACGGTGCTGGCGCGCCGCCGCTGAGCGAGTACCTGTTTTTGCTGAATGCCGTGGACGAAGGCTACGGCGGGCTGGAGCACCGCGGCTCCACCGCACTGATCGCCGCCCGGCGAGACCTTCCGCGCAGCCATGGTGACGGCGCAGCCTGGAAACCCAGCGACGGCTACATCACACTGCTCGGTCTCATCAGCCACGAGTATTTCCACACCTGGAACGTCAAGCGCCTGCGACCGAATGAGTTTGAACGCTACGACTATGCCAGCGAGAACTACACACAGCTGCTGTGGTTCTTCGAAGGCTTCACCAGCTATTACGACGACCTGCTACTGGTGCGCGCTGGTCTGCTGGACGCGGCCGGCTACCTCAAGCTCCTCACCAAAACCATCAATCAGGTTCTGCAAACCCCCGGGCGGCGGCAGCAAAGTGTCGCCCAGGCGAGCTTTGACGCCTGGGTGAAGTACTACCGGCAGGACGAAAACACCCCCAACGCCACGGTGAGCTATTACACCAAGGGCGCTCTTGTGGCCCTGTGCCTGGACCTGAGCTTGCGGCGTGAAGGCCGCACCACGCTGGACGCGGTGATGCGCGCGCTGTGGCAGCGCTGCCAAGGCGGCCCCATGCAGGAGTCCGATGTCCTGGCCGTGTTGCAGGAGCTTTCGGGACGCAGCTACGCCAGCGAGATCACGGCCTGGGTCCATTCAACGGACGAATTCCCCCTGGCTGAGTTGCTCGCCGCCCATGGCGTGCAGTTGCAGGCCGACGTGGCGCAGCCGGCACAGCGTCTGGGAATTCGCGTGGCGCCGGGTGACGGCGTGCGCATCAAGACGGTGCTGCGCGGCGGCCTGGCCGAGCGCGCCGGGCTGGCTGCCGGGGACGAATGGCTGGGCATTGAAACACCTGGCGGAGCCTGGCGTCTTCAGCGCCTGGACGACCTGCCACTTTATGCACCACCCAATACTGCGCAGGTCACAGCCCTCGTTGCGCGCGACCAGCGGCTGCTGCGCCTGCCCCTGCAGCTCTCGGCAGGTGCGGACGCTGCAAGCGACACCGTGCAGCTGCGATTGACCGACCCGGCATTGGCGGCTCGCTGGCTCTCAGAGCTTTGAAGCCGCCGCAGCGCGGCGCGCCAGCCCTTTCGGTATAGTTTCCCGTTTGGCATCGATGAAAGAAAAAATATGTCCTACACCACGATCGAAGTGCGCACCGAAGCCGAGAAAGTCGGCGTCATCACACTCAACCGTCCCAAGCAGCTCAATGCGCTCAACGATCAGCTCATGGACGAACTGGGCGAGGCCCTGCAAGCCTTTGACCGCGACGAAGCCATCGGCTGCATCGTCCTCACCGGCAGCGAGAAGGCCTTTGCAGCCGGCGCGGACATCGGCGCCATGGCCAAATTCAGTTTTGCCGATGCGTACAAGGGCGACTACATCTCGCGCAACTGGGAAACCATCCGATCCATTCGCAAGCCCGTCATCGCCGCCGTCAGCGGCTTTGCGCTGGGCGGCGGCTGCGAGCTGGCCATGATGTGCGACTTCATCATTGCCGCCGACAACGCCAAATTTGGCCAACCCGAAATCAAGCTGGGGGTGATTCCTGGCGCCGGCGGCACACAGCGCCTGCCCCGCGCGGTGGGCAAGTCCAAGGCCATGGACATGGCCCTGACCGGCCGCATGATGGATGCCGTGGAGGCCGAACGCGCCGGGCTGGTCAGCCGCGTCGTGCTGCTCGACAAACTGCAAGACGAAGCCTTGGGCGCCGCGCTGGTCATCAGCGATTTTTCGCGCATTGCCGTCATGGCCGCGAAGGAATCGGTCAACCGCGCATTCGAGAGCGGCCTGTCCGACGGCGTGATGTTTGAACGGCGCCTGTTCCACGCGCTGTTTGCTACAGCAGACCAGAAGGAAGGCATGGATGCGTTTGTGAACAAGCGCAAGGCGACGTTCACCCATCTTTGAGTTTTGACCTCGAAATCTGTTCTATAATTTTGCTCTCGGTGATATAGCTCAGTTGGTTAGAGCGCAGCATTCATAATGCTGATGTCGGTGGTTCAAGTCCACCTATCACCACCAGATTCAACCCCTTGCAGGCGCGCCTCCAAGGGGTTTTTGCTTTGCGTTTTGCGGCATCGAAGTGGGGCATGCGCCTAGAATCCCCTGTTTCAGCCCCTGGATAGACCCATGATCCGCTGCACCCGCCTCCACGCGTTTCGCCGCCCGACCCTCGCAGTGTTGCTCGCCCTGTGCGCCGCAGGCCTGCTCCCCGCTGGCACGGCCCTGGCCCAAGTGCCAGGCGAGTTGGGCGGCTCACGCACCTTCCCCGAACAGGCGAAGCGCGGCACGCTGGCCATCCTGTCCACTGTAGATGCGGAAATCGACGGTAAACCCGTGCGCATGGCGCCGGGCATGCGGCTTTTGAGCCCTCAGAATTCGCTGGTCATGCTGCACTCCGTGGTCGGCAAGCAATACGTGGTGAATTTCCGGATCGAACCCAGCACCGGCATGCTGCACACCGCCTGGATTCTGAACAAGGCTGAAATCGCCCTGCCGCGCCCCGGCAGCGGCGAGCAGCGCAACTTCCGCTTCGAGAGCGACGCTGATCCGCGATAAGACGCGGGCATTTTTGAGCTGCGCCACGGCTGGTGGCTGCTTTGGGCATGGCCCCGCGAGATTTCTTTATGAGCAAAAAAGTCTTTATCAAAACCTTTGGCTGCCAGATGAACGAGTACGACTCGGCCAAGATGCTGGACGTCATGCACGCTGCGGAAGGCTACGAGCCCACGCAGGACGTCGAAGAAGCCGACTTGATTCTGTTCAACACCTGTTCAGTGCGTGAAAAGGCACAAGAAAAGGTATTTTCCGACCTGGGCCGGGTGCGCCACCTCAAGGAGCGCGGCGTGCAAATTGGCGTGGGCGGCTGCGTCGCCAGCCAGGAAGGCGCGGAGATCATCAAGCGCGCGCCTTACGTGGACATCGTGTTCGGGCCGCAAACCCTGCACCGCCTGCCCCAGCTTCTGGAGCAGCGCCGCGTGCAGGCCCGCCCGCAGGTGGACATCAGCTTCCCAGAAATTGAGAAATTCGACCACCTGCCGCCCGCACGGGTAGACGGTGCATCGGCCTTCGTCTCCATCATGGAAGGCTGCAGCAAATACTGCAGCTACTGTGTGGTGCCGTACACGCGCGGCGAAGAAGTCAGCCGCCCGTTCGAAGACGTGCTGGTGGAAGTGGCGGGCCTGGCCGACCAGGGGGTCAAGGAGATCACCCTGCTGGGCCAGAACGTCAATGCCTACCGCGGGCCCATGGGGGACACGGCAGAGATTGCCGACTTCGCCCTGCTGCTGGAATACGTGGCCGACATTCCCGGCATCGAGCGCCTGCGCTTTACCACCAGCCATCCGAACGAATTCACCCCGCGGCTGATCGAGGCCTATGCGCGCATTCCAAAATTGGCCAACCACCTGCACCTGCCCGTGCAGCACGGCTCAGACCGCATCCTGATGGCCATGAAGCGCGGCTACACCGCTATGGAATACAAGAGCACGGTGAAGAAGCTGCGCGCCATCCGGCCCGATCTGGCGATGAGCAGCGACTTTATCGTCGGTTTCCCCGGCGAGACCGAAGACGATTTCGCCAGGATGATGAAGCTGATCGACGACATCGGCTTCGACAACTCCTTCAGCTTCGTCTTCAGCCCCCGCCCGGGCACGCCCGCCGCCAACCTGCACGACGAGACGCCCGGCGACGTGAAACTGCGCCGCCTGCACCAGTTGCAGGCCGTCATCAACGCCAACATCAAAACGATTAGTGAGCAGCGCGTGGGAACGGTGCAGCGCATTCTGGTGGAAGGCGCGTCCAAACGCGACGCCGAAGAACTCATGGGCCGCACCGAGTGCAACCGCGTGGTGAACTTCGCCGGCCAGCCCCGGCTGGTGGGGCAAATGGTGGACGTCACGATTACCGAAGCCAAGGCCTACACCTTGCGCGGCGAGGTGCTGGTGCGAGAGGCGGCGTAGTGCACCGAAAGTACCCCTGAAGCAAAGAGCAGGCTGAATGCCATTTTGCTTCTATTTTTATAGCTACTAGCGATTATCCAATAAGCGCTAAAGGCCTAAAACACTAAAAATTTAGAAGGGCATCTTGGGCATGCCACCGCCACCCATGCCCTTCATGCCGCCCATCTTCTTCATCATCTTCATCAGGCCGCCGCCCTTCATCTTCTTCATCATGCCCTGCATCTGCTCGAACTCCTTGAGCAGGCGGTTGACTTCCTGAACCTGCACGCCAGCGCCCCCGGCAATGCGCTTCTTGCGGGTGGCCTTGATGAGTTCGGGCTTGCGACGTTCCTTGGGCGTCATGCTCTGGATGATGCCTTCCTTGCGTTTGATGTCTTTCTCGGCCCGGTCCATGTCCACCGCGCCGGCCTTGGCCATCAACTGCGCGGGCAGTTTGTCCATCAGGCTCGACAAGCCGCCCATCTGCTTCATCTGCTGCAACTGGCCAAGGAAGTCGTTGAGGTCAAAGCCATCACCGCTTTTCACCTTGGCGGCCAGCTTCTGCGCGGCCTCCATGTCGACACCTGCCGACACCTGCTCGACGAGGGCGACAATGTCGCCCATGCCCAGAATACGGCCGGCGTGGCGCTCGGCGTCAAACACCTCCAGGCCGTCGAGTTTTTCCGAAACACCGGCAAACTTGATCGGCGCACCCGTAATCTGGCGCACCGACAGCGCCGCGCCGCCGCGCGAATCACCGTCGAGCTTGGTCAAGATGATGCCGGTCAGCGGCAGCGCCTCCTTGAAGGCCTTGGCCGTGTTGATGGCGTCCTGGCCCTGCATGGCGTCCACCACAAACAGCGTTTCCACCGGCTTGATGGCAGCGTGCAGATCCTTGATCTCCTGCATCAGCAACTCGTCAATCGCCAGGCGGCCTGCGGTGTCGACCAGCAACACATCAAAGTAGTGCTTCTTGGCGTAATCAAGCGCAGCGAGGGCGATATCCAGTGGTTTCTGGTCAGGGGTGCTCGGAAACCATTCGGCGCCAGCCTGGGCCGTGACGGTTTTGAGCTGTTCGATGGCGGCTGGGCGGTAGACGTCGCCGGAGACCGTCAGCACCTTCTTCTTGCGTTTCTCGATCAGGTGCTTGGCCAATTTTGCCGTTGTCGTGGTCTTGCCGGCGCCCTGCAGGCCCGCCATCAGGATGACGGCCGGCGGCTGGGCATTGAGGTTGATGTCGGCCACGCCTTCGCCCATGGTGGCTGCAAGCTCGCGGTTGACGATGCCCACCAGGGCCTGACCGGGCTTGAGCGAGCCCAGCACGTCCTGGCCCAGCGCCTTTTCCTTGACGCGGGCAATGAAGTCGCGCACCACGGGCAGCGCCACGTCGGCTTCCAGAAGCGCCATGCGGACCTCGCGCAGCATGTCCTGCACGTTCGATTCGGTAATGCGGGCCTGGCCGCGCATTTCTTTTACCAGGCGCGTAAGTTTGTCGGTAAGGGCGGAGGCCATGTGGGGAAATTCCGGGTAAGCGCCCGCAGCTGCGGGCGGTAGGGCGCCAGGATGCGTGCCTGGGCGAAAGGTAAACTGCGCCCATGATTTTAGCTAGTAGCTCCCCCATCGCCTTGCTGCTGGGGATAGCGGCCGCGGCAGCCTACACGGTGCCAGCAGCTTTTGCCTCGCGCCTGGGAGAAACTGGCGCGCGGCTGGCGCTCTGGCTGGCCTGGGCGCTGCACGGCGCCATGCTGGCTGCAGGGATGCTGCAGAACGCCCCACGCTTTGGTTTCGCACCCGCATTGTCGGTGACGGCCTGGCTGGTACTGACGGTGTACGCGATTGAGCGCGAGCTGTTTCCCAAGTTGCGCACCCGCTGGGTGCTGGCTGCTTTGGGGGCGTTGACGGTGTTGCTGGCACTGGTGTTCCCTGGGCAGCCGCTGCATGTCAGCGCAAGCGCCTGGCTGCCGCTGCATCTGGCGCTGGGGATTTCCGCTTATGGCCTGTTCGGCGCTGCCGTCGTTCATGCGGCGCTGATGACGCGCGCGGAAAAGCGCCTTCGCCTGGCGGAAGATACCCAGAGCGGCATGCCGCTCCTGACGCTCGAGCGCCTCACCTTTCGCTTTGTCACGGCAGGCTTCGTGCTGCTGACGGCGACGCTGATTGCTGGCGTCCTGTTCAGCGAAGCGCTCTATGGCCGCGCCTGGCGCTGGGACCACAAGGCGGTGTTCTCGGTCCTCTCGTGGCTGACCTTTGCCGCCCTGCTCCTGGGGCGCCGACGCTTTGGCTGGCGCGGGCGCAGCGCCGTGCGCGTGCTGTACGCCGGCGCCGTTCTGCTGCTGCTGGCGTACGTGGGTTCGCGCTTTGCGCTGGAAGTCGTTCTGGGGCGGGCACCATGAAGTTTCTTGTTCTGCTGGCGGTCTTGTTCGTGGCGTACCTCGTTTGGCGCGGCAAGCGGGTGGAAAAAAATCCATCGCGCCCGCAAGCCCGGTCTTTGCCCGCGCCGCAGGACATGCTGGCCTGTGCGCGTTGCGGTGTCCACGTGCCACGCGGTGACGCCTGGTTGAGCGACGGACGCAGCTACTGCTGCCGCGAGCACCAGCAACAAGATGGCCACTGACGCGGGGCCACCCAGCACGCCGACGCCCCCTCGCCGCCGAGGAGTTGGGCAGGACGCGGCATTTCTGCGTTTGTGGCAAGGCTTCCTGACCGGGCGTGTGGTGGTGGCACTGGCCTTGCTGACGCTCCAGCTCGCCAGTCAGATGCTCAACCAGAACGCGGAACTGGTAGTGGTTCTGGTGTGTGTTCTGTATCTGGGCGCCACCATGGCCGTGCGCCTGCTTTCCGGCAAAGCGGCCCCTTCGCCGGAAACCGGCGTGCACTGGCTGCCCTCCATCGGCGTCGATCTGGCCTTGGTTTGTGCTCTGCAGCTCCTGCACAACGGCAGCATGAGCTTCACCCCCTTGTTCGGACTGCCCATTCTCATGGCTTCGGTGCTGGGCACGCTCACGCTGGCGATGGGAACGACTGCGGCCGTCACGCTGCTGCTGCTGGCATGGGCCTGGTGGTTTGGCGATCCCAGTGGCAGCGAGGCTACGCAGCGCTCGTTGCAGGCAGCGCTGACAGGCACTGGCTACTTCATCGTCGCGTTCATGGTGCAGCAGCTGGCGCTGCGCCTGGTGCGGGAGCAGCATATTGCCCAAAGCAGCCAGGCGACCGCCCTGGTGCAGAGCCAGGTCAGCGAGCTGGTTATCCAGAACCTTACTGAAGGAGTGCTGGTGGTGGACGAAGCGTTCGAGGTGCGCACCGCCAACCCTGCTGCCCTGATGATGCTGGGCTCCCAAGCCAGTCTGAGCCCACCGTTCCTGTTGCAGGCACGGCCCGCCTGGCAAGCACTTGCGTCGCTGGCGAGGCGCAGTTTTCGACAAAACGCGCCGCAGGTGGCGGACATCAACCTGATCAGCGAAACCCAGAGCCCCATCGGTCTGCACGTGCGCACCTGGCTGACAGCGCCGCTGGCATCCGGCTCCGATGCACGCGGGCAGCGCCTGTGCGTAATGTTTTTGCACGATTTGCGCGAACTCGAAGCGCGCCTGCGGACAGAAAAGCTCGCAGCCATGGGTCGCATGTCGGCCGCTGTGGCGCACGAAATTCGCAACCCGCTGGCTGCCATTGTGCAGGCCAATGCGCTGCTGGACGAGGACTTGCACGAACCGTCCCAGAAGCGCCTTGCGCAGATGATTGGACAGAATGCCGACCGACTGGCGCATATTGCCGAAGAAATCCTCGACATCGCCCGCGTGCAGCACCAGATGGACCATGCACCCGCAGCCACCTTGGCGCTTGACGAATCGGTAGCCCAGATCTGGCGCGATTGGCAAGCCCATGCCCCCTCGCAGCGACAGGGTTTGCTGCGCTTGGGCGCACCCACCATGCAAGTCGAGTTTGACGCCGAGCATTTGCGCCGAGTCTTGGTGAACCTGCTGGACAACGCCTTGCGCTATCGTTCAGGTGCATCGGATTCGCTGCAATTGCACACGCGCATGGAATCGCCTGGGCAGGCCAGTGTGCAGGTCTGGAGCAACGGCCCGCCCATGGACCAATCGGTTGAGCGGCATTTGTTCGAGCCGTTTTTTTCTTCAGAGAGTCGCTCCAGCGGGCTCGGCTTGTACATCTGCCGCGGCTTGTGCGAGCGCCACGGGGCCAGCATCGGCTACCAGCGCCTGCAACGCCACGTCGCCGAAAGCGAATGCAGCGGCAATGCATTTACCGTTCGCTTTCGCAGTACCGGTATCCTGTCCTCGCCGGATGCCTCTCTTTTTGATACCGTTGTGGTTTGATCCCCTCCTACTCGATGAACTCCCAGCCCGCTTCCATTTTGGTGGTTGACGACGAGCCCGACCTGCGCACCCTGTATGAACTGACGCTGCTGCGCGAGGGTTACCGCATCGACACGGCCGGCACCGTAGCGCAAGCGCGAGAGTTGCTTGCAAGCCAACGCTACGATGTGGTCATTACCGACATGCGTTTGCCCGATGGCTTTGGCATGGAGTTGCTGCACGATCTGCGCCATCAGCAGCGTCCCGAGCGCTGCCTGGTGATGACCGCTTACGGGTCTGCCGAGAATGCGGTGGAGGCATTGCGCGCCGGTGCGTTCGACTACCTGACCAAACCGGTGGATCTCAAACAGTTCCGCGCCGTGGTGGCCTCTGCAATTCAGGGGACCGAGGGCGTCCAGCCACCGCGCGCTGTGGCTGGACGGCCAGGTGCGCCAGGCTCAGCCAGCCGCGTCGGCGGCACTGCACTGGATCGCCTGGTGGGCGAGTCCGAAGCCATGCGCAACGTCAAGCAGCGCGTGGCCAAGGTGGCCCGCGGCATGGCGCCGGTGCTGGTGCGTGGCGAGTCGGGTACCGGCAAAGAGCTGGTGGCACGCGCCCTGCATGAAAACAGCCAGCGCGCCGCCGGGCCGCTGATTGCTGTCAACTGCGGTGCGATCCCCGAAGCGCTGCTGGAAGCCGAGTTCTTTGGCGCGCGCAAAGGCTCCTACACCGGCGCCACCCAAGACCGCGCCGGCTATTTTCAAGCCGCACAAGGCGGCACCCTGTTTCTTGATGAAATTGGCGATCTGCCGCTGGCCATGCAATCCAAATTGCTGCGCGCGATCCAGGAGCGCAGCGTGCGCCCCCTCGGCGCCACGCAGGAAGAGCCGGTGGATGTGCGCATCGTGAGCGCCACCCACCGAGACCTGGCAGCCGACGTGCAGGCGGGGCGTTTTCGACAAGATCTCTACTACCGCCTCAACGTCATCGAGGTAGTGATCCCACCGCTGCGTGAGCGCCGCGAAGACCTTCCCGCCTTGTGCCGTGCCCTGCTGACACGCATCGCCCATGAATCGGGGACGACTGCACCCGAGTTGACCGACTCCATGGTGCAAGCCATCGCAGCCCATCCACTGACAGGCAACGTGCGCGAACTGGAAAACCTGCTGCATCGAGCGGTTGCACTGGGCGACGGCAACGAATTGCATGTGGACTGTGCGGTATCCAGCGTCACGCCCCTGCCCGCCTTTGCGGCGACCGCGGCGCCGGATGCCCCCGCCCTTTCCGCACCCTTTGCGCCAGAGCCCCTGCCTCGCGACCTGCAGGGGTGGCTGGACCAGCAAGAACGCGGCATTCTCGTTCGCGCGCTGCAAGAAAACCATTTCAACCGCACCGCGACTGCGGCCCGCCTGGGCATCAGCCTACGCCAGATCCGCTATCGCATTGCACGACTCAACATCAGCGCGCCTGGCGACAACCATGCCGACGAGGACGCCTGAGGGCCCCGATCTCTGGCAGGACGACTGGTACCGCCCTGCCAGCGCCCTGGTATCGCCCCATTTCGACCCCCGACCAGCGGATGCCCACACAGATCTGATCGTGGTGCACTCCATCAGCCTGCCTCCAGGGCAATATGGAGGGGACGAGGTGGAGGCCCTGTTTCTTGGCACGCTCAACTGTGCTTCCCATCCCTACTTCGAGCGCTTGCGCGGTCTGCGCGTTTCTGCCCATTTTTTTGTCAGGCGCTCGGGCGCTGTGGTGCAGTTTGTCGGCTGTGATCAACGCGCCTGGCACGCGGGCGAATCACACTACCGCGGCCGCAATCGATGCAATGACGATTCGATCGGCATAGAGCTCGAAGGCCTGGAGGGCGAAGCCTTCGAACCCGCCCAATATGCAGCGCTCACGCGGCTGTGCCAAGCGCTTGCCCAGCGCTATCCCATTGCCTTTGTTGCGGGGCACGAACACATCGCCCCCGGTCGCAAGGCGGACCCCGGTGCTGCGTTCGATTGGGCGCAGCTCCAGCAAGGGCTCCGCATGCCCGGCATTCACTTACCTGCACGCTGACCGGCGGGCGGCGGGGTCCACGAAGTCTTTTTTTGCAGAGGTGTCTTGCAGACGCCGTGCGGCTTCGCGGGACAAATCCGTCCGATAAGCGCATGACGTCTTGCCGGCGCGATGCAACACAAGTCTCAGTGCCCCGTCTGAAGAATATTTCTTCTGAGCGGATTTTTTATTTTTCTGAACACTACATTTAGTGCATTGAACTTATCTTTAACACTATATATAGTTGCATGTCGTCTCAATTTCTTTGGACTCCCACCCCATGCAACCTACTCTCTCCGTGTCTTATCTTGGCCAGATGCCACCGCTTCCGTCCTCCAGCGAGCCTGTCCGGCAAGGACCTCCGCATGCCTTGGCGCACTATCAGATCATTCGCCGCAACGGTTCCGTCGTGCCTTTCGAACCGCAGAAAATCACGGTAGCCTTGCTGAAGGCCTTTCTGGCCGTGCGCGGCACGCAGAGCGCCGCATCGGCCAGCATCCGCGAGTCGGTAGAAACACTGACCCAGACCGTAGTGCGAGCGCTGCTGCGCTCACGCCCCAGCGGCGGCACCTTCCATATCGAGGACGTGCAGGACCAGGTTGAGCTGGGTCTGATGCGCGCAGAGCGGCACGACATCGCTCGCGCCTATGTGCTTTACCGCGAGCGGCGCGCCCAGGAAAGAGTCCGCCAGCACCCGGAACAGCACCAGGCTGGCGCCCCAGTACTACATATCCTGCACAGTGGTGAACGCGTGCCCCTGGACATGCGAAAACTCCGCGCACTGGTGGACGCCAGCTGCAGTGGCCTGGGCGATCACGTCGCCGCAGAGTCCATCGTGCAGGAGACCTTGCGCAACCTCTATGACGGAATTGCGCTCGACGCAGTATTCAAGGCTGCGATTCTTGCCGCGCGCACAAGGATCGAAGAACACCCGGACTACAGCTACGCGACGGCACGTCTGCTGCTGCACACCATTGCACGCGAGGTGCTGGGCACGGAAATGTCCACCGATCAGCACGATGAAAGCTATCGCCAAGCGTTTTCCGAGCGCCTGCGGGAGGGCGTGAACCACGGCTTGCTGGACGAGCGTCTGTTGCAGTTCGATCTGGAGCGACTGGCGGCTGCGCTGCGCCCGGAGCGTGATCTGCAGTTCGACTACCTTGGACTGCAGACCTTGTACGACCGTTACTTTTTGCACGTACAGAAGCGTCGCATCGAAATGCCGCAAACCTTCTTCATGCGGGTGGCCATGGGACTGGCACTGAACGAAGTGGATCGGGAAGTACGCACCATCGAGTTCTACGAACTGCTTTCCGCCTTTGATTTCATGTCGAGCACACCTACCTTGTTCAACAGCGGAACCCGTCGCTCACAGCTCTCCAGTTGCTACTTGACCACAGTTCCGGATGATCTCGATGGCATTTACGAATCGATCAAGGAAAACGCCCTGCTTTCCAAGTACGCCGGGGGTTTGGGCAACGACTGGACCCGCGTGCGAGCACTCGGCAGCCACATCCAGGGAACCAATGGCGAGTCGCAAGGCGTGGTGCCCTTTCTCAAAGTGGTGAACGATACGGCCGTCGCCGTCAATCAGGGCGGAAAGCGCAAAGGCGCCGTATGCGCTTATCTGGAGACCTGGCACCTGGATATCGAAGAGTTTCTGGATCTGCGAAAAAACACAGGCGACGACCGACGCCGCACGCACGACATGAACACCGCCCACTGGATCCCTGATCTGTTCATGCGACGCGTGCTGGAGAAAGGAAGATGGACACTGTTTTCGCCCTCCGACGTTCCGGATCTGCACGATCTTTTCGGTGCCGAATTCGAAGCGGCGTATGTCGAATACGAAGCGCAAGTGACACGCGGAATAATTGCCCAATCGCGCTCCGTGGAAGCCTCCGATCTGTGGCGAAAAATGCTCACCATGCTGTTCGAAACAGGCCATCCATGGATCACGTTCAAGGACGCCTGCAACCTGCGGTCCCCGCAGCAGCACGCTGGTGTGGTGCATTCCAGCAATCTGTGCACCGAGATCACGCTCAACACAAGTGACACCGAAACCGCCGTCTGCAACCTGGGTTCCGTGAACCTGCTCAATCACCTCGCGCAAGATGAGAACGGAGTCCTGGCGCTGAATCACGCGAAGCTGCGCCGCACCGCAGCCACTGCGATGCGCATGCTCGACAACGTCATCGACATCAACTATTACGCAGTCAAGAAGGCACGTGACGCCAATCTGCGCCACCGCCCGGTCGGCCTGGGCCTGATGGGTTTCCAGGACGCGTTGTACGCGCTGCGCATCCCGTACGCCTCTGAGAAGGCCGTGTTGTTTGCCGACGAATCGACCGAAGCACTGTCTTACTACGCCTACGAGTCCTCGTCGAATCTGGCAGTGGAACGGGGGCGCTACAGCAGTTTCAAGGGATCGCTCTGGGATCGCGGAATTCTTCCGCTCGACACGCTCGACTTGCTAATTAGCCAACGCGGCGGATATGTCGAAGTCGATCGCTCGTCGCGCCTTGACTGGGACGCGCTGCGCAGCAAGATCGCACGCGATGGCATGCGCAATTCCAACTGCGTGGCGATTGCGCCGACAGCCACCATCTCCAACATCATTGGCGTCGACGCGTCGATAGAACCGTGCTTTGGCAATCTTTCTGTCAAATCCAACCTCTCGGGCGAATTCACCGTCATCAACCATGGGCTGGTGCGCGACCTCCAGCGTGCTGGCGTCTGGGACGAAGTGATGCTCATGGACCTCAAGCACTTCAAGGGTTCGCTCCAGTTCATTGACCGCGTCCCCCAGGAACTCAAGGACCTCTATGCAACGGCTTTCGAGATCGCGCCGCACTGGCTGGTGGAAGCGGCCGCGCGCCGCCAGAAGTGGATCGATCAAGGACAAAGTCTGAACATTTACATGGCCGGAGCCTCCGGCAAAACGCTTGATGAAACCTACAAACTCGCCTGGATACGCGGCCTCAAAACCACTTACTACCTGCGCACGCAATCGGCCACGCATGTGGAGATGAGCACCGTGCATTCGCGACAACTCAACGCTGTATCCAGCCAAGCAGACGACATACCCGGTGGGGGCGCGTCGATGTCTGGCAGTGATGTTGCGTTCTGCTCCATCGACAACCCCGAGTGCGAGGCTTGTCAGTAGGCGCAGAGAACCCGCCAACCCGATTGTTCTTGTGCTGTGAAGCAACAGAAACCGCGTCGCGCCGCGCTTGCGCGCTTTTCATTTCGGAGCAGTGCTCTCATAATGCGAGCACTGGAAAAACCATGCTGACCTGGGACGACGAAGTCACAACGCTTTCGCAAATTTCTACCGACCGCGGAGCACACGCTGCGCCGCAGTCTGCCGCAGCGACGCCTGCCGCTGCGTCGACGGCCCAAGGCGCTGGGGCCCAGGCCCGTGCAGTTGCGGCCACCACAGCAGAGTCCGGCGCCCGTCGCGTGAACGCCACGGACAAACGCATCATCAACGGCAAGACCGACGTCAACCAGCTGGTGCCATTCAAGTACCAATGGGCCTGGGACAAATACCTTGCCAGCTGCGCGAACCACTGGATGCCGCAGGAAGTCAACATGACGCGCGACATCGCCCTGTGGCGCGATCCCCATGGATTGACCGAAGACGAGCGCCGCATCGTCAAGCGCAATCTGGGTTTCTTTGTGACCGCCGATTCGCTGGCTGCCAACAACATTGTGTTGGGTACTTACAGACACGTCACCGCACCTGAGTGCCGCCAGTTTTTGCTGCGCCAGGCGTTCGAAGAGGCCATCCACACCCACGCGTATCAGTACATCGTCGAATCCTTGGGACTGGACGAGGGCGAGATATTCAACGCCTACAACGAGATTCCCTCGATCCGCGACAAGGACGAATTCCTGATCCCGTTCATTGACGCGATCATGAACCCGGCGTTCATCACCGGTACGCCGCTGGCCGACCAGACGCTGCTCAAGTCGCTGATTGTTTTTGCATGCCTGATGGAAGGGCTGTTCTTCTATGTCGGCTTCGCACAGATCCTTGCGCTCGGACGACAGAACAAGATGACCGGCGCTGCCGAGCAGTACCAGTACATCCTGCGCGACGAGTCCATGCACTGCAATTTCGGCATCGATCTGGTCAACACCATCAAGCTTGAGAATCCACATCTCTGGAACCCCGCTTTCAAGGACGAAATCGAAGCGCTGTTTCGCAAAGCTGTCGAGCTCGAATGCCGCTATGCCGAGGACACCATGCCGCGCGGCGTGCTGGGCATGAATGCCTCCATGTTCAAAGGCTACCTGCGCTACATCGCCAACCGCCGCGCGTCGCAGATCGGCCTTGGGGCGCTGTACCCCAACGAGGAAAACCCATTCCCGTGGATGAGCGAAATGATCGATCTGAAGAAGGAACGTAACTTCTTCGAAACACGCGTCATTGAATACCAGTCGGGCGGCGCACTGGCCTGGGACTGATCCCCGCCTTGCCATCCTCTTCAATGAACATTTTTGATGCACTCCTCCGCGCTTCAGGCTGGCAAGCCGATGCGGCAGGCGTGCCCCAGCATTCATGGCCTGGAGCGCCGCTCCAGGTTTATGAATCTCTCCGTGTCCGATGCAGGCGTGGAGTGCTCTTTGCTCATTGACTCAAGGAGAACATGATGGCAACTGCGAAGAAGCCGGCCGCCAAGGCCGCAACCCCTGTGAAGAAAGCTGCGCCTGCCAAGACTGCCGCAGCAACAAAAGCCCCTGCAAAGGCCGCTGTAAAGAAGGCCGCTGCACCAGCAAAAGCACCGGTAGCTGCGAAGAAGGCGGCTCCTGCGAAGAAGGCAGCTCCTGCGAAGAAGGCAGCTCCTGCGAAGAAGGCGGCTCTTGCGAAGAAGGCAGCTCCTGCGAAGAAGGCAGCTCCTGCGAAGAAGGCAGCTCCTGCGAAGAAGGCAGCTCCTGCGAAGAAGGCAGCTCCTGCGAAGAAGGCGGCTCCTGCGAAGAAGGCGGCTCCTGCGAAGAAGGCAGCTCCTGCGAAGAAGGCAGCTCCTGCAAAAAAGGCAGCGCCTGCAAAGAAGGCCGCTGCGCCGGCCAAAAAGGCAAGCGCTCCCGCACAAAACGCGGTGCCAGCGAAGAAGAGCGCGCCAGCCAAAAAGGCCGCGCCAGCCGCGAAATCAGCCCCAGTGAAGAAGCCAGCGGCCAGCAAAGCCCCAGAGGCCGCTCCACAGACAAAGATCAACCCACAAGCGGCTTGGCCCTTTCCCACGGGCACCAAACCCTAAGACAGGCCGCAATCTTGTCCACCGGCGCCTGGCGCCGGTTTTTTTTGGGCAGCTGCGGCGCGGCCCTGGTTTGCCTTGCAGGCCGAGGGCGAAGGCCGCTGCTGCCCGCTTGTTACAGAACGAAGTCCAACTGGTAGTTCTGCGGGCCGCGGCTTGCAATCTTCAACGCGCCCAGTCGGTTCCCGAGCGCCGCACATCGCGGCAGTGACCAGCCCTGTTCCAGGCCAAAGAGCAACGCACCGCGCCAGGCATCGCCACAGCCCGTCGGGTCAACCACCTGCGAGGCTTGCACCGGCGCGACAGCAGTTTTCGAGCCGGCCTCCCACACCTCACACCCCTCGACACCCAAGGTAACTACCAAGCCTCGCACGCGCTCGGACAGCTCGGCCAAACCCAAACCGGTACGGTCACACAGCATTTTCCCTTCGTAGTCGTTGACTGTGACCCAAGTTGCAAGGTCGACAAAATGCGTGAGCTCTTCCCCGGAAAACATCGGAAGGCCTTGTCCGGGATCGAACACGAAAGGAATCTCCGCCGCATGAAACTGGGCCGCGTGTTCGAGCATGGCTTGGCGCCCATCCGGCGCAATGATGCCCAGGCGGATGCCATGGGCCGAGTCCTGGTCAATCGCGTTGCCGTGGGCCTGCATCATGGCGCCAGGATGGAATGCCGTAATCTGGTTGTTGTCCATATCCGTCATGATCATGGCCTGGGCTGTGTATGCGTCGTCTACCTGCCGCACAAATCGCATGCCAATTCCAAGTGCTTCGAGCCGCTGCAAATAGTCCGCCCCGTCGCTGCCCAAGGTCGCCATCGGCAGCGCCTTGCCGCCCAGCAGGTTCAGGCTGTAGGCGATGTTCCCGGCGCAGCCACCAAAATCACGGCGCAAGGAGGGCACCAGAAACGAGACGTTCAGGATATGCAACTGTTCGGCAAGAATTTGGTCGGCAAAACGCCCTTCAAAGGTCATGATGGTGTCAAAAGCCAGAGAGCCGCAAATCAGTACTGCCATGAAAATCAATCGTTCGGAGCCGCAACTCCATCAGGGATAAAAAGCCAGCACCCGGTAGCCGGCAATGCGCGGTCCACTGTTCGGAATGGTCATGGGAATGACAGCACTCCATTCGGCGCCAGGCCGAAGCGGGTTGGGGACGGCGAGCTCGGCCGGCATCAGGATCCGGCGCAGCACGGGCTGGTCTTCGGTGTCGGTCAGGGTCAGCTCGATGGCGGGCGCTTCCACAGGCAATGCAGCGCGGTTGCGCAGCGTCAGAGCGAACTGATAGCGTTCGCCCTGCACACGGTTGAATGAGGAGCCATCCACCACCACAGCGCTCATATCCCGGTAGGTGCCCACGGTGCACTGCAAATACCCACAGGCAAAAGTCCAAAATGCACGGCTTTGGGGCCACAGGGCGGTGAGGCGGGCGCGCTCATGCAAACCGATCTGTGCGGCCAGGCCCAACAAGAGCACGAGCACGGTCACGAACAAGCCGGCTCGCACCCCTGCGCCAGACCAAAAGGCACGGCGCCGCGCGTGGCGCACGAAAGACAGCTCCAGATCCGACTCATCAAGCGCTTGCGGCTCGGTCGCTGGCCTTCCTTCGTGTCCGTCCACCCGCTCTCTGAATGGGCTCGGCACTGCGGCGGATACTGACAAAGGTTCGTGTGGCAGACCGTCCTGCACCAAGGTCCAGTCGTCAGGCTGGTCGGAGTCTGGGGGCGCTTCAGGATCGCTGGAAGTTGCGACTGCTTCATCGGCCGCAGCGGGCGCTGGGGCTGATGTTGATACAGACGGCGGCAGTGCGATGGGCAATGCCGGAGCGGCGGTGGGGACTGGCACAGCCTTTGCAGTCTGCTCTGTAGACCACTCGGCTACTTCAGCGATGAAGTGGGCTAGGTCGGGTTCGGGCGCGTCTCCATGGTCCCAGCGTGCAGCCTTTGTTGATGCCGCGACTTGCGCTGGCGGCAATTCGTCAAAAAGCGCAGGCCAATCGGTGTCGGTGTCGTCAATCTGTGCGCCAGGGAGCTCATAGCCGCCCTGCGGCGCTTCCGTTGTCGCCGCGGTATGCCCGTCGGGGTGCCGGTCCGCAGTCCGCCACGGATCTCGCCAAGTGGGATCGATGCGTTCGTCCAACGCACCGTGCGATGCAGATTCGGCCGGCGGCATTTCCTTCTCAGCCGCTCCAGCCACTTCCGCTTGGAGGCCAAAACGGCTCCCGTCGCCAGGCTGCCGTGTCGCCAGTGGTCGAAGGAAATCCGGTTCGCGCGAGGCGAAAGTCTTCAAAAACGCCGGAACATGCTCAGGAACCGCAGGGCTTTGCACCTCAGGCTCCGTATCGAAGAAGCCGATTTGCGTCGGCGCAAAACCATCGTCAAGGTCTTCGGGTTCCTCCGGCTCCGGAGTCAACACCGACGGCCGGGCGGCATCGCGAGATGAGGCACCGCCAGCGCCGCCACTGCTGCCCCATGCGCGCGGCTCGGACGTCGGCCCCACGGCGCGTTCCACCGGCCCTCGCAACTGGTCCAGCCGGATCTCCGGCAGCATGGGCTCAGGCGCTGCCGGTTCCAGTGAGACCGACGCATCAAACACCTGTTTGCAATGTCCGCAGCGCACCCATCCATCGGAGATTCGCAATTGGTCTGCAACCACCTTGAAGCGCGTGTGGCAGGCAGGACAGCAGGTGGTCTGGCTCATCGGTTTTCGATTGTAGAAACCGCTGCGGAAAGCGGCGTCAACCCCGCCGGGCGGTCATCAGAACCCATCCGTCCTCGCTATCGGCCACCGAGAGTGCCAGCCAAGGCGCGTACGCCTCCTGCAACTCGGCCACTTGGCGATCCAGGATGCCCGCCAGCACCAGGTGTCCCGCATCGGCCACATGCGCGCAGAGCAGTGGCGCGAGCACACGAAGCGGTGTGGCCAGAATATTCGCCAGCACCACGTTGTAAACGCCCGATGCACCGTCGGGAAGGCCCGTTCGCAATTGCACGCCGTTGGCATCGGCGTTGTAGCGTGTCGACTCGACTGCGGCCGGGTCAATGTCCACCGCGTCGATGTCGCGCGCGCCGAACTTTGCGGCACCAATAGCCAGAATGCCGGAGCCACAGCCATAGTCCAGCACCCGTGCGGGCACCATTTCACTGGCATGGGCAGCGATCCAGCGCAGACACATCCGGGTGGTCGGGTGCGTTCCCGTACCAAAGGCGAGCCCAGGGTCCAGCCGAATCACTTGCCGGGCCTCGCCCGGGGGCTCGTGCCAGGTCGGAACGATCCAGAACGCGGGGGTGATCGACACTGGCGCAAACTGCGACTGCGTCAAACGCACCCAGTCCTGCTCGGCCAGCGGCGCCATGCCTACGACCTCGCAGTGCGAGAAAAATTCCTGCGCGCGCAACAAGTCCAAGGCCTCGCGCGCGAGCGCCTGCGTGGCGAAGAGGGCCAGCACGCGACTGCGCTGCCAGGCGCTGCGCGGCGCGGGCATGCCCGGCTCACCAAACAATGCCTGTTCAGCGTCGGTGTGTGCATCGGCGTCCTCGACGGAAACGCTCAGGGCATCGAGAGCTTCGAGCGCGTCGCTCAACAACTCCACCTGCTCTTGCGGACAGGCCAGGCTCAGTTCATGCATGCTCATAGTGTAGTGTTCACCCCTATTGGTATCTTCAGAGCGAAGCACCACACCAGCAGGCACGCGTCAGCGCTTGCGCTGCGAGAGCCACTCTTCAAGGTAGTGGATGTTGGTGCCGCCGGTGACAAAGTTGGCGTCCACCATCAACTCGCGGTGCAGCGGCACATTGGTGTTGATGCCCTCGATCACCGTCTCGGACAAGGCCGTGCGCATGCGCGCCAGCGCCTGTTCGCGCGTGTCACCGTGCACGATGATCTTGCCGATCATCGAGTCGTAGTTGGGCGGCACGTAGTAGTTGGTATAGACATGCGAATCAACCCGTACTCCCGGCCCGCCCGGCGCATGCCAGGTGGTGATGCGTCCCGGTGACGGAATGAACTTGTACGGGTCTTCGGCGTTGATGCGGCATTCGATCGCATGGCCACGAATCTGAATCTGGCGCTGCGTGAACGGGAGCTTCTCGCCCGCGGCCACCATGATCTGGGTGCGCACGATGTCGACGCCGGTAATCCATTCAGTCACCGGGTGCTCCACCTGCACGCGGGTGTTCATCTCGATGAAATAGAACTCACCGTTCTCGTACAGAAACTCGAAAGTCCCTGCACCACGGTAGCCAATCTTCTTGCAGGCCGCCACACAGCGTTCGCCAATTTTTTCGATGAGCTTGCGCGCAATGCCGGGCGCGGGCGCCTCTTCGATCACTTTCTGGTGGCGCCGCTGCATGGAGCAATCGCGCTCGCCGAGATACACCGCATTGCGATGCTTGTCGGCCAGAATCTGAATTTCAATATGCCGCGGGTTCTGGAGGAATTTCTCCATGTACACCGCCGGATTGCCAAAAGCCGCCCCGGCCTCCGCCTTGGTCATCTGCACCGCGTTGATCAGTGCCGCTTCGGTATGCACCACCCGCATGCCGCGCCCACCGCCGCCACCCGCCGCCTTGATGATGACGGGGTAGCCCACGGCCTTGGCAATGCGGCGAATCTGCACCGGATCTTCTGGCAGTTCACCTTCCGAGCCCGGCACACAAGGCACGCCCGCCTTGATCATGGCCTGCTTGGCCGACACCTTGTCGCCCATGGTGCGAATGTTCTCGGGCGTCGGGCCAATGAACTGGAAGCCGCTTTTCTCCACTCGCTCGGCGAAATCGGCGTTCTCGCTTAAAAAGCCGTAGCCGGGATGAATGGCCTCGGCGTCGGTCACCTCGGCTGCCGAAATAATGGCCGGCATGTTGAGGTAGGACAACGGCGAGGGGGCTGGGCCGATGCACACGGCTTCCTCGGCCAGTTTGATGTACTTGGCGTCGCGGTCGGCCTCGGAATACACCATCACTGCCTTGACACCCAGTTCATGGCAGGCGCGTTGGATCCGCAGGGCGATTTCGCCGCGATTGGCGACCAATATCTTCTTAAACATGGGGCCCCTTTCGGCGCAGGGCCGTTGCGTTCGTGCTCATGGGCACCTTACTCAACGATAAAGAGCGGTTGACCATATTCGACGGCCTGGCCGTTTTCGCCGAGGATGCGGGTCACCGTACCCGACTTGTCCGATTCGATCTCGTTGAGGATCTTCATCGCCTCAATAATGCAGATCGTCTCGCCTTCTTTGACCACGCTTCCCACTTCGACAAATGCTTTGGCTCCGGGGCTGGAGGCGCGGTAGAAGGTTCCCACCATCGGCGACTTCACCGTATGACCAGCGGGCTCGGCAGGGACAGGGGCCGGCAGTCCAGGCACCGGAGCCGGCGCAGCGGGCTGTGCAGCAGTGGCGGACGCAGGCGCCGGGACCATCTGCTGAACCACATTGCCACCACTCTTGACGATGCGCACCTTGCCTTCGGCCTCGGTGATCTCAAGCTCCGACACGTTGGATTCGGAGACGAGGTCGATCAGGGTTTTGAGTTTTCGAAGATCCATGGAAGCTCCCGCAGCGGATTCAGAACAGGGCGCGAATTTACTCTAATTTCGAACTATTACACGCAAATCAGCGTTTTCCCACGTAAACCCTGTCAACTCGCAGCCTGAGAACCCTGCCGCCAATGGTACGTTCAGCGAACTTTCGATGTCCAGTCCTGCAGGTCCTGTGGCTTGATCTGCCCCATTTTACGATGCACCACCCGGCCGTCTGCAGCAAAAACCACGCTGAATGGTAGCCCGCCGGCCAGGTTACCCAGCGAACGCGAGAGCTCGGTGCCACTCAGCCCCGCCATGCCAACGGGGAAGTCCACCGGACTGCGCGCGAGGAACTTGCGCACCGCAGAGGGCTGATCCACCGCCAGACCAAGAACCTGCCAGCCCTGCGCTCGTTGCTCGCCATAGAAACCATTGAGCAAAGGCAGCTCAGCGATGCAGGGCGGGCACCAGGTTGCCCAAAAATTAAGCAGCAGCGGCTTGCCGCGAAAGGCCGCTGCCACCAGCGGCGCGCCATCGGGGGTCTCAAAGCTTTGCTCAAAAAACGCCGCATCGCCTGCCGACGCAGCACTATCGGCATGGGGCTGCAAGCGCCACCACGCCCACGCAGCCCCGGTAGCCGCGGCGGCGGCGGCCACGCCGCCATAGAGCAGGCGTCGGCGGCTTGCGTGCGGCACGCCATCCGCCTCGGCGGAGAGATGAACAGGTTCGGTCACGTCGGTGGCTCCAGCAGAAGTTTGCGCACAGCCTGCGTGCCGCCCCGGGGCGCACGGCCGTCGCTGCCCGCGCGCAATGCGCCGCGCAGGTCGTCATGATCGTAAATGAGCAGGTGCAGACCGACGCATTCGCCCCATTCGTCACAGTGCAGAGCGATGGTGAGCGCCTCCACCGGCTGCCCATGCAGCCCGCGCACCGTGGCGAAGCGATAGCTCACGCCCTGGTCAATCAGCGCGATTTCCGCAGATTTTGGGTCATCGCAGAACAACTGCAGGCAAATATCGGAATGGCGGGTGGCTGTTCCTTGCCACACAGCACCGCCCAGATGCGGGCGAAAATCCTCCATGCGCTCCATCCATTCCAGCGCCAAGGTGCGCAAGGCACGCAATTCTCTGGGCTGGGTGTCCGCGCAGAACAGCGCGATGTGCTCGCGAATGGCTTCTTCCACCCGCTTGTTGTCAGGCAGCGGGGTGCCCTCCGAGGCACCGAGCTGCTGCAGTGCGCGGCGCTTGGCGCGACCCAGCTCAAGGCCATCCTCCACCACCAGCCGGGCAGCCGTGCGGGCAATCTCCAACGAGAGGGGCGGTTCAGTGGCTGGCATGCACGCATTGTCGCCCGCCACGCAGACCGCAGGCAGCAGGCGGTTTTTCGGCCCCCCACGCGCCTTTGCCGTCCGGTCCCTGGCAGCCAGGAAACTATCAAAAAAATAGCTGGAGGCGCTTACTGCATAAGCGCTGGAAGCCAATTTCATTCAACTTTGTTCCGTCCGCACCGCCGCACGAACAACTAAAATTGCGCCCATGCACATTCACATTCTCGGCATCTGCGGCACCTTCATGGGTGGCCTGGCCGCACTCGCGCGCGAGGCCGGCCACCGCGTAACGGGCTGCGACGCGGGCGTCTATCCGCCCATGAGCGAACAATTGCGCGCGCTCGGTATCGATCTGATCGAAGGTTTTGCCGCCGACCAAATGGCGCTCGCACCCGATGTGTTCGTAGTCGGCAACGTGGTCAGTCGCGCCCGATTGCAGGACGGTAGCCCCAAGTTTCCGTTGATGGAAGCCATTCTGGACGCCGGAGCACGCTACACCAGCGGTCCCCAATGGCTGAGCGAGCACATTCTGGTCGGCCGCCACGTGCTGGCGGTGGCGGGCACGCACGGCAAGACCACGACAACATCGATGCTGGCCTGGATTCTCGAGTGCAGCGGCCTGGCGCCGGGCTTTCTGGTCGGGGGCGTGCCGCTCAACTTCGGTCTTTCGGCCCGCCTGGGGGCGAGCGAGCGGCCGGGAGCGCCGGGCGGTTCGCAAGGTGGTGCACCGCTGTTTGTCATCGAGGCCGACGAGTACGACACGGCGTTCTTCGACAAGCGCAGCAAGTTCGTGCACTATCGGCCGCGCACCGCCGTGCTCAACAATCTGGAGTTCGACCACGCCGACATCTTTGACGATCTGGCCGCCATCGAGCGCCAATTCCACCACCTGGTGCGCACCGTTCCGGCGTCAGGCTGCGTGGTGGTCAACGGCCTGGAAGAGAGTCTGGCCCGTGTGCTGCACACGGGTTGCTGGAGTCCGGTCAGCAGTTTTGGCAGTGCGGTCAGCGACTGGAGCGCAAGTGGCGAGCCAGGCGCCTTCGACATCTTGCTGCGCGGGCAGCGCGTCGCGGGGCTGGAGTGGGCGCTGACCGGCACGCACAACCAGCTCAACGCCCTGGCGGCCATCGCCGCAGCGGCGCATGTGGGCGTGGCGCCGGCAGCTGCGGCACAGGCGTTGCAGACGTTCCAGAATGTGCGCCGGCGCATGGAACTGTGCGGCACGGTGCGCGGCATTTCGATCTACGACGACTTTGCCCACCACCCCACCGCCATCCGCACCACTCTGGACGGCCTGCGCCGCAGCCTGGGGGGGCAAGCGCGCATCCTGGCGGCGTTCGAGCCGCGCAGCAACACCATGAAGCTGGGCACCATGAAGGCGCAGTTGCCCTGGGCGCTGGAGAGTGCCGACCTGGCGTTTTGCCATACCGCTGGACTGGACTGGGATGCCGACGCCGCACTGGCCCCCATGGGAATCGGGCCACAGGGGCGCGCTCGCACGGCCGCCACTTTGGAGCAACTGGTGCAACAGATCACCCAGGCCGCGCGGCCCGGAGACCACATTGTGTGCATGAGCAACGGCGCCTTCGGCGGCGTGCACGCGCGCCTGCTGGAGGCATTGGCGCATCCAATTGCTATCGATTAAGTAGCCCCTAGCGCTTATCCAATAAGCGCTAGAGGCCATTTTGTCTAATAACTTATGGCCATGGAAGGCAGGTCGATGCGCACGATGGCCTTCGCCAGGGCGCCATGGGTGGCACGCGCAAACTTCTGAAACCAATCTGGGTCGGCCAGCAAGACGGGGCCGGCTGCGCGCGCCACGGTCAACACCTTGTCGGCCAGCAGCACCTTGCCGCTGGCGCGCAGGGGCTCGCATTCGAGGCGCGTGAATTCATCGTCGAGCCAGCGGCGCGCCACATCCGATGGCATGGGCTCGTGGCCTTCGAGGTCGAAACGGAATTCCTGATTGCGGTCGACGGTGACCGACACTTCGCTGTGCATGGTATGCCTTTCTCTTTGAAACGAACCGGCCGGGCGCTGGCCCGGTCCCACACAAACAAGCTTACACCGCCCCCTTGCGCCGGGTGGACACTGCAGCCGAGAGTTCCTCCAACGTGGCAAGTGACGCGTCCCAGCCCAGGCAGGCATCGGTAATGCTCTGACCATAGGTAAGTGCCGTAGGCTGGTCCTTGCCTGGCGTGAACTTCTGGGCGCCCGCTACCAGGTGGCTCTCGATCATCAGGCCGAAGATGCTGCGCGAGCCCGCGGCCACTTGCGCCGCAATGTCGCGCGCCACGTCCTGCTGACGTTCGTGCTGCTTGCTGCTGTTGGCATGGCTGCAGTCGACCATCAGCGTGGCAGGCAGCTTGGCGGCTTCGAGATCCTTGCACGCTGCGGCCACGCTGGCAGCGTCGTAGTTGGGCGTTTTGCCACCGCGCAGGATCACATGGCAATCCTTGTTGCCCTTGGTGTCGACAATCGCCACCTGGCCGTTCTTGTGCACCGACAAAAAGTGGTGCCCGCGGCTGGCCGACTGAATGGCGTCGGTGGCGATGCGGATGTTGCCGTCGGTCCCGTTCTTGAAACCGATGGGAGCGGACAGGCCCGATGCCAGTTCGCGGTGCACCTGGCTCTCGGTGGTGCGCGCGCCGATCGCGCCCCAGCTGATCAGGTCGCCGATGTACTGGGGCGAGATCACGTCGAGGAACTCGCTGCCCGCCGGCACGCCCAGGCGGTTGATGTCTATCAGCAGCTGGCGCGCAATGCGCAGGCCTTCGTCGATGCGGTAGCTCTCGTCCAGGTAGGGGTCGTTGATGAGGCCTTTCCAGCCCACCGTGGTGCGCGGCTTTTCAAAGTACACGCGCATCACGATTTCCAACGTGTCCTTGTACTTTTCGCGCGCCGCCTGCAGCTTGCGGGCGTATTCCAGAGCGGCTTCCGGGTTGTGAATCGAGCACGGACCGATGACCACCAGCAGGCGATCGTCCTTGCCGGCCATGATGTCGTGGATGCTGCGCCGCGTGCGCTTGATCAGGCTCTCGGCCTTGGTTCCGCGAATCGGGAAGAAGCGGATCAGATGCTCTGGCGGTGGCAACACGGTGATTTCCTTGATACGTTCGTCGTCGGTTTCGCTGGTTTTCTCGACGCTTCGGTACCAGGCATCGCTGGAAGGATGTGCTGCTGTGGTCATGGAACTCTTTCGAAAGAAGTAAACAAAGAGAGGAAGGCTGAAAAACAAGAAACCGCCGGGCTTTGCAGCTTCGGCGGTTGGGTGGGAAGTGTTCAGGTGCTTGCGCGCTTGCCTCTCATCCGCCAGGGACCGAGAACCAGAACCAAAAGTAGAAAGCGCTGCGCAAATGCATGGGCGCGAATGTATCACAGCGCCACAGTGTCCTTCGCCGGTTCACTTTCGTCGGCGGCGCAACCAGGCCAGTGCGCGCTGCCATGTGCCGGGCTTGGCGCGTGCCGCCGGCTCGCTGTGAACGTTCTCTCCCTGTTCGTACATGTCGATCAGCAGCAGTCCCTCGCCCAGCGTGCGCCAGGACAACAGCTCCACGCGATCGAAGGCAGGCCCCTCCAGCGGACTGCGCTGCGCCAGTGCATGGTGCCAGGCCTCGACGGCTCGGCGCAGGCTGCGCAGCGCCAGCTGGTAGGCGCCCATCTCGTACAGCGCATGCCAGGCCGAGCCCATGCCGGTCACAAACAACTGGTGCTCACGCACGCATTTCACGAGGTTGGCCGCCTGGCGCGTAATTTCCGGGGTGTCCGGCACGGCCGGCGCGGCGGGCGTGGCGCGGCGGGTGCCAATGGCGTCGTCAATCTGCTGGGCCAGCGCACCGATGCTGTCGCGCAGCTGGCGCGACTCTTCGTCGGCCACGCCCGAGCGCAAAAAGCGACTGACGTCGCCAAAGGACTGGACCGTGAGCTGCGAGCGGGAACGCGATGCGACCATGCCCGCATTGTGCGCGAGGGCTTTGGTCCACGCACCCGCGCGCGGCCACTATTTACGCGGTGCCGCCCACCGTGAGCCCATCGATACGCAGCGTGGGCTGGCCTACGCCGACCGGCACGCTCTGGCCTTCTTTGCCGCAGGTGCCCACGCCGCTGTCGAGCCGCATGTCGTTGCCGATCATGCCCACGCGCTTGAGCGATTCGGGGCCGCTGCCAATGATGGTGGCGCCCTTGACTGGGTATTGAATCTTGCCGTTCTCGACCCAATAGGCTTCGCTGGCCGAGAACACAAACTTGCCCGAAGTGATGTCCACCTGCCCACCGCCGAAGTTGGTGGCGTACAGGCCTTTCTTGATGCTGGCGACGATTTCCTTGGGGTCCTTGTCGCCGCCCAGCATGTAGGTGTTGGTCATGCGCGGCATGGGGATGTGCGCATAGCTCTCGCGCCGGCCGTTGCCGGTGGGGGCCACACCCATCAGGCGCGCGTTGAGCGAATCCTGAATGTAGCCCTTGAGGATGCCGTCCTCGATCAGCACATTGCGCCCGCTGGTGTGGCCCTCGTCGTCCACGTTGAGCGAGCCGCGCCGGTCAGGCAGCGTGCCATCGTCGAGCACCGTGACGCCCTTGGCCGCCACGCGCTGACCAATGCGACCGCTGAAGGCGCTCGATCCCTTGCGGTTGAAGTCGCCTTCCAGCCCGTGGCCGATGGCCTCGTGCAGCAGGATGCCAGGCCAGCCTGGGCCAAGCACGACCGTCATTTCCCCGGCGGGCGCGGGGCGCGATTCGAGGTTGACCAGGGCGGCGTTCACTGCTTCGTCTACGTACTGGGCGATCTGCGCGTCGTCGAAGTACGCCAGCCCAAAGCGCCCGCCACCGCCCGCCGAGCCCATTTCGCGCCGGCCGTTCTGTTCGGCGATCACCGTCACCGACAGACGCACCAGGGGGCGGATGTCGGCTGCCAGCGTGCCGTCAGCGCGCGCCACCAGCACCACGTCGTACTCGCTCGCCAACCCAGCCATGACCTGGGCCACGCGCGGATCCTTGGCGCGGGCGCGCTGCTCGGCACGCTCCAGCAGGGCCACCTTGTCCGCGCTGCCCAGCGTACCAATGGGGTCCACGCCGGAATACAGCGACCGGCTTTTTGCTATCTTTTTAGAAGCTACGCGCGTACGCCCGTCCTGCGCTGCAGCCGAAATAGACCGTACAGTCCGGGCGGCATCGAGCAGCGAGGCCTCGGAAATATCGTCGGAGTACGCAAACGCGGTCTTCTCGCCGCTGACGGCGCGCACGCCCACACCCTGGTCGATGGAGAAGGAGCCGGTTTTGACAATGCCCTCCTCCAGGCTCCAGCCCTCGCTGCGGGTGGTCTGGAAGTACAGGTCGGCGTCGTCCACGCGGTGCGCGCGGATCTCGGCCAGCGCGCGCGCCAGGTGGCTCTCGTCCAGGCCAAAAGGGGTCAGCAGCAGGCTCGCGGCCAGGTCGATGCGCTCGCGCGTGGGGGCGGCGTGGGATGCGGCAGATGGGGTGCGGGTACTCATCGGGGCATTTTAGGGCGTGGACCCGAAACCACGTCCGGGACACCGCGGTTCCCACACGGCGCGCGAATCAGCCCGTCTGGTCGTCCAATGGCGCCTGGGCCGCATGGCTGCGTACCGAGTCAATGCCCCCGTCGCGCGCCTTGGCGCCCGAATACATCTGGCTCTGCCCAATGACCTGGCCGTTCGGTGCCTTGAGCGTGAAATACGGCGAGCCATCCTTGGCAGAGAGTCGCGCGAAGCGCGCGTCGTCGGGCCCATTTTTGCGCACCGATTCGATGCCGCCCAGCGCGCTGGCTTTGGACTCGTAGGTTTCGCTCGTCAAAACCACCTGGCCATTGGCTGCCAGCAGGTTGAAAACAAATTTGTCGCTCTGGGTTTTCTTCAGCTCGAACCTGGCGGCCATGCGGATCTCCTCGTTGCACCAAAAGGGCTTGGCCCCTGCCTTGTACCTTCCGCAAGCCGTTGTGGCAATGGTGCCCCTCAGCGCACCTGAGACGGATCGCGCTGCGAGCGAACGATGGACATCAGAATGCCCAGCGCCAGGCCCAGCGTGACCATGGCCGTGCCGCCGTAGCTGATGAAGGGCAGCGGCACCCCCACTACCGGCAAGATACCGCTCACCATGCCCATGTTGACGAAGGCGTAGGTGAAAAAAATCATGGACACGGCTGCCGCCATCAGGCGCGCGAACAAGGTGTTTGCATGCATGGCGATGGCCAGGCCCCGCCAGACCAGCAGTAGAAAGCCGACGATCAGCACCAGATTGCCGATCAGACCAAACTCTTCGGAAAACGCGGCAAAAATAAAGTCGGTGGTACGTTCTGGAATGAACTCCAGGTGCGTCTGCGTGCCTGCCATGAAGCCTTTGCCAAAGGGCCCGCCCGAGCCAATGGCGATCATGCCCTGGATGATGTGAAACCCCTTGCCCAGCGGATCGCGCGTCGGATCCAGCAGCGTGCAGATGCGCTGCTGCTGGTAGTCGTGCAGCAACGGCCAGCGCACGCCGTCGGCACAGAGCTGGGGCTCAAAACCCACAATCAGCGCAACTCCCACGGCGCCCAGCAAGACGGGCGGCAGCACCAGCTTCCAGGACAAGCCGGCAAAGAAGATCACCGACAGGCCCGCAGCCAACACCAGGAGCGAGGTGCCCAGATCGGGCTGCTTCATGATCAGGCCCACCGGCACGGCCAGCAGCAGCCCTGCCACGGCAAAGTCCACCGCGCGCAGTTGCCCCTCGCGCTTCTGAAACCACCAGGCCAGCATCAGAGGCATTCCGATCTTGAGCAGCTCGCTCGGCTGGATGACCACCCCCAGGTCAATCCAGCGCTGCGCGCCCTTCTTGGTGACGCCGGCCACCGCCACGGCCACCAGAAGCGCGACGCCAGCGGCATAGATCGGCGGTGCAAACGCCATCAGCCGCTGGGGCGGAATCTGCGCCACGACAAACAGCAGTGCCAGAGCAATCAGCATGTTGCGCCCATGGTCGGCAAAGCGGGTGCCGTGGTCGTAGCCTGAGGAATACATGGCCAGCAGCCCTGCACTTGCCAGAATCAGCACCAGCAGCAGCAGCCAGCCGTCAAAGCCACGAAACAGTGGCAGGACGCGAGCCAGCAGCGTCGGTTGGTTGATCGTGGTTTCCATGGGGTGCGATTATCGCGGCCTGCCCCTTTGCCCGGCTGGCAGACAATCGCTTGATGGCTCCACCGCAACCACCCACCCCCACCACGCACCTGCTCTACCTGCACGGCTTTCGCTCATCGCCCCAATCGGCCAAGGCGCGCCTCGTGGCCACGTATGTGGCACAAAAGCACCCCGACGTGCAGCTTTGGTGTCCGCAACTGCCACCCTCGCCCCGCGCAGCGATGGACATGCTGCGCCAAGGCATTGCTGTCTGGCCCAACCCCAACATGGCCGTCATAGGCTCTTCGCTGGGCGGTTACTACGCCACCTGGGTGGCGCAGCAGGCCCGTTGCCCCAGCGTGCTGCTCAACCCGGCCGTGGACCCGGCGCGCGACCTGGCACACCACATTGGCGACCAAACCAGTTGGCACGACCCGGCAGAGCATTTCTACTTCGCGCCGGAGTTCGTCGATGAGTTGCGTGCGCTTGACGTGCGAAGCCAGCCGCCCGCAGCGCGTCAGCTGGCCATCATTGCCAAAGGCGACGAAGTGCTGGACTGGCGCGAGATGGTGGCGCGCTATCCCCAGGCCCAGCTCACGCTGCTCGAAGGCGGCGACCATGCGTTGAGTGATTTCCCCGCGCACCTGGAGACCATTGCACGATTCCTGCAGCTCGCGTCAGGCACCGACTGAACCTTGCAGGCACTGCGCACGCTCATCCGCCGGCCACATGTGAGGCCTGCATTTCCACCGGGCCCCTCGCAGGACGTGCGATGCGTGCAAAGGCGCTGTGGTTGTGGATCGACTCAAAATTCTCCACTTCCACCGCATAAGCGCCCACGCGCCGCTCCTGGTTGAGCGCCGCCGCCACGTCGCGCACCATGTCTTCCACGAATTTCGGGTTCTCATAGGCACGCTCGGTGACGTATTTTTCATCTGCACGCTTGAGCAGCCCATACACCTCGCAGGAACTGCTGCGTTCTGCAATGACTATCAGATCCTCCACCTCGATCGGCTCCAGGACCTCGACCTCGATGGCGATATGCGAGCGTTGGTTGTGCGCCCCATAGACCGATATTTCCCGGGAGCAAGGGCACAGGCTCGTCACGGGAACCACCACCTTCAGCCACAGGGACCGCTGTCCCTGTGCGGAGACACTCGCGCGCCACTGGACATCGTGGTCGAGCAGACTGCGCACGCCCGAGACCGGCGCTGTTTTTTCCACGAACCATGGAAAGCGCATTTCGATGGTGCCAGCCTGCGCATTCAGCCGGCCCAGCATGTCCCGAAGCAAGGCACGGAAACCCGCCGCATCCAACGCATCCGACTGCGCCTGCAGCAATTCAACAAACCGCGACATGTGCGTACCCTTGACCGCAGCCGGCACGGTCACCGTCATGGCCCACTGCGCAACGGTTGCGGCGACCTGGCCGCCACTGCGCACCTTGATGGGATAGCGCAGGCCCTGGATGCCCACAGCGCCAATCTCGATGCCTCGGACGTCCGCACTGCTCTGAACGTCAGGCAGGAGCATATTTTTTTCCAGTGCATTCATTCGATGGTTCTCCACGCTTTCACAGCGATTTCAAATATTGGGCCAAGTCCGACACGTCCTGCGCGCTCAGCCCCAAACCCAGCCGGGCGTTGTAGGTCTGCGCCACCTCGTCCAGCGTGGCGGCCGAGCCGTCGTGGAAATAGGGTGCGTGCTGCCAAACGCCCCTCAAGGGCGCGGTGCGGTACTGGCGCGTGGCGGAACGAGAGGCATAGCTGGGACTCTCGGGTTCCGCCATGGAGTCGGCCGGCGGATGCAGCCGGGTGTTTGCGTCCGTAAAAGTGCTGCCGCTGTGGCAGGTCACGCATTTTCCGGCCCCCTCGAAGACGGCCCGGCCCCGCGTTGCGGCGGCGGGGTCAAAACTTCCCACGGGTGCCGGCGGCGCCTGGAGCGTGAGCTGGTAGGCCTGCAGCGCCGGCAGTTTGGAGCTCACCAGGTCCTCGCTGCCATGGGTGACGCTCAGGTTCAGGCGCGGCTCCGAGACCGTGCCGAGCCCGCCCATTTCGGCCACGGCCACGTAGCGGTTCCAGTAGGCGATGTCCTCGCCATCGCCGGTGAACGTGATCCGGTGGATACCCGCCAAGCCATAGGCGGGCGGAATGACGACCGGCTTGCTCAGGCCATCGATGTTGTGGCGCGGGTCAAACTTGCCTGGTCCCCAGCTATTGAGTGCTGCCTTCGTTACCGCATCCACGGCCGGAGACAAGGCGATGATCGCCCCCGGATTGAGATCGCGGTTGGGCCAGCCGTCCAGGCGCTTGCCAATGCCCTTGGCAAAGGAGTTGTCCACCGTCGAGTGGCACAGGGCGCAGGTAATGCCGACGCGAACGAGCTTGTCCACTCCGTTGACCGTCTCCACGGTCCCTCGGACGCCAACCACCGCATTGAGCTTGAGCAGCGCCACCGTGGTGGCTGGATTCTTCAGGTCCACGCTGCCGTCCTGGATGCCTGCCACCACGGCAGCGGGAAGCGCCTCGGCATCCACCTTGAGCCCCACGGACAAGGCGGTCACGGGATCGACCGCCGCCGCAATGACCTCGTGCAGCCCGAGAGCGTCGGTCCATTGGGCCTCATCGCCGAACGTGTCGTAGCGGAAGATGTCCCGCCCTTGCGCAGCCAACGCCGCCTGGGCCGCATCCGGGCCATCGACCGCAGCCCCACCACCGCAGGCGACGACAGCCGCTGCGATCACACTGATAGCTCCTGCAAGACGCCACACCGACGAGCGGCGTGCCCAACCACCTGCATGTTTCATGTCTCTTCTCCTCATTGTTTATGGATTCCAGCATCCCAGCGGCGCGGCTGCATGCCGGATCGACCCTTGCGCTCGCGGCAACGCTAAGGAACTGGCTTGCACGCCGCGCCGGGATGCGAGGCCTCCTTCAGCCAGGCGATCAGGTCCGACCGCTCGGCGGCGTCCTTCACACCGGCATAGCCCATGGTGGTTCCAGGCAACGCCTTCATGGGGTCTTTCAAGAAGACGTTGAGCGACTTCTCGTCCCACACCCACTGACTCTCCCGCATGGCCTTGGAATAAGCGTCGTAGCCAGGCGCGGTGCCAGCATGGCGCCCAAACAGCCCGCAGTGCTGCGGACCGGTGCGGTTGCCCTCGATGGCGTGGCAGGCGGCGCAGCGCGCGTACACCTGCTCACCGCGTGCCAGCGCTGCGGCGTCCGGCGCCGCGCTGGCACCGGTGGCGAGCATGCCGCCCGCCAGCCCCAGCGCCACGACAAGCTGGCGCGGCTTCATGACATGAAGGCAGAAGGCACGGGAGCCTCGCCCAGGACCTGGCGCAGCACGGCCCAGTGCATGGCCTCGTCGCCCAGGATGCTCGCGGCGACCTGCGCCAGCGCGCGGTCAGCAAACAGGGGCACGGCGCCCAGGTAGGCCGAGATCGCGCCGCGCTCCAGACCCGCTGCAAAGCGCAGCACGTCGGCCTCCACCTTGAGCTTTTCTACGGGAAACTGGTATTTTTCCTTGGCCACCACCGGCTTGCCGCCCAGCTTTTGCACCGTGCTGGCAATGGCTGCCGCATGCTCCTTGTGGTGCCCCTGGAACGCGACGGCTACCGGCAGCACCCCCTTGCTGAGCAGGCCGCTTTCTGCGCCTAGCTGGTAGGCCGCCACCGCCTCCAGTTCCGCGCCAAGGGCGGTATTGAGGATGCGCACATCGGCCTCCAGCTCCTGGGCACTCACCTTGGCACCGGCTGCCAGCGCGTCGCGCCCGCCCAGCAAGGCCACGGCGCTGGCCGACAGCACGGCGGCACCTGATGCCGACATGGCGCGGCGGCGCGAGAGAAACAAGGCCTGCGAGGGGACGTAAATGGAAGTGCTCTTCATGGTTTTCTCCGTGGGTTGATGAACCGTTGCGCCGGCATCTGGAACGGCCGGCAAATTTGAACAAGGTGGCTCTGGCCAGGCGCAGCACTGCAGGCCGTACGCGCGGTACGGCCAGACGGGACGGCGTCGCCAGGGGGGTGTTTTGGCCGCGCTCAGTGCCGCGCAATGAGATGGCGCTGCTGCAGCTCGGCCACCACATGGCGCACAACCTGGTCGCAGCGCTCGCCGGCAAAGGCAAAGACGCTCTCGGCATGCGCCTCGATTTGCGCGCCGAGCGCATCGCGCAACAGGGAGCGGGCGCGCAGGTAGCGGGTCTTGACGACGGCGTCGCTCACCTGCAGGCAGTACGCCGCTTCGTCCACGCTCATTTCCTGCACGGCGCGCAGGATGAATACGCTGCGGTATATGGGCGGCAGCCCCTCGATGGCGGACTGCAGCAGGGCGCGCAGCTCGGTGCGTGCCAGCACGGATTCGGGCGATACGCCCGCAGGAGCGCTAAAGGACATCATGTGCTCCGGAGAAGGCTCGTGGTCCAGATCCTGGGAGTCGAGCGGCACCGACCGGCTGCGCTTGCGCAGCACGTCCAGCGCGATGTTGATGGCAATGCGCGCCATCCAGGTCGCCAGCGATGCGCCCCCCTGAAAATCCCGCAGCCGGGTGAAGGCGCGCAGGTAGGTTTCCTGCACCACGTCCTGCGCCTCGGCGTCATCGGAGACCACCCCGCGCGCTGCGCGGAACAGCACCCGGTTGTGGCGCCGCATGATGGTTTCGAAGGCACTCTGCTCTCCTTGCAGAGCGCTCGCCACCAGCTGCTCGTCGGAACGAGGGGTGGGAACGGTCGGCTGAGCGTGGGCTAGGGACAAGGACTGCATGGTGGGCTCGCTTTTTTGGGGCTTGTGACCATTGGACGCTGAGGACACCAAAAAGGTGACAGCCCCCCGGATATCCGCAATGGCCGCATGCCCAGGCTGGCTTCGGACTCCGGGCCAGAATGGCCCCTGTCTCGTTTCCACAGAACCCGCCCATGAAAATTGCCCTGCTCTCCGACCTGCACCTGTCCGTGCAGCCCCTGGAACTGCCGCACACCGACGCCGAAGTCGTGGTCCTGGCCGGCGACCTGCAACGCCCTGCGCAAGGCATGGCCTGGGCGCGGCAGTTCAGCCAGCCCACGCTCTACGTCGCTGGCAACCACGAGTTCTATGGCTCCGACCTGGTGAGCACCATGGCCAACCTGCGCACCGAGGCGCAGGGCAGCCAGGTGCGCGTACTGGAACGCGAGGAATGGCGCCATGGCGGCGTGCGTTTTCTGGCCTGCACGCTGTGGTCGGACTACCGGCTGTTCGACTCGCCCGCGCAGCGCGATGAGGGCCTGCAGAAGGCGCAGGCGTTCGTGCGCGACTTCAGCCGCATCGGTCTGACCCCGGATTTCCCGGACCGCTTTACGCCCGCCGTCTCGCAAATGCTGTTTGACCAGTCCGTCGCCTGGCTCGAAGCGCGCTTTGCCGAGCCCTTTGATGGCCCCACGGTAGTGGTCACGCACTTTGCGCCCTCCCCCGGCAGCATCGCGCCGCAGTTTGTCGGCTCACCGCTGAACGCCTGCTTTGTCTCCAACCTGGAAGCGCAAATCCTGCGCTGGCAGCCCCGCCTGTGGCTGCACGGCCACGTGCACCACAGTTGCGACTACCGGGTGGGCGAGACGCGGGTCGTGGCCAACCCACGCGGCTATGCGCCCAAAGGCGTGGTCGAAAACACGCAATTCGCGCCCGGCCTGCTGATCGAGGTCTAAAAACGCCGGAGCGAGCACGGCGATGCAGCCCCATGCGGCCATGGGACAATTCGGCCAATGCACGCACTTTTTGAAGATTCCGGCAAGTTTTTCGCCGGCCGCATCCTGTCAGAAGCCGAATCCTCGGCCCAGGTCGAGCTCGACTCGGGCAAGCGGGTCAAGGTCAAGGCCGCCAACCTGCTGCTCAAGTTCGAGAAGCCCGCGCCTGCCGAACTGCTCGCGCAAGGCCAGGCACTGGCCGAAACCATTGATCTGCCGCTGGCCTGGGAATTCGCACCCGAAGGCGAATTTGGTTTTGCCGACCTGGCACGCGATTATTTTTCCGAGCACGCCACGCTGACCGAGCAGGCAGCCGCGCTGTTTCGCCTGTACGAGGCGCCGCACTACTTCCGCCGCGCAGGCAAGGGGCGCTTCAAGAAGGCGCCGGCCGACATCCTGCAGCAGGCCCTGGCCGCCATCGAGAAGAAAAAGGCGGTGCTGGCGCAAATTGCCGAGTGGGCCGAGCAACTCGGGCAAGGCGTTTGCCCAGCACCGATCCGCGAACAGCTCTACAAGATCCTGTTTCGGCCTGACAAGAACGCGCCCGAATACAAGGCCGTGGTCGAAGCCAGCCGCGCCACACACACCGCGCCGCTCGACCTGCTGCAAAAGGCCGGCGCCATTGATTCAAGCTACCAGTTCCACTGGAAGCGCTTTCTGCTCGACAACTTCCCCAAGGGCACGGCATTCCCCGCGCTCGATGCGCCGCAGCCGCCGGCCGATCTGCCGCTGGCCGAGGTGCAGGCCTTCTCGATCGACGATTCTCAGACCACCGAAATCGACGATGCGCTCTCCGTCACGGGGCTCGGGACCGGCACGGTCACGCTGGGCATCCACATCGCGGCGCCGGGCCTGGCGATTGCTCCTGGCAGCGCCATCGATCAGTTGGGTCGCCAGCGGCTTTCCACTGTCTACATGCCCGGCTACAAGCTCACCATGCTGCCGGACAGCGTGGTGCAGATCTACACCCTGGACGAGGGCCGCGACAATCCCGCCGTGTCGCTGTACTGCACCATCGACGAGGCCACGCTGGAGATCACCGCTACCGAGACGCGCCTGGACCGCGTCCCCGTAGTGGCCAACCTGCGCCACGACCAGCTGGACCACATCGTCACCGAAGATTGGCTTCGTGAGCCGTCAATTCAGATAGAAAACACCCCCCAGCGCTTGCTGGATCTGCGTCCTCAGCTATCATTTTTGTACGGGTTGGCGCAAAGACTCAAGGCGGGGCGCGAAGTGGTGCGCGGCAAGCCCGAAAACTTCAACCGGCCGGATTACAACTTCCGCCTCCTGGGCGGAGAGGGCGGGGAGCCGAGTGGCAGCGAGACGGTGCAAATCACCACCCGCCAGCGCGGCGCGCCGCTCGACCTCATCGTCGCCGAGGCCGCCATCGTGGCCAACAGCACCTGGGGCCAGTGGCTCGCAAGCCTGGGCGTGCCCGGCATCTACCGCAGCCAGGCCAGCATGGCGCCGGGCGTGAAGGTGCGCATGGGCACCAAGGCGCTGCCGCACGCGGGCATGGGCGTCAAGAGCTACACCTGGGCCACGAGCCCGCTGCGCCGCTATGTCGACCTGGTGAACCAGTGGCAGATCATTGCCTGCGCGCGCCACGGTGCCACGGCGGCATTGGCCGCGCCGTTCAAGCCCAAGGACGCCGAGCTGTTCTCCATCATCAGCAGCTTTGACGCCACCTACAGCGCCTACAACGGCTACCAGGCGGGGATGGAGCGCTTCTGGACGCTCAAGTACCTGGAGCAGAACGGCATCACCGAGTTGGAGGCCACGGTCTTCAAGGAAGGCCCGGGCGGCAGCTTTCTGGTGCGCGCCGATGCGTTGCCCCTCGTCTTCCCGGTGCTGGGCGCGCAGAACCTGCCGCGCGGCGCGCGCTTGCGCGTCAAGCTCGGCGAGGTGGACGAGATCACGCTCGACCTGCACGGCACGGTGCTCGAACGCCTGGACGACCCGCTGGACACCAGCGACGACGGCCCGGTGGACGACGAGAGCGACGAAGATGGCGAGGACGGCGACAGCGCCGTCGCAGGACCGATCGCCATCGCGGTTGACATGAACGACACCGAAGCGGCCCCGGCCGTCGCTGCTGCGCCGTGAAATTTCCTGCGTCGCTCCGCACCTTCAGCACGCTGCAAATCACGCTGGCGTTTTCGGTGCTGCTGCATGCAGTGCTGCTGTCGGTGCGCTTCGTCGCGCCTGAGCAGTTCGACCGGGTGTTCCAGGACACGCCGCTGGAGGTGATTCTGGTCAACGCGCGCACCCATGAGGAGCCACCCGAGAAGGCCCAGGCGATTGCCCAGCACGCCCTGGCCGGCGGCGGTGAGGCCGCCAAGGGCCGGGCCACCAGCCCCCTGCCCTATTCGGCCCTGACCCGCGTCGGCAACGATTTTGAAGACGCGCAGAAAAAGGCCGACGCCCTGCTGGAACAGCAAACCCAGCTGCTCGCCCAACTGCGCCGCCAGGTGGCCGCCCTGCCGCCGCCCGACCCACGCAAACCCAGCGAGAGCGCCGGCGAGCGGGCCCAGGAAGAGCGCCGGCGCCAGCTCGTCAAAATCCTGGCCGAGATCGAGCGGCGCATCAACGAGGAAAACGCGCGGCCGAAAAAGCGATACATCAGCCCGTCCACGCGCGAAGCCGCCTACGCCGTGTATTACGACGCCCTGCGCCGCAAGGTAGAAGACAAAGGCACCGAAAATTTCCCCGAAAAAGCCGGCAACAAGATCTATGGCGAACTGACCATGATCGTCACCGTCAACCACGACGGCCGCGTGCTGGAGACCGAAGTCGTGCAGGGCTCGGGCAACCCGCTGCTGGACCACCGCGCCCAGGCCATTGCCCGTGCCGCCGGTCCCTTTGGCCCCTTCACCGCAGAAATGCGCGCCAAAGCCGACCAGATCGCCGTGGTCTCGCGCTTCAAATTCACCCGCGACCAGACCTTGGAGACTTCGGTGCGTTGAGTACACCCTGAGCCGCCTTCGGCGTCATCCCCCAAGGGGAACGCCTCCAGTGGCCGGGCGAAGCGGTTCCAAGACGACCCGCTCCACGGCGGCACTGGTTTTGGCGCGCACCGGTTGCCACTGCTGCGCCAGTAAGCTATTGCCCCATGACATCACCCGCGTCTCTTCTTGATCTGTACTGCGTGCTGGGCAACCCCATTGCCCACAGTCGCTCACCCTGGATTCACGCCCGTTTTGCCGAGCTCACCGGCGATCGCCTGCGCTACGAGGCGCGCCTGGTGCCGCCGGGCGGCTTTGCCGGCGCCATTGCGCAGCTTGTCGCCGAGGGCGCGCGCGGCTGCAACGTCACCGTGCCCTTCAAGCTCGAAGCCGTGGCCGCCGCCACCCGGTGCAGCGAACGCGTGCAGCTGGCGGGCGCAGCCAACACGCTGAGCTTTGTGAACGGCGCCATCCTGGCCGACAACACCGATGGTCTGGGCCTGGTGGCCGACATTACGCGCAACGCCGGTTTTGACATTGCCGGGCGCGACGTACTGCTGATCGGTGCCGGCGGCGCCGCGGCCGGGGCGCTGGCCCCGCTGCTGGCAGCCGGCCCGCGCCGCGTGGTGGTGGCCAACCGCACGCTGGCCCGCGCAGAGGCCCTGGTGCGCGCCCACACACCGCTGGCGACGCTACATAAAACAGAGCTGCTAGCGCAATCCACACAAGCGCTGGAGCATGATTTTGATCTGATTGTCAACGCCACAGCAAGTAGCCTGGCGGGCGATGCGGTGCCGGTGCCTGCACAGGTGCTGCGCCCTGGCAGCCTGGCCTACGACATGATGTACGGCCCAGCGGCCCAGGGCTTTCTCGACTGGGCCACTGCCGGCGGTGCCCAGGCGCGCGACGGCCTGGGCATGCTGGTGGAGCAGGCGGCGGAAGCCTTCGCCCTCTGGCGCGGCGTGCGCCCGCCAAGCGCGCAGGTGCTGCAGGAGATGCGCGCTGCAGCAAGCGCCGCAGCAACGACCGGCGCAGGGCATCCATGAAGGCCCTGTTGCGCTGGGTGGCGCTGGTGCTCATGGCGTTGGTCGCGCTGCAGCTCTTCTTCGTGCTGCGCATTGCCGCCATGGCCGTGGTGGACCCGCAATCGACCAGCTTTCAGCGCAGCGAAATCTGGACCCAACTGCGCGGCGAAGGGCTGCACTGGCGCCAGCAGTGGCTGCCCTACCCCCAGATTGCCGAGTCGCTCAAGCGCGCAGTGATTGCCTCGGAGGACGACGGTTTCGTCAACCACGATGGCGTGGACTGGAACGCCATCGAAAAGGCCTGGGAGCGCAACAACCGCGCCGAGCAGCTGGCCGCCAAGGCCAGTGCCCATGCGCCCGACCGCCCGGTGCGGGCGGCCAAGATCCGCGGCGGCTCCACCATCACCCAGCAACTGGCCAAGAACCTGCTGCTCTCGGGCGAGCGCACGCTGCTGCGCAAGGGCCAGGAATTCGTGTTGACCTTGCTGCTGGAAAGAATGCTGTCCAAGCAGCGCATCCTGGAGATTTACCTCAACAGCGTGGAATGGGGCGACGGCGTCTTTGGCGCCGAAGCGGCGGCGCAGCGCTACTACAAGAAAAGCGCCAGCCGCCTGAGCAGCCAGGAAGCCGCGCGCCTGGCCGTCATGCTGCCGGCGCCCAAGCGCTTCGAGAAAAACCCCGGTTCGGCCTACATCGCCGGACGCACGCGCACCATCATGGGACGCATGGCCAGCGCCGAATTGCCGTAGGTTGGGTCATCCCAATTGCTGGCGTTGCCGGCCCAGCCCTTCGATCTCCAGCTCCACCACGTCGCCCGCCCGCAGGTACGGGAAACGCCCCGACATCGCCACGCCCTCGGGTGTTCCCGTGAGAATCACATCGCCGGGCTCCAGCACCAGGTACTGCGAGAGGTCGTGCACGATCTGGTCCACACCGAAAATCATGTCGCGGGTCGATGAATCCTGGCGCGGCTCGCCATTCACCCAGGAACGGATGCGCAGGTCCTCAGGCGAGACTTCATCGGGCGTGACCAGCATCGGGCCGAGGGGGCAGAAGCCAGGCAGCGACTTGCCCTTGCCCCACTGCGATCCGCTGCGCTCGAGCTGAAACACTCGCTCAGAGAGGTCGTTGGCCACGCAGTAGCCGGCAATGTGCGCCCGTGCTGCCGCCACCGAGGGCAGGTAGCTGGCGCGCTGGCCGATCACCACTGCCAGCTCCACCTCCCAGTCCATGCGCGTCGCGCCGCGCGGCACGGCCACCGCGTCGTTCGGGCCGACCAGGGTGTTGGGGTGTTTGAAGAACAGCACTGGCTGCTGCGGCGCCGGCATGCCGGACTCCGCCGCGTGCGCCGCGTAGTTGAGCCCGATACACAGCAGCGCCTGCGGCCGCGCCACTGGCGCGCCCACGCGCAGGGCCTGGGCGTCGTGCACCAGCGCAAGCTCGCCGCGCTGCAGCGCCCGTGCAACACGCTCGGCACCCTGGGCACTCCAGAACGCGCCGTCGATATCCGCCGTCACGGCACGCAGGTCGAAATACTGCCCCTGCCACAGGGCCACGGGGATTTCCTGGCCCATGGGGCCAAGTCGCAAAAATTGCATGGTCTCTTTCTTCTGCCATCAGGAAAAATAGGAAGCACCCAAAAGGCCAAGGGGCCAAGGGGCCAAGGGCGCGGGCCCGCGCTCAACCGGCGATCTGCGGTTCCACCAGCAGTGCCAGCTGCACCAGCGATTCCTGCCAGCCCAGCAGGCACTGGTCCACCGGGATCACGGCCGGCAGCCCCTCTTGCAGCACATTGAGCTCGGTGCCGCAGCCCACGGCGCGCAATTGCACGGTGGTCTGCATGTCGCCAGGCAGGTTGGGATCGTCGAACCGGTCGGTGTAGCGAATGCATTCGCCGGGCACCAGCTCCAGGTAGGTGCCGCCAAAGCTGTGCTTCTCGCCACTGCCGAAGTTAGGGCCTGTTAACACTATGCAAGGGGTCTCGAAGGTCATCAGAGCCTGCCCATCAAGGCGCGCGACGCAGTGCGTGCGTCCGCACGATCAAGGAGCGCAACGCCGAGGGACGGGCTCTGGTGACCTTCCCTTCGGGTTGCCTCGCAAAGGGGCCGTCTGCAGCGTTGCCCGCGCTTGCAAGGCACCAGCCTTGCTGCGCACGTGCGCCTTGCATACAGCCCCTTTGCGGGGCAACGCGATCCCCTTGCATAGTGTTAACAGGCCCTAATGCCATGCGGTAGTGGCCACCCACGCGGGCGTCCATGTGCTCGACCGTGCAAGTGAAGCCATGCGGCGGGAGCCATTTGGCCATGGCGGCCGGGTCGAGAAACGCGCGGTAAACGCGCTCGGGGCTGGCGCGCAGCACGCGCTGCAGGCGGACGGTGCCGGTCTCCATGTCAGGCTCCTCAAGAATCGGATGGCTTCATTTTGCAGGGACGCAGGCCGCGCTGCAATCGCACCCGTATCATGGCTGGGGCGCACCCACCGCGTTTCCCAGACACCCAAATATTTGGTCAAATCGGCCTGTAGCGCTTATCCCATAAGCACAAATAGCTCACTATTCAATAGCACATGCGCATACTCGGCATCGACCCTGGCCTGCAGACCACGGGCTTTGGCGTCGTCGACGTGGACGGCCACAAGCTCGCCTACGTGGCCAGCGGAACCATTCGGACCACGCAGCTCGCGCTGGGCGATCTGCCGGGGCGCCTGAAGGTGCTGTTCGACGGCATCAGCGAGGTGGTGGCGCGCTACCAGCCCGACGTGGCGACCGTGGAGATCGTGTTCGTCAACGTCAACCCGCAGTCCACGCTGCTGCTGGGCCAGGCGCGCGGGGCGGCCATCACGGCGCTGGTGGCACGCGACCTTCCGGTGGCCGAATACACCGCCCTGCAGATGAAAAAGGCGGTCGTCGGCCACGGGCGCGCAGCCAAAAGCCAGGTGCAGGAGATGGTGCGCCGCCTGCTCAACCTGCCCGGCCTGCCCGGAACCGATGCGGCGGATGCTCTTGGTATGGCCATCACCCATGCCCATGCCGGGGCCGCCATGGCGCGGCTGGGCGAAGCGGCCACGCTCAATCGGCGCCAGCACGCGATGTACAAGGGCGGGCGCAGCTACTGAACTTATTCCATTTCCATATCAATCCGACATGTTGTTGCTTCGCCTTGCCGTGCCAGTGCACTGTCTGCGGCTTCGCGCCTAATGTCGCATCGATCTGAAAATGGAATTAGACCGTCGGGGCTTCTTGCGCGGCGGGCGCAGAGGCCAGCGGCCCACCGCCGCCACCCGCCTGCTTGGATAGGTACATGCTTCGATCAGCATGGTCGAGCAAGGCCGCAGCGTCATCACCATCTTCGGGGTAAAGCGCCGTTCCAATGCTGGGATGCATGTGCAGCACGTTGCCCTCCAGGTCGAACGGATGGGCAAAGGCAGCCAATAGCTTGTTCACCACCGTCTGGGCGTGTTCCTTGTTGCGCCCGCTCTCGAGCAGCACCACAAATTCATCGCCACCCAGGCGTGCCACGGTGTCGGACGCACGCACACAGCCCTGCAGGCGCCCCGCTACCCGTTGCAGCAAAAGATCGCCCATGGCATGACCCAGCGTGTCGTTGACGCGCTTGAAATCGTCCAGATCCACAAACAGCAAGGACACCAGCGTGCCATCGCGGCGCGCTCGCTGCAGGGCAATCTGCAAACGGTCCATCAGCACCATGCGATTGGGCAAGCGGGTGAGCGCGTCGAACTGCGCCATCTGCTGCAGGCGCTCGTGCATTTGCTTGCGCTCAATGGCGGTAGCCACCTGGGTCGAGACAAACTGCAGCAGATCTTGATCCGTGGGCGTGTAGGCGACCTCTTCGCCGTAGCTTTGCAGCACCAGCGCGCCGACCACACCGCCCTCCGACCGCAGCGGTACGCCCAGCCAGTACCGTGCCTGGGGCGCCGCATCTGCCGACGACGCGTGCACGGAAAACCCATGGCGAGCGTCGGGCGTAATCAGCAAGGTGCTGCCGTTGCGAACCACCTCGGCGCAGCGCGCGTCGCCGCACACTGGCGCGCTGGGCGGCACCCCACGCTCGTTGACGTGGTAGGCATACCGCAGTTCGGCCGTGGCGGCATCGCGCAGCACCACCGAGAAGTTGGTTGCCACCATCAAACGCCCAATGATCTCGTGGATGCGCTCAAAGAGCGACTCCAGGCTTTGTGCGGCATGCGCCGCTTCCGAGATGGCATAGAGCGCTGCCTGCAGGCTCTCGTGCCGCTTGCGCTCGGTGATGTCGTGCGCCACCGCCAGCCGCACCTGCCGGTCGGGCAGCCAGCGTGCGGTCCAGAGAATGTGGGCAATGCGACCGTCCTTGCGCACATAGCGATTCTCAAACTGCAGCTGCAAATCGCCCGCCATGATGCCGGTGACCTGGCCCTGCGTGGCAGGCAAGTCGTCGGGATGCAGCATATCCAGCATGCGCCGGCCCACGACTTCCTGCGGCGTGTAGCCAAATATGCGTTCGAATGCGGCGCTGACAAAAACAATCCGGCTGTCTGCCTGCACGATGCACACGGCATCGAGCAGCAGGTCGATGACCTTCTGGGAAGAAATGGTATGCATGAAGCCATCAATGTTGTTCATGAAGCAGTCGTGCAAGGCAGAGGTAGCTGGGCATTGTTGGCCATTGTGCCGATCTGCGCTGCCCGCCCAATTTTTCCCTTTGCGTCTACCAGGCGGGCCACGCCTGCCGCAGCGTGATGGGAGCGTCGGCCGGCAAATGGGTTCAACACATCCGTTCGGACGTGATGACATGAACGCCTGGCACCGGATGGATCGCGGCAGCGAGCAGAACTTCGGCAATCTTTGGCGCCGGGTTCAACCGCCATCGGCGCGGCAAGAAGGGGCCAAGCCATGCCAACGCAGAAATGCTCGCTCGTTCGCCCGCACGGACTTCCTGGCGGTCTCCACCGATCAGTCCAGGTCGCACGTACGTGAGGGATGAGAATCCCAGTTTCTCCAGATCGCGCTCCAGCTCTCCCTTCACCCGGTTGTAGAAAAAGCGCGACGACGCGTCCGCCCCCAGCGCCGAATTCAACACGTAGGTGAGCGTGCCGTGCTGCTTCGCCAATTGGCCGGACGACAGTGGGTAGTCGTGGTCCACACGCCGGAAGGCCTCTTTGGAGCCGGCCTTGGACATGGTGGTGCCCAGGGTGCAAATGAGCGCATCTGCCTGCCACCAAGTGGCATCTTTCGGCAAATGGTCAAAGTCTACGACCGGGGACAGCAATTTGGGATGCTTGGGCAGTTCCCGACGCGAGGGAGCCACCACACTGTCGATTCGATCGTCGGCCAGTGCGAGGCGCAAGACATGGCTACCTACCAGCCCCGTTGCTCCGACAAGAAGAAGTTTCACGCAGCAAGTTCCTCATCTGTAGATTCTTTCACCCGAGATTGTGCTTTGGATTGCGTCGACCTTCGAAGTGCTTCCCTCTCCAACTTCAGGTACCCCAGACCGTTCGACGGCAAACCCAGCCGGCTGAGTGCCATAGGGCAGCGCGTTCGCGCAGTCATTGGAACGGCGTCAGGCCCGATGGCGGAGCTGGTCGTTCGTTCCACAGCTCGATGGTCCTCCGATCCGGGTGGTGGGCGGCAATGCCCAGCGCACTCACAGAGGCCGTGTGCAGCGCAAAGTGCTGGCCCTCGCTGACGGCCAGCCCGATCCAGCGCACGGCAAGCGCGGCGCCGAACTGGCCATGCGAGAACAGTGCCACCGTGCCCTGCACCGTGCAAAGGCGAGAGATGAGCCTGTCGGCCCGCGCGCTGACATCCAGGGGCGATTCGCCACCGGGGCACCCATCTCGCCAGATGTTCCATTGCGGGTTCTCCTGGCGGATGTCTGCAGAGGTCCGGCCTTCGTAGCGACCGTAGTCCCATTCAGACAAGTCGGGTTCGATCTCGCTGACTGCCCCGAAGCCGGCGAGCGCGCAAGTCTGGCGCGCTCGCAGGCGTGGGCTGACCAGGACGCGCGTGAAAGCCAGGGCCCGCAGGCGTGGCGCCAGGGCCCGCGATTCATCTTCGCCATGGGCAGTCAGCCCCAGGTCGGTCAACCCGGTGTGCTGGCCGCTGAGCGTCCAGGCGGTTTCACCGTGGCGGACCAGACAGATGTTCATGCCGGAAGTCCTTCGGTCTCCATGGCAGGGCGCCAGGCGCCCCGCACTGCTGCGCCATTGCAGCGTGCCCGGTGCAGCAGCGCGTTCTGCGCAGCGACACGGTTGGAATCGCTGCCGGCCCACAGGCCGAGCGCCGGTTGCTGCAGCGCTCGCCCGAACGAGAAGGTAAGGGGCCAGGGCAAGCTGGTTTGCTGGTGCATGGCATTCAAGCGTGCCGTTGCCAGTGCGGCCGGTTGGCCACCGGACAGGAATGCGATGCCCGCAACGGCGGCCGGCACGGCGCGCCGCAGGCAGCTCAGCGTAGCATCGGCAACTGCGTCCAATGAGGCCGGCGCGCCACAGGACAGGCCGGGCAGCACCATGTTCGGCTTGAGGACCATTCCCTCCAACGCTACCCCTTGGCGGTGGAGCTGCTCGAAGACCTGGTGCAGCACCTCGGCCGTGACCTCGCTGCACCGCGCCATCGTGTGCCCGCCGTCCATCAGCACCTCGGGCTCGACGATGGGCACGAGTTGTGCTTCCTGGCAGAGAGCAGCGTAGCGCGCCAGAGCGTGTGCGTTGACCAGCATGCAGGCCCGACTGGGCAAACCGTCTCCAATGGTCAGCACCGCGCGCCACTTGGCGAACTGTGCGCCCAGCGATGCATAGCGCGCGAGGCGCTCGCGCAGTCCGTCCAGGCCTTCGGTCACCTGCTCTGCTGCATGGCCTGCCAAGGTTTTCGCGCCGGCGTCCACCTTGATGCCGACCACGATACCGGCGGCGCGCAAAACATCGACGAACGGCACACCGTCGCCGGTGTTCTGCTGCAAGGTCGCATCGAACAGGATGGCACCACTGATGGCTTCGGACAGGCCGGGCGCTGTGACCAGCAACTCGCGATAGCGGCGACGGGATTCCTCCGTCTGCGCTATGCCAACTTCGGCCAGGCGCCGGTTGCAGGTGCCTACGCTCTCGTCCATCGCGAGCAGGCCCTTGCCTGGTGCCATCAGGGCCTGCGCCGTCGCGATCAACGGTGCCTGTGAAACCGTCATGATTCGCCTCCCTTCCAGCGCCAGTTGCGCACTTCCGGCAGATCCTGGCCATGCTCGCGGATGTACCGGTGGTGTTCCACGAGCTTGGCCGCCAGTCGGGCCTTCAAGGCGGCGCCCGCAGCGCGAGTTTGCGGCAAGCGATCGACGGTGTCCATGACGAGGTGAAAGCGGTCCAGATCGTTCAACACCGTCATGTCGAAGGGCGTGGTGATCGTGCCTTCTTCCTTGTAGCCACGCACGTGGAGGTTGTGGTGGTTGGTGCGCCGGTAAGCCAGGCGATGGATCAGCCAGGGGTAGCCGTGAAACGCGAAGATGACAGGCTTGCTCTGCGTGAACAGCGCGTCGAAGCCCGCATCCGAGAGGCCGTGCGGATGTTCGCTCTGCGGCTGCAGCTTCATCAGGTCGACGACATTGACGACCCGGATGCGCAGGTCCGGAAGTTCTGTGCGCAGGATCTGCACGGCGGCGAGTGTTTCGAGCGTCGGCACATCGCCGCAGCAGGCCATGACCACGTCCGGATCGCCCTTGGACGCGCCTTCGGTCAACTCGTTGCCGGCCCAGTGCCAAATGCCGATACCGGCGGCGCAATGCGCCGCGGCCGCGTCCATCGCCAGCCACTGCGGCGCCGGATGTTTGCCGGCGACCACCACGTTCACGTAATGCCGGCTGCGCAGGCAATGGTCCATCACCGACAGCAGGCAGTTGGCGTCGGGCGGCAGGTAGACGCGCACGACTTCGGCCTTCTTGTTGACCACGTGGTCGATGAAGCCCGGGTCCTGGTGCGTGAAACCGTTGTGGTCCTGGCGCCAGACATGCGAGGCCAGCAGGTAGTTGAGCGACGCGATCTTGTGCCGCCAAGGCAGTTGTGCGCTGACCTTCAGCCACTTGGCGGCTGGTTGAACATCGAGTCAACGATGTGGATGAAGGCCTCGTAGCAATTGAACAGGCCGTGCCGCCCGGTGAGCAGATAGCCTTCGAGCCAACCTTCGCACTGGTGCTCGCTCAGCATCTCCATCACCCGCCCCTGGGGCGCCAGCCACTGGTCGCCGGCAACGGTCGCGGCGTCCCATTGGCGGTTGGTGGCTTCGAACACGGCGGCGAGGCCATTGGAGACGGTCTCGTCGGGCCCGAAGATGCGGAAGTTGCGCTCGGCGTCGTTCAGCTTGGCGACGTCGCGCAGGAATGGGCCGAGCATGCGTGTATCGCCGATGCCCGGAACGCCAGGCATAGGCACCTCGGCTGCGTATGCGCGGTAGTCGGGGAGGTGCAGGTCGCGCAGCAGCAGGCCGCCGTTGGCGTGCGGATTGGCGCCCATGCGCCGCTGCCCGCTGGGCGCCAGTGCGGCCAGCTCGGGCTGCAGGCGTCCCTGCTAGTCGAAGAGTTCTTGTGGGCGGTAGCTATTGAGCCAGTCCTCCAGAAGCTGCAAATGCCCGGGGTGATCGGCCGGGTGCAGCGGCACCTGGTGGGAACGGAAGTTGCCTTCCACCGGCTGACCGTCAACCTCCTTGGGCCCGGTCCAGCCCTTCGGGGAATTGAGCACGATCATCGGCCAGCGCGGGCGCTCAAGCTTTTCCTGCTGGCCATGCCCGCGTGCCTGGCACTGGATACGCCGGATGTCGGCCACAGCCTGATCCAGCGCCGCTGCCATCAGCGCGTGCATCGCCGCAGGCTCATGCCCTTCCACAAACATCGGCGTCCAGCCGCAGCCGCGCAGAAACTGCTCCAGCTCCTCGTGCGTGATGCGCGCCAGTACCGCCGGGTTGGCGATCTTGTACCCGTTGAGATGCAGGATCGGCAGCACCGCGCCGTCACTCACCGGGTCTAGAAATTTGTTGGAATGCCATGCGGTGGCCAGCGGCCCGGTCTCGGCCTCGCCATCGCCGACCACACAGGCGACGATCAGGTCGGGGTTGTCGAACACGGCGCCGAAGGAATGGCTGAGCGAGTAACCCAGTTCACCGCCCTCGTGGATGGAACCCGGGCACTCGGGCGACGCGTGGCTGGGAATGCCGCCGGGAAACGAGAACTGTCTGAACAGCTTCTTCAGCCCGGCTTCGTCACGGCCGATCTCGGGGTAGACCTCGCTATAGCTGCCCTCAAGGTACGTGTTGCCGACCACGGCCGGACCGCCGTGACCAGGGCCAGACACATAGATCATGTCCAGATCGTTCGCTTTGATGACGCGATTCAGGTGCGCATAAATGAAGTTCTGTCCGGGTGTGGTGCCCCAGTGTCCGAGCAGCATGGGTTTCACGTCGGTCAAGGCCAGCGGGCGCTTCAGTAGCGGGTTGTCCCACAGGAAGATCTGGCCAACCGACAGGAAGTTGGCAGCGCGCCAATAGGCGTCGAGGTGCTGCAGGGAGGCGCGGTCTTGTCCGTCGGTCATGAGCCCATGCTACGCCTCGCAGGGTATCGGCGTCCGTTCGCCGCCGCACCTCAGGAAGCTTGAGGTTCTTGCGTGACACGGCGGCGCTGGAAAGAAACCGCGCTCAGCTTGCTGCCGGTCGCCACACGTCTGCCAACTGCCGGAATCGGCCAGAATCGGACCCAGCCCTTTTTCCTTTGCCAGAGCACCGCGCCACCGACACGTGAGCAGCTTGGTGATGACGCAAGCGGCTTGCCGATGGTCAATGCATCGGCCCACCGAGCCGCTTGCTCGCGCTTGATATCGCATAGTTCACCAGGCAATAAAGCATCGCTACCACGAGGTACACGGGCACCAGCGCGTGGTAGTTGGCGATGAGCACCTTGGCGTTCTGCATGAGTTCACCGTAGGTGACGACGTAGCCGAAAGTGGTGTCCTTGACCACGATGACCAGTTGCGCGACCAGTGCCGGGACAATGTAACGAAGGGCCTGGGGGAAGACGATGAGGAAGAACACCTGGGCTTCGGTCATCCCCACGCTTCGCGCAGCATCGGTCTGGCCACGGGGAACGGCAAGCACGCCCGCGCGGTATACCTCGGCCACCACTGCAGCGGTGCTAAGGCCGACGGGCAAGGTCAACATCCAGTAGGTGCTCAGCTTGATCCCGGCCTGCGGAAGCACCAGAAAACACACATAGATGAGCAGCAGCGTCGGCGTGCCACGCAGGAACTCGATGACCGCGACGCTCGGCCAGCGCACGAGCCGCAACGGCGCCAGGCGCCCGAGCAACAGCACCAGCCCGAGGGTCAGCGCGATGGCGGCCGCCATCGCCGCCGACGCCAACGTGCCGAGCAGGCCCTTGGCCAGGAAGGCCCAGGTTGTCGGCCAGGCAAAGAATTCCCAGAACCGGGCGTCGAGCTGCCCTGCGGTATGGAACCGGAGCGCGACACCCGCAGCCAGCAGGAGCAGCATGGCTGCTGCGATCCCGCTCACCGCCCGTGTGACGGCCTGGGCCTGGGGGCGCGGATTTCCAAACAGAATCTCTTCCAGAGGGCGGCTCATCGCAGTATCCGCACCTTCTTTTCCAGGGTGGCGCCAGCCCAGGCAATGAGCAAGCCCGTCGCCACGTACATCGCAGCGGCAACCGCGAACGCGGCAATGCCAGCGGCGGAGTCTGTGGCGATCTTGGACACGAGCGCGGTCAACTCCCGGCCGGGAAACGGCACCTGCGACGCCAGCGAGGTCGATAGCATTAATGCAATCAGCAGCGAGGTCAGCGGCTGCACCACCGCGCGCAGCGCCTGCGGCAATACCACCGCAGTGATCACGCGCATCGGCCGCAGCCCCAAGCTGAGTGCGGCCTCCATCTGGCCGCCGCCGACGGTGTTGATGCCCGCCCGCAGGTAGTCCGCCGTGAACGCGGAGCAGACCAGCGTCAAGGTCAGGACCACGCTGGGCTCATAGTCGATCAGGACCTTGAGATCGGGCAGCGCGAACACGATGAAGATCAAGAGCGCTACGCTCGGAATGTTGCGGAAGATCTCGACGTAGACGGTCAGCACGAAGCGCAGCGGCGGCAGCGGAAGGAGCCGAAGCACCGTCACCACAATGCCCAGCAAGAAGCCGGGCACGAACGACAGCGCTGTGAGCTTCCATGTCAGCAAAAGGGCCTGCCCGAAGGCAGGCCCATAGTCGGCCAGAAGCTTGAAAACCTCGCCCATCCGCTATTGAAACGGGTTATGGCAGGGCGGGCGGTGTCGGAACGGCTGTGCTGCCGGTGCGCTGTCCGATGGAGATCGACCAAAGCTTGGCCCAGGTGCCGTCGGCTTCCACCTTCTTGAGGAAACCATTGATGAAGGCCACGCCGTCCGAGCCCTTGGGCAGCCCGATGCCGTAGGGGTCCTGCGCACCAAAGGGCGCGCCTGCCAACTGCGCGTCGCCAGCCCCAAGGCTCAGGGCGTTGAGCAGCAGCGTGTAGTCGGTGACGTAGGCATCCACACGTCCCTGGCGCAATCCGTCAAGGGCTTCCTGGTGCGTCTGGAACTCTTGCACAACCGCCTTGGGCGCGAACTGCGCGAGGATCGCGGGCCCCGTGGAGCCCGCCTGCGTGGCAACCTTCTTGCCGCCCAGATCGTTGTACGACTGGATCGCCTTGTTGTTCGCCTTGACCAGCACCCCGGCCTGCGAGGTGTAGTAGGGGCCGGCGAACGAGATCTTCTCGGCGCGGGCGGGGGTGATGGAGTAGGTGGCGAGCACCATGTCCGCCTGGTCGTTGATGAGCACCTGTTCGCGCGTAGACGAGGTCACCTGCGTGAACTGGACTTTGGCCCCATCGCCCAGGATGTAGCGCGTGATGAGCTGGGCCAGACCGGCGTCGAAGCCGCGCATCTTGCCGTCCTTCTCGTTGAGCAGCGAGAACAGATTCGAGGTTTGTGTGCCGCCCAGGCGCAGCGCGCCGGCCTGCTTGATCTTGCTGGCCCAGGTGCTCGAAGCGATGGTCGCAGCGTCGGCGACAGGGCCCTGCGCGACCAGCGCGTCAAACGCCGCTGTGTTGATGGGCGTGCCCTGTGCGAAAAGCGGCGCACCGGTCACGATCGCCAGTACCACCACGGTGGATTTCAGAATGGATTGGATCGACATGCATTCCTCTTGGATGGTGTGTGACATAAACCAATATATAGCAGTTATGGAATACGCGGAGGACTCGTCCGGTTCGTCCACCGTTGCCCACGCAATGCAACGATGGTGCCGATCATGGGCGCCAAAATGCCCCACAGTCATTCCACAGGGACGCTCTTGGCGAGATTGCGCGGTTTGTAGCTGCGGCACGGCCAGAAACTGGCGCGCCTACAGCGTCGGCGCTGAGCTGTTTTTGCCATTAAAGTCTGAGACAAGCTCCCCAGCGGGAGGGGAGCACGAACCGGAAAAATTCAGCGGTAAAAGTCTGGGACAACGCAGTTGAGACGACTGGCTCTCACATCTTGTCTTGTGGGTGCCGAGATCTTCAAGCTCTAGCCACTACGGAAGCAGGCTCACATTTTTTTATCATGTCATCGTTCGAAATTATCGGCGCAGTCATTCTGGGAGGTCTCTTCTGGCTATGGTTCGAAAGTACCCGTGTCCGCGAGATCGCCGTGGCGCGCGCTCGCAGCCAATGCCATCTCAATGGGGTGCAATTCCTCGACGACACTGTCTCCCTCGCCAATATCAAACTGGCACGTGACGAGGACGGGCACCTCGCACTCAAACGTACCTACACTTTTGAGTACAGCGACACTGGCAATAATCGACAGCCAGGCAGCATCGTCATGCTTGGTCGGGTAGTTCAGCTCCTGACTTTCAGCCCACAACTTGCTGGCGCGGACATCACCCTGCATTGAATACATCGGTAAGGGTGGCATCCCGGACGATTGCCTAGACTCTAGCCGCTGTCCATTGTTCATGGCCCTTCATGGCAAAGACCAGTCACGGTCGTTCGACCGTCACGCTCTTGGCGAGATTGCGCGGCTTGTAGCTGCGGCACGGCCCTGCGGGCCTTCACTTGGCTGCGCCAAATGAGCCTGCGCTGCAAACCCAGAAACCTGGCACGCCTACGGCGTCGGCGCTGAGCGCCGCAAAAGCGCCACCGTCATTCGACAGTGACGCTTTTGGCAAGGTTTCTGGGTTTGTCCACATCCGTCCCCCGCGCGCAGGCCGTGTGGTACGCCAGCAGTTGCAGCGGCACGACGTGCAGGATGGGACTGAGTGCCCCGTAGTGCTCGGGCATGCGGATGACGTGGATGCCGTCCGCGCTCTGGATGCGGGTATCCCCGTCGGCCAGCACATACAGCACGCCGCCGCGCGCGCGCACTTCCTGCATGTTGCTTTTGAGCTTTTCCAAGAGCGCGTCGTTGGGGGCCACAGTGACCACCGGCATGCTGCTGGTCACCAGCGCCAGCGGGCCGTGCTTGAGTTCGCCAGCCGGGTAGGCCTCGGCGTGGATGTAGCTGATTTCCTTGAGCTTGAGCGCGCCTTCCATGGCAATCGGGTAATGCAGGCCCCGGCCAAGGAACAGGGCGTTTTCCATGCGGGCGAAGTCTTCGGCCCAGGCGATCAGCTGGGGTTCCAGCGCCAGCACGGCCTGCAAGGCGACGGGCAGGTGGCGCATGGCTTTGAGGTGGGCAGCTTCCTGCTCGGCGGTCAAGCGCCCCTTGGCCAGCGCCAGCGCGAGCGTGAGCAAGAACAGGCCGGCAAGCTGCGTGGTGAAGGCCTTGGTGCTGGCCACGCCAATCTCCACGCCGGCGCGCGTCACATAGGCGAGCTTGCATTCACGCACCATGGCGCTGGTGGCAACGTTGCAGATGGTCAGCGTGTGCGCCATGCCCAGGCTCTGCGCGTGGCGCAGGGCGGCCAGGGTGTCGGCCGTCTCGCCCGACTGGCTGATGGTGACCACCAGGGTGCGCGGGTCGGGCACGCTGGTGCGGTAGCGGTATTCGCTCGCCACTTCCACCTGCGTGGGGATACCGGCGATGTCTTCGAGCCAGTAGCGTGCAGTGCAGCCGCTGTAGTAGCTGGTACCGCAGGCGAGGATGAGCACGCGGTCGATCTGCTCGAACACGCGCCAGGCAGCAGCGCCCGGCCTGCCGTTGTGCTCGGGACCATCGAACAGTTCGGGGACGATGCCAGCCACACCTTCGAGCGTGTCGGCAATGGCGCGCGGCTGCTCGAAAATTTCCTTTTGCATGTAGTGGCGATAAGGCCCGAGATCCACTGCGCCGCTGTGGGCGTGGACGGTGCGCACCGGGCGCTCGCCCTGGCTAAGCGGTTTGCCGCTGCCACCCACAATCCAGTAGCGGCCGCGCTGCAGGTCGGCAATGTCGCCTTCTTCGAGGTAGACGATCTGGTCCGTCACGCCGGCCAGCGCCATGGCGTCGCTGGCCAGGAAATGCGCCTCGCCACCCGCCCCCACACCCAGCACCAGCGGCGAGCCTGCACGGGCGCCCACCACGCGGTGGGGTTCGTCCTTGTGCATCACTGCAATGGCGAAAGCGCCGCGCAGCTCGGCAATGCTGGACTGCACGGCGGCAAACAGGTCGCCGCTGTAGTGGTGGTCGATGAGGTGGGCAATGACTTCGGTATCGGTCTGGCTGGCAAACGCGTAGCCGCGTGCCTGCAAGCGCTCGCGCAGCTGCTCGTAGTTTTCAATGATGCCGTTGTGCACCACGGCGACGCGGCCTGGCTGGTCAGCGGCGCCCGGCGTGCAACCGTGGCTGAAATGCGGATGGGCGTTGTGCACCGCGGGCGCACCGTGCGTGGCCCAACGGGTGTGGGCAATGCCGGTGCCGCCGCTCAAGTGCTCGGTGCGCACCTGTTCCAGCAACTCGGCCACGCGCTGGGTGCTGCGCGCGCGCACCAGGCCTCCGGCGGCGGTCGGGTCCAGGCTGGCGGCGTGAATGGCAACACCGCAGGAGTCGTAGCCACGGTATTCGAGGCGCTGCAAGCCCTGGACGAGCGTGGGAACGATGTCATGGAGCGCAACTGCGCCAACAATGCCGCACATGGAAAACCTTTGCTGTGGAAGGAACAGCAGGGATGCTAGTTTTTGTAATTAGAAATGTGTGGCATTGTTTTTTCACAATTATTTCCATAAAATTCATAAATATAGATGTATGAAATATATGGAAACTTTGTCTCTTGATAGTATTGATTTAAAACTTCTTACGGCCCTGCAGCAAGACGCCACGCCCACCAACCAGCAACTCGCTGCACAGCTGGGGATATCACCTCCCACTTGTCTGCGCCGCGTGCGCCGGCTGCGGGAGGCCGGGCTCATCGCGTGCCAGGTCGCCATCTTGCAGCCCGAGGTGCTGGCAGCGGCATTGGGCCATGGCCTGCACGCGATTGGTGAAGTGCTGCTCGACCGGCAAACCGCCGAGGCGCAGGACGCCTTCGAGATGCGCGCCATCGCCGAGCCCTGCGTGGCGCAGTGCTGGCGCATGGCCTCGGGGGCTGACTTCGTGCTGGTACTGCAAGTGCGCGACATGCCGCATTACCTGCGGCTTGCCGCGCGCCTGTTCACGCAGGATGCCAACGTGCGCAACGTGAAACTGCACTTCGCCACGCGCCGAGCGAAATTCGAGACAAAACTGCCCCTTGCGCAGGCGCAGTAAGCGCTTGCCGCTATCGAGATTTTCTCACTCTGAGACACTGTCCGACGTGCAGCGCAAAGCGCCTAGTTCACACTATGGCCTGAGCCACCCCAACCCGGAGTCCTGCCGAATGGAATTCAAGGATTACTACCAGACGCTGGGCGTAGAGAAAAGCGCCAGCCAGGATGAGATCAAAAAGGCGTTTCGCAAGCTGGCGCGCAAGTACCACCCCGACGTGAGCAAAGAGGCGGACGCTGCCGCCAAGATGGCCCAGCTGAACGAGGCCAACACCGTGCTCTCCGACCCGGAAAAGCGCGCCGCTTACGACAGCGTCAGCGCGCAGGCGGCGGCCCAGGGCGCACGCGGCGGCGGCGAGTTTCGCCCACCACCGGGCTGGGATACGGGTTTTGAATTCTCGGGCGGCCCATCTGAAGGTGGCGGCGGTGGCGACTACAGCGACTTCTTCGAGCAGCTCTTTGGCCAGGCTGCGCGCCAGCGCGGCGGTGCAGGCAGTGCAGGTGGGTTTGGTCAAGGCGGCGGCCATGCGGCCCGGCGCGGAAGCGACCACCACGCCAAGATCGAGCTCGACCTGCTCGACGCCTACCAGGGCGGCACGCGCACGCTGTCGCTGCGCGCCGCGCGCCCCGGCCCGGACGGGCGCATGGTGAGCGAGGAGCGCAATCTCGAAGTAAAAATTCCCAAGGGCGTGCGCGAAGGCCAGCTCATTCGCCTCGCCGGCCAGGGCGCGCCGGGCATGGGCGACGCGCCGGCGGGCGATCTGTTCCTGGAAGTGCACTTCCGGCCCGATGCACGCTGGCGCAGCGTGGACCGCGACGTCTACCAGCCCTTGCCGCTCGCGCCGTGGGAAGCAGCGCTGGGCGCCAGCGTCGAGGTGCACACGCCCAGCGGCACCGTCGAAGTGACCGTGCCGGCGCGCTCACGCGCGGGGCGCAAGCTGCGCCTCAAAGGCCGTGGCATTCCCTCGGCAACACCGGGGGATCTGTACCTGGAAGTCGACATTGCCCTGCCACCGGCCGACAGCGACGCCGCGCGCGCTGCCTGGACAGCGCTTGGCAAAGCCTTCCCCACGTTCAACCCGCGCACCATCTCGCAAACTCAGCAAGGAGCCTGAGCCATGCCCCATGCCTTTCACCTCCCCGCCCAGATGGCCGAACTGCTGGGCGACGACAGTTTGAGCCTCGAAGAACTGGCCCGCGCCTGCCGCCGTGCACCCGAATGGGTGAGCGAACACGTCGAAGCCGGCGTCATCGCCCCCCATCCTGCCGACACAGCAAGGGGCGGGCTGGTCACCTGGCGCTTTGCCAGCACCACACTGGTTCGCGCCCGCCGCGTGGCAGACCTGGAAGCCTCGTTTGACGCCGATCCGCATCTGGCGGCGCTCACCGTGGATTTGATGGAGGAAGTGGCCGAGCTGCGCCACCAGCTGCGGCAACTGCGGCCTCCCGTGCCTGGGTCATGACAGCTCCCCCGCCGTCTGCCCCCAGGCACCGCGGCGCCAGCGCGCGCGCAAACACCTATCGCAGCATTTACCCGTTGCGCATATTGGGAATGGGGTTGGGGTTTTGGGTGACCTGCAGCGTGCTGATCCAGACCGGCGATCTGGCGCGCTTTGGCTGGGTGTCGCTCCTCACCATGGTGCTGTGGCCGCACCTGGCCTATCTGCACGCGCGCACCAGCCGCGACCCCTACCGCGCTGAAGTCCGCAACCTGCTGATCGACTCGGCCATCGTCGGCCTGTGGATTCCGCTGATGCACTTCAACCTGCTGCCTTGCGTGGTGCTGGCGGTCATCACGACGCACGACAAGTTCGGCACCGGCATCAAGCGGCTATGGCTGTATTCGCTGCCCGGCATGGTCGGCATGGCAGTGCTGGGCACGCTGGTCCTGCGGCCCGAGCCGGTGCTGGCCAGCTCGCTGCCGGTCATCATCGCCACGTTGCCGGTGATTGCGCTGCACAGTCTGGCGGTGGGCTTTACGAGCTACCGGCTGATTCGCACCGTGGCGAGGCAAAACCAGCAGTTGAAGGAGTTGCGCCAGCGCGATGCGCAGACCGGCCTGTTCGCCCGCGCACACTGGCAGGAGCAGGCCCAGGCCGTGCTGGAGGGCGCGCGCAGCAGCGACCGGCCAGCTTGGCTGCTGATGATCGACATCGACCACTTCAAACCCATCAACGACGTGCACGGCCACACCGTGGGCGACGAAGCGATTCGGGTGGTGGGCGAAGTCATCCGGGAATCCGTGCGCGAGACCGACTGCGCCGGGCGCTATGGCGGCGACGAATTTGCCGTGGTCTGCGCCGACACCGACGAAGCCCATGCCCTGGCCATTGCGCAGCGCATTCGCGAACGCATCGCTGCGCTGCGCCTGCCCGAACTGCCCGAGCTGCAGCTAACCAGCAGCATCGGCATGGCGCAGGCGCAAAGCAGCCACCTGACGCTGCGCGACTGGCTCAATACCGCCGACATGGCCATGTACCGCGCCAAACACGGCGGGCGAAATCGCGTGGCCGTTGAACCCCATGGCAGCCAGCCGCACGCGGCGGACGGCAGGCCCGTGTTGGGTTGATGCGCCGAAAGTATTTTTGATATTTTTGGCCTCTAGCGCTTATTTCACAAGCGTCAGCAGCTATTTATTCAATAGCACTCAGACGGCAAAGGTCACCCCGGCCAGACCACTTCCACCGTGCAGCCGTCACCCGGCGCGGCCTGCGCGCTGACGCCGCCACCATGGCGCTGCGCCACCGCCCGCACGATGGCCAGGCCCGCGCCCACGCCTTCGAATTCGCGCTCGGGATGCAGGCGCTGGAACATGGCAAACAGTCCATGGGCCTGCGCCCCATCAAACCCCGCACCGTTGTCCTGCACCTGCAGCGTCCAGGCGCCCGTGCCACTCTCACTGCCACTGCGCGCGGCGCGCACCGCAATCCACGGTGCAGGCGTGTTGCGGGTGAACTTGATCGCATTGGCCAGCAGTTCCTTGAGCAACTGGCGCAGCAGCGCCTCGTCGGCCTGCACCACGCCCAGCTCGGGCCCCAGGCGCCAATCGATACTTCGGCCAGCTGCGGCGGGCGCCAGCGCATCCACCACCTGCGGCACCAAGCGGGCCAGGTCCACCGCCTCAACGCGCAGCGCCGCCGCCTGGATGCGCGAAAGCGCAAGCAAGCCGTCGATCATGCGGCCCATGCGCTGGCCCGCCTGCTCGATGGTGCTCAGGAACTCCAGCGCCTCGGCATGCTCGGCCGCAGGCAAGGCGGCGGGCTCGACAATTTCGCGCAACAGCGGCGCAAACGCCGTCACATGGCGCAGCGGCGCACGCAAATCGTGCGAAATGGCACGCAGCAAGTCCTGGTGCGCCGTGCGCAGGCGCGCCAGTTCTTGCATGCCCTGCGCTTCCTGAGTTCCCTGCGCGGGCGCGCCGCCCAGGGCGGGGACAGACGAAAAACCTTCGGGTGCGGTGCCGGTCATGCTCTCGCTCCTTCGGCGCGCCGCTTTCAGGGCGCGGGTTTCTTGGCCGGCCGTTTCCAGCCGGTGATGTTGGTTTGCCGTCCGCGCGCCACGCTCAGCGCCCCGGCGGGTACGTCCTTGCTGATGGTCGAGCCGCCGCCCACCGTGGCGCCCGCGCCCACGGTAACCGGCGCCACCAGCACGCAGTTGCTGCCGATGTGCACGTCGGCCTCAATCACCGTGCGGTGCTTGTTGGCCCCGTCGTAGTTGGCGGTGATGCTGCCGGCGCCGTAGTTCACGCGCTCGCCCACTGTAGCGTCGCCCAGATAGGCCAAGTGGTTGGCCTTGGCGCCGTCGGCCAGCTGGCTGTTTTTCACTTCGACGAAATTGCCAATGTGCACCCCGCGCCCGAGCTGCGCACCGGGACGCAGCCGGGCAAAGGGGCCGACCAGCGCGCCCTCGCCCACCTGCACACCGGCCGCTTCGCCGTCGATGTGCGTGAACGGGTGAATCACGGCGCCCGCTGCGATGCGCGCGTTGGCAATGCAGCAATAGGCGCCGATGCGCACGCCCTCGCCCAGTTCGACCCGGCCGGTGAAGATGCAGCCGACGTCGATTTCCACATCTTGCGCGCACACCAGTTCGGCGCGTGCGCCGCTGCGGGCGTCGTCGCGCAGGTCAAAGCGTGCCGGGTCGGCCAGGCGCACGCCCTGCTCCATCAAGGCGGCAGCGGTGCGGGTCTGGTAGGCACGTTCCAGCTCGGCCAGTTGCGCCGGGCTGTTGACGCCTGCCACCTGCACCGCGTCGTCAATGGTGTGCGTGGTCACCGGCACGCCCTGCGCCACAGCCATGGCCACCACCTCGGTCAGGTAGTACTCGCCCTGGGCGTTCTGGTTGGACAGGCGCGGCAGCCACTGCAGCAGCAGGCGCGCGGGCACAGCGAGGATGCCGCTGTAGACCTCGGTGATGGCGCGCTCGGCGTCGCTTGCATCTTTTTCTTCGACGATACCGCGCACGGCACCGTCGGCGCCGCGCACGATGCGGCCGTAGCCCTTGGGGTCGGGCAGACGCACGGTGAGCAGCGCCAGCGCTTGGTCGGCACAGGCCTGCACCAGGGCGCGCACGGTGTCCGGCTGGGTCAGCGGCACGTCGCCCGAGAGCACGACGACGGTGCCGTCGTCCTGCAACAGCGGCGCCGCCTGCTGCACGGCATGGCCGGTCCCGAGCTGCGGCTCCTGGCGCACGAATTTCAGGTCAAATTGGCCTCCAGCGCCTATCGCACCTGCGCAAGCAGCTTCTACTTCCATAGCACCATGGCCGGTGACGACGATGGCGCTGCGCGCACCCAGTGCGCTCGCCTGGCCCAGCACATGCTGCAGCAGCGGGCGGCCTGCCAGGCGCTGCAGGACCTTGGGAAGGCGGCTTTTCATGCGCGTGCCCTTGCCGGCAGCCATGATCACGATGTCAATGGGGTTCATGCTTCGCGTCTGTGCACCGGGCGGCGCCCGGCCTCACAGCGCATTATCCCCGCCGCCCGTTGGGGCCGATGGGCTGGCTCAGCAGCTTGCCGCCGGTGCGCAAGCAGGCGCGCGGCGCAGCACCTGGCGCTGCACGGCATCGGGCCGTTGCCAGGCATAGCGCAGCTCCATGCCACGCGCCGCCTCGATCAGCACGCGAGAGCCGGCCAGCACGCGCAGCGTCTGGCCGGCGCACAAGAAGACATCGCCCGCGCGCGAACCACCCGGCTCGAACGGACCGCGGCCAAACGTGAGCCACGCACAGCCCGAATCGATGCGCAGCAGATGTGCGCGTGGCGCCGACAGCCGGGCCACCTCGCCCGGCGCCAGGCGCTGCCCGGCGGCGGTGGCGGGCAGGGCAGACGCGGAGTCTGCGGGGCGGAACGAAGATGCGGGGGCGGACATGAGAAGCTCCTGAAAATGCAGTGATGAGGCTTGTCATGGTCGGCGTTCAGACCCCGTCCGTCCAATGAAAACGCACCGTGGCATTGATGCGTCAGGCGCATCAATAGAATGGCGCCATGGCAAACCCATCCCACCAACCTCCGGCGCGCCCACTGCCCCGCAGCCGCCCCGTGGGGCTGGGCCACTGGCGTGCGTTCCTGGCCGTGGCCGAGCACCTGAACTTTCGCGCAGCGGCCGAGTCGTTGTCGCTCACGCAATCGGCCGTCAGCCGCCAGATTCAGGCGCTGGAGGACGAAATCGGCCTGCCGCTGTTTCTGCGGCATACGCGGGCCGTGGAGCTCACCGGCTCCGGCGCCCAATTGCTGCGCAGTTGCACGCCAGCGATTGAACGCATTGATGCCGCCGTGCGCCTGGCGCGCCAGAGTGCAGGGCGCAAAAGCGTGGCCATCACCACCTGGGCCAGCTTTGCCTCGATGTGGCTCATTCCGCGCATGGAGGCCTTCCAGCGCGACAACCCCGACATCGACATCCGCATCGACGCCAGCGACCTGCCAGTGGACCTGGACACCTCGGATGTCGACCTGGCCCTGCGCTACACCCTGCCCGGCCACCGCATGCAGGGTGGCCAGCGCCTGTTCGGCGAGCAGTTGGCCGTGGTCGCCAGCCCCTGGCTGCTCAAGGCCAGCGGGACGCCGCAGACGCCGGCTGAAATGGCGCGCTTTACGCTGATCGAAGCGGGCGACGCGCACCGCACGGCGAATCTCGAATGGCTGACCTGGCGGCGCTGGTTCGATACGCAGGGCTGCGGCCAGCTCCAACCCAAGCGCTGGCTGTATTTCAACTACGCGCACCAGATCGTGCAGGCAGCGCTCGCCGGCCAAGGCCTGGCGCTGGCGCGCATGCCGCTGATTGCCGATGCGCTGGCCTCCGGCGACCTGGTGGAGGTGATGCCGGGCCACCGGCTCGATTCGCCGCTGGCCTACTGGCTGCTCACCGGCCCGCGCAGCAGCCAGCGGCCCGAAATCCAGGCCTTTTGCGCCTGGCTGGCCCTGGAAGCCGAGAACACCCGCCGCGCCATTGGCGACATGCCCGATCCGGACACACTGGCCTCACCTTATTGATACTATTAATTCAATAGCTTCTAGCGCTTACCAGATAAGCGCTAGAGGCCATTTTTAATCAAAAATTCGGCGAATTTCAGGCGAGCACCACGCGCGCAAACCTGCGCTTGCCCACCTGCACCACGTAGCTGCCCGCCGCCAGCTTCAGGCCCCGGTCACTCACCACGCCGCCATCCACCCGCACGCCGCCACCGTCGATCAGGCGGTTGGCCTCGCTGGACGAGGGCGCCAGGTTGGCCTGTTTGAGCAAAGCGCCAATGCCCAGCGGCGCGCCCGCGAGCTGCACTTCGGGAATGTCGTCCGGCACGCCGCCCTTGCTGCGGTTGGCGAAATCCTGCTCGGCCGCATCGGCCGCTGCGGCGCTGTGAAAGCGCGTGGTGATCTCCTTGGCGAGCATCACCTTGGCGTCCTTGGGGTTGCGCCCGCCTTCCACCTCGGCCTTGAGCTGCGCGATCTCGGCCAGCGAGCGGAACGACAACAGCGTGTACCAGCGCCACATCAGCGTGTCGGAAATCGACAGCACCTTGGCAAACATGGTGTTCGCCGGCTCGCTGATGCCGATGTAGTTGTTCTTGCTCTTGCTCATCTTCTCGACGCCGTCGAGGCCTTCGAGCAAGGGCATGGTCAGAATGCACTGCGGCTCCTGGCCGTATTCCTGCTGCAGGTGGCGGCCCATCAGCAGGTTGAACTTCTGGTCGGTGCCGCCGAGTTCCAGGTCGCTCTTCAACGCCACCGAGTCGTAGCCCTGCATCAACGGGTACAGAAATTCGTGCACGCTGATCGACTGGCCGCTGGTGAAGCGCTTGTGGAAATCGTCGCGCTCCATCATCCGCGCCACCGTGTATTTGGCGGCCAGGGCAATCATGCCGCTGGCGCCCAGGGGCTCGCTCCACTCGCTGTTGTAGCGAATTTCGGTGCGCCCCGGGTCCAGCACCAGGCTGGCCTGGCGGTAATAGGTTTCGGCGTTTACCTTGATCTGCTCGGGCGTGAGAGGCGGGCGCGTGCTGTTGCGGCCCGATGGGTCGCCAATCAGGCTGGTGAAGTCGCCGATCAGGAAGATCACCTGGTGCCCAAGATCCTGCAACTGGCGCATCTTGTTGAGCACCACGGTGTGGCCGATGTGGATGTCGGGCGCCGTCGGGTCCAGGCCAAGCTTGATGCGCAGCGACTGGCCGGTGGCCTGCGAACGGGCCAGTTTTTGCACCCACTCCTGCTGCGGCAGCAGTTCTTCGACTCCGCGCAGCGACACTTCCAGCGCTTGTCCTACAGCATCGGTGACCGGATAAGTTGTAACAACTGAATGATTCATAAGGGTTTTCAAGGGTGCCTAGGGCGTTCGGTTGGCTATACTGCGTGCCACCTCGCCGTCGCGGATTCTAGTAGCCACCCCGTTTTTGCGGCTTGGTTTGCACTGCCAGACGGCCATCCTGACAGTTTGTGCGCCTTGGTAAGCCCTCGACCCAACCGGTCGCCTGCCGTGCCAGACCCACGCCACCCTGGGGACAGAATTTTGACCAATGGCTTGACCGATGCCAGCCGCGCCGTGCTGGGGAACCTAACCCGCAGCCTGCGCAACCACCCCAAACGCCTTACAGCCGCCCTTGCTGCGCTCTTGCTGACCGCAGGTGGCGGCGCCTTTGCCGTGGCCTCGCTCGGCCCCGACGCGGCCGACCTGCCGCAGCAGCGCATTGCCATGCCCGTGCAATCACTGGCTAGCGACACCACGCTGGCGCAGTTGACCGAGCAGCCGGGCTTCACGCTGTACCGCAGCGAGCAGCTGCGCAGCAGCGACACCGCCGAATCCTTGCTGCAGCGCCTGGGCGTGGCCGACCCGGCGGCAGCCGCCTGGCTGCGCAAAGACGGCAAGGTGCACCAGAACCTCCTTGGCCGCAGTGGCCGCTCCATCACGGCGGAAACCACCGACGACCACCGCTTGGTGCGCCTGACGGCGCGCTGGGCCCCGGACGACAGCGGCCAGTTCAAACGCCTGGTGGTTGAGCGCACGGGCGAAGATTTCAGCTCCCGCCTGGAATCGGCCCCGCTGGCGGCGACAAGCCGCCTTGCGGGCGGCGTGATCCGCAGTTCGCTGTTTGCCGCAACGGACGATTCAAACATCCCCGATTCCATCGCCGTGCAACTCGCTGAGCTGTTCTCGGGCGACATCGATTTCCGCCGGGCGTTGCGCAAGGGCGATCGCTTTTCCGTGGTGTATGAAACCCTGGAAGCCGACGGTGAACCCCTGCGCACCGGCCGCGTGCTGAGCGCCGAGTTCGTCAACAACGGCAAGAGCCACGAAGCCGTCTGGTTCCAGGAGGCTGGCAGCAAGGGCGCCTACTACAGCCTCGCAGGCGACAGCCTGCGCCGCGCCTACCTGAGTGCACCGCTGGAGTTTTCGCGCGTTTCGAGCGGTTTTGCGATGCGCTTTCACCCCATCCTGCAGAAGTGGAGAGCCCATCTGGGCACCGACTTTGCCGCCCCCACCGGCACCGCGGTGCGAACCGTGGGCGACGGCGTTGTCGAGTTCGCAGGCGTGCAGAACGGCTTTGGCAACGTCATCTTCATCAAGCACCGCAAAGAGCATGTCACGGTGTACGCCCACCTCAGCCGCATTGACGTGAAGAAGGGCGAATCCGTCTCGCAAGGCGAAACCATTGGCGCCGTAGGCTCCACGGGCTGGGCCACCGGCCCGCACCTGCATTTTGAGTTCCGCGTGGACGGCAAGCAGCAAGACCCGATGACCATTGCCAAGTCCAGCGAGGCAGCGGCCCCCATCTCTGCGGCTTCGCGCCCGGCGTTTGACCGCATGGCCGCGCTGATGCGCACCCAGCTGAGCGCCGCCCAGCTGATCGAGCAGGCCAGCGCCGAATAGGGATGCAACCCCCTGAGGCGCTTCGCGCCTTCCCCCTTCTCTCGAATTGCTACGCAATTCGGGAAGGGGGACGCTCCCAGCGCGGCGGGGCGGCCCTTGCGCAGGAGCCCTGGTATACGCCGCTCGCCCCGCGAGACGGCGGGCCGGCGTGACCCCATCCTCTGCCTCATCCTCTCCCCCAGAGTTCTATATCGGCCTCATGTCGGGCACCTCGCTCGACGGAGTGGATGGCGTGTTGGCCGATTTTTCCGAGTCAAAATGCAAGGTAGCGCACTACCAATCTGCATCACTAGCTCCTGAATTAAGAGCGGAATTGCTGGCACTGAATACCCCGGGTACCAACGAACTGCACCGCGCCGCGCTGGCAGGCAATGCCCTGGCAGGCGTGTATGCCGAGGTCGTCCACGCCCTGTTGGCGCAAGGCAGCTTGAGCGCGTCGGCGGTACGTGCCATTGGCGCCCATGGCCAGACCGTCCGCCACCAGCCCCAAGCCTTTGATGGCACCGGCTACACCTTGCAGCTGAACAGCCCGGCGCTGCTGGCCGAACGCACCGGCATCACCGTGGTGGCCGATTTCCGCAGCCGCGATGTCGCTGCTGGCGGCCAGGGAGCGCCGCTGGTGCCGGCTTTTCACCAGCAGGTGTTTGCGCAGCCGGGGCAGCCCTCCTGCGTGCTCAATATCGGCGGCATGACCAACCTGAGCGTGCTCGGCGCAGACGGTACGGTACTGGGTTTTGATTGCGGTCCTGGCAACGTGCTGATGGACCTTTGGTGCCAGCGCCATACCGGCAAAACGTTCGACCAAGACGGCGCCTGGGCAGCCACGGGCCAGGTGCTGCAGCCGCTGCTGCACGCGCTCTACGCCGAGGCGTTCTTTGCACTGCCGCCGCCCAAAAGCACCGGGCGGGATCTGTTCCATGCCCGATGGCTGGAAGAAAAACTGGCCTGCGCTCCCGGCGCACTACCGCAAGACGTGCAGGCGACCCTGACCGAATTGACCGCGCAGGCCTGTGCCGAGTGCGTCAAAAGCTACGGCGGCGGGAGCCAACGGCTGGCCGTGTGTGGGGGCGGCGCGCGCAACGCCACGCTCATGCGCCGACTGCAGGTGTTGCTGCCTGCCGTGGAAGTCACCTCCACCGATGCCCTGGGTCTGCCGGCGCAGCAGGTCGAGGCGGCGGCTTTCGCCTGGCTGGCCCGCCAAGCGCTCGCCGGTCTCCCAGGCAACCTGCCCAATGCAACGGGCGCCCGTGGCGCCCGTGTGCTCGGGGCGATTTACCCCGCTTGAAACCTGAATCTTCGCTATCTATACGGCGTGCGCGGCACCTGCCGCCCAGACCAGCGGCCGCCCCGCCGCGCTGGCGGCGTCCCGCTTCCGCATCGCGCAGCGATGCCAGAGAAGGGGGAAGGCGCGAAGCACCACAGGAGGTTCCTGGTTCGTTTCAGGAAAAACTGGAACCGCAGCCGCAGGTGGACGTCGCACCCGGATTCTTGATGACAAACTGCGCGCCCTGCAGATCTTCTTTGTAGTCGATCTCTGCGCCTACCAGATACTGGTAGCTCATGGCATCGATCAGCAGCGAGACACCGTTCTTGGTCATCACGGTATCGTCTTCGTTGGTGATTTCGTCAAACGTAAAGCCATACTGGAACCCCGAGCAGCCCCCGCCCTGCACAAAAACGCGCAGTTTCAGCTCTGGATTGCCTTCTTCGGCAATGAGATCGGCCACCTTGGCCGCCGCACTCTCAGTGAAGATGATCGGGTCGGGCATTTCGGTCGGCAAAGTCTCAGCAACGGCATTCATGGCTAACTCCAAATCGCATATTTGAGGGAAATACTACTGCAGTCTTCGTGGGAATTCTTTTCACTGCGCACTTGACGCTAGCTTGAGTGGGGGCTTTTCCTCCAGCACCGCGTCCGTAGGTGTCATGGTTCCACAAATGGTGGCGCCCTGGTGCATTTCCAGGGCCTTGTAATGCACGTCGCCTGTAATGCGTGCCTTGGGCTGCAATTCAAGCAGTTCCGTGGCGTGCACGGGCCCGACCACCTCGCCGTTCACGATGACATGCGCAGCATGTACTGCGCCGTCCACCCGGGCCAGCGCCGATATCACGAGCAGCCCCGATTGCCCTCCCTGCGCACGCACATCGCCACGCACTTCCCCGTCGATGCGCAGGCCATCGACAAAATGCACGTCGCCTTCGATGCGGGTGCCTTGCGCGATCAGGCTTTTAATGGCGGGTTGCTTGTTGCGTGAAAACATGATGGCGCTCCTATAGCTGGGAATGGGAGATCAAAAAGGGAGTCAATGGTTCTGCGAACCGACGTCTGTGGTTTGCGTAGCGCGAACCCGCCCCTCGTGCAGAATTCTGGCGGTGAGGGTTTTGACCAGCACATGGGGCGGCAGCCGGGCAATGCCTTCGAGCCGTTGGTACTGGCGAAGTTTGAAGGCTTGCGCATCGCCTGCAAAGCGCTGACTCCAAGGCTTGCCTTCCCGCATCCCCGAGGCCACCAGCTCCAGCTGCCCGGAAAACTCCGCCGCGTTCTTCACCGGCCGCATGACGAGCACCTGCCAGCGCAGCGTGGCATCGGCCTGCTGCTCGGCCTGCAGACCCCGAATGGCCAGATCGTCGTCCGAACTGCTGCTGGGAATGAGTTTTTCAAAAAACCCCAGGTCTTCCCGCAAGGAGCGATTTTCACCTTCCAGTTGCCTGAGCTGCAGCTTGAGTTGATCCAGTGCCGAGCGTTCGGCCAGCAGCAGGCTGCCCGAGGTGTTGGCAATGGTCTGGTTCTGCTGGGCATCGGTGCGCAGGCGCGCCAGTTCGCTGCGCAGCTGCACCAGCTCTTCGCGGCCACCCGCGTCCAGGCCCGCCAGCGAACGCCCGAATTCGAACGCCCAGAGTGCCACGGCCGCACACAGGCCGAGAACCACCGCAAAGACCAGCCAGCGCAGGGGCCAGGGCAGCGCACTGCGCACCGCCATGCGCGGAGCGCTGATGGTGAGGCGGCGACGCAGCAATCGAAAACGCATTCTTCTCCTCGGGCGGCGCAAGGCGCCGCCCACACGCAAAAGGGGCGATTGTGGACCACAAGCCACCACCTGCAAACAAAAAAGCCGCACCCGGCGAACCGGTGCGGCTGTTGTCTGCAGAACAGGAAGTGCGGATCAGCGCTTCGAGAACTGCTTGGCGCGGCGTGCAGAACGCAGACCGACCTTCTTGCGTTCGACTTCGCGCGCATCGCGCGTGACGAAACCGGCCTGACTCAGCGCCGGCTTGAGGGTATTGTCATAGTCGATCAGGGCGCGGGTGATGCCGTGACGTGCTGCGCCAGCCTGGCCAGATTCACCACCGCCGTGCACGTTGATCATGATGTCAAACGTTTCAGCGTGGTTGGTCAGCAAGAGTGGCTGCTTGGCGATCATGATCGAAGTCTCACGGCCGAAGTAGGACTGGATGTCCTTGCCGTTGATCGTGATCTTGCCGCTGCCTTTTTTCAGAAACACGCGGGCGACGCTGGATTTGCGACGGCCGGTGCCATTGTTCCATTCACCAATCATCTCAAGGCTCCTTACAGTTCCAGCACTTTGGGCTGTTGGGCGGTGTGGGGATGCTCAGCACCACCGTACACCTTGAGTTTCTTGATCATGGCGTAGCCAAGCGGGCCCTTGGGCAGCATGCCCTTGACAGCCTTTTCCAGCGCGCGGCCGGGGTGCTTGGATTGCATGTCGCGGAAGTTCGTCGCCGTGATACCGCCGGGGTAACCCGAGTGGCGGTAATAGATCTTGTCGGTCGACTTGGCGCCGGTGACCCTGAGTTGCGCTGCATTGATGATGACGATGAAGTCACCGGTATCGATGTGAGGCGTATAAATGGCTTTGTGTTTGCCGCGCAGGCGGTGGGCAACTTCGCTGGCTACCCGGCCGAGCACCTTATCGGTGGCGTCAATCACAAACCACTCGTGCGTCACATCAGCGGGTTTGGCGCTGAAGGTTTTCATGAGTTTCTCTTTCGAGGGTTTGACCGGCCTACAACAGGGGCCGGCGTCCTTTGGGCTCTTTTCCACGGTCGGCGTTTCTCTAAAGCGGAAACCTCTTAGGTGGTACTTGCAGCATGGGCGCACGCCAACACCACACTTCGCCGCGGAGCACGCAAGCGCTGCGAAGCCTGCCATTATACAAAGCTTGCGGGGTTTTTGGAAACGCCGTTCTGATCCCACACGCCAACGCGTGGATCAAGGCAATGCGTGCGTGGGCCGAAGCATCCCCTTCTGGCGGCGACCATGATGTCTGGTTGATCACGTGATGCCCGTTCGCCTTTGACCTTTGAGGAAGAAACGCGCCCCTTCGGAGGTCCAAGCCGGCCAGGTTGGTCCCGCTGATGAATACCCGCTCACGGGTACCGCCGTCGCATGGCTCAAGCGGTTCAGGCGTCCGTCCGCGGGGACTCAGTTGGCAAAATTGTTGCGCTCCAGGGGCTCCATCGCACGGCGAAATTCAACGCAGTCGGACTTGCCGGCATTGCCGGGGTTGCTGCACTCATCGCGCAGGCACATGCTGCGGGTGAACGCATTGGTGCCGGCGCAAAGTGGCGGTGGCGGCGCCTTTCGCTGCACGGGCGCCGGGACGGGCGCTGGCGGCGGAGCCGCCACCACCGGCGTCGGAGGGAGAACAGGTATGTCGGCCGAAGGCGGCTCTTTCGGCCGCACCGCCCTTGTGGGCTTGGGCGCCGCCCGTGGATCGGTGGATGGAACAAACGCAGGCGGCGGGCCTGCGTCGATCACCGCGTCGCTGGCCACCGCCGGGGCCTGAGACGGTTCAGCGCTGGCCAGAGGGGCGCTTTCTACGGACGCATCCGGCGCGGACTTGAGTTCCGTGATGATGGCATCGGGCGCGGCTGCGGGCACCATGGACGGCGCAGCCTTGTAACGCAGAGCCATGGCCGCAGCGCCCAGGACGATGGCGGAAGCAGCCACACCCATCCACAGCCAGCGCGGCCTGTGCGCGGGCGCTACCGTGCGGCTCTTGGACCATTCGGACTCAAGCGCCACCGGTTCGACCCGCAAGGGTGCCGACGGGCGGCGCGGGGGCTCCATCTCAGCGAGCACGCTGTCGCGCTCAAGAAATACCGTGTCCTGCATCTCGGACTCGGGGCCGCTCGGCGGGGGCATGGCCTTGGGCACCGACACAGAGGCCACGCTGGCCGCGGGCGCGCTGGCGCCCGTTTTGCTGCCCGCCAACCCGATCGGTAAGGGCGCAGGCCGCTCGCCCGTGAGGTCCACCGTGGTAGCCGTGAGAGTGGCATCCGGCTGGTCCGTCGGCTCTACCCAGATATCGCCCAACTCGGCGCGGAAATCGAAATGCTCCACACCAGGGGGTGGACTGGTCATCTCCATGGTGGCAAGAAAGGCGTCAATATCTTGCGGACGCTCCTCGGGCTTGAGCTTGAGCGCCTGGGAAATCGCTTCGACAAATGGCGCCGAATAGTCTTGGCCAAACTGCTTTCGCACCGTTTTGGCCACGCGCGAAAACGGCACCATTCGGTCACGCAACGACCGCAGTGTCGCCGGCAGCGGCGCATCGTTGCACAAGCAACCATGGACGACGGCGCCCAGCGAATACAGGTCGCTCCAGGGGCCCTGTTCGAGTTCCACCGAGCCGTCACCTTCCGCCTCCGAGTACTGCTCTATGGGCGCATAGTTCACCTTGAGCACGGCGGTGTGCTTGCGATCGCGGTCATTGATCGCATGGCGCGACGCGCCCAGGTCGAGCAGCACCGGCGGGCCGATATCCTGCAGAAAAATATTGTCGGGCGAGATGTCTCGGTGCAGGGTGTTGGCGTCGTGCAGCACGCGCAAAGCGCCCAGCACCGACCACAGCACCTGGCGCAACCAGGCTTCGGGGGGCGGCGCGCGCATCTGGGCACGCGCCTGCTTGAAGGTCATGCCGCGGTACAGCGGCATGACCATGTAGGCCGTGTTGTGCGATTCCCAGAAGCGAAACACCTTGACCAGGGAGGGATGGTCAAACTGCGCCAGCATGCGCGCCTCATCGACAAACGAATGCAAGCCGGCCTGAAACGCCGGTTCGTCGGTTGAAGAACGCGCCCAAAGTGATCCGTCGCTGGCGCGTGCGACCAAGCTTGCGGGCAGGTATTCCTTGATCGCGACGGCCCGATGCAGTGAATGATCGAAGGCCTTGTAGACCATGCCAAAGCCCCCCACACCGAGCAGTGAGAGGATTTCAAATTCGGCCAGGCGTGTTCCTACCGGCAGTGCGTCCAGATGGCGCACTTGCGTTCGGGGCTCAGATACAGAACTTTCGGTCATGCGTAAAGGGCGGTCTCGTGCGGCGCAGCGGCATGGGCACCGCTTTGCATCATCATAGGTTTTGACAGCCGAGGGGGCGCAAAAATGGCCCCAGCGGACAAAAATCGCACAGTATGTGCGCCGCAGAATAGCCGCCCGGTGGTTTTCTTTCTGATACAGCAACAAACATGCCATCTGTGGCGAACTCAAGTGCGGACGCGCCGCGCATGGTTACCATTGGTGCATGTTCAGTTACCGCCACGCCTTCCATGCAGGCAACCACGCCGATGTCCTCAAGCACACGGTGTTGATTGCCACCGTGCAATACCTCACCGAGAAAGAAGCCGCGCTCACGGTGGTCGACACCCATGCCGGCGCCGGCCTGTACCGGCTGGACGGCGACTATGCACGCACCAGCGGCGAATCGGGCCATGGCCTGCTGCAACTGGCGGCCTCGGCCCCCGATGCGCCGCCACTGGCGCCCGCTCTGCAGACCTACCTGGACCTGGTGCGCTCCTTCAACAAGGGCGCCGCGCTGAAGGTCTACCCAGGCTCGCCCTTCATCATCCAGCACCTGCTGCGTGCGCACGACCGGCTCAAACTGTTCGAGCTGCACCCAAGCGACGGGCGTTCGCTCGCGGGCAATGTGGCCCAGCTCGATGCGGGGCGGCAGGTGGCCGTGCTGCTCGAGGACGGCTTCGAGGGTTGGCGGAAATTTTTGCCTCCACCGGCCCGCCGCGCTTTGCTGCTCTGTGATCCCAGCTATGAAATAAAGAGCGACTACGGCAAGGTGCTGGACTTGGCCGCAGAGGGGCTCAAGCGCTTTCCCACCGGAACCTACGCGGTCTGGTACCCAATCATTCCGCGCCCGGAGGCGCACGACCTGCCGCGCCGCCTGAAAACGATGGCGCAAAAGGCGGGCAAGAGCTGGCTGCACGCCACGCTGACGGTGAAGTCCAGCAAGATCACCACCAGTGCCACCGGCGAGGAGAAGCGCCCGGGGCTGCCTGCCAGCGGCATGTTTCTCATCAACCCGCCGCACACGCTCAAGGCAGCGCTGGCGCTGGCGCTGCCGCAGCTGGTCGAGCGCCTCGGCCAGGACCGGCACGCGACGTTCACGCTCGAATCAGGCGGATAGCGCTGCGGCGCTCCCCAGGCGCCGGCACAGCTCAAGCGTCGCGGTGCTCTGGTTCATGGTGTAGAAGTGCAGCGCAGGGGCACCGCCAGCGCGCAGTTGTTCGCACAAGTGCGTCACCACGTCGAGGCCGAAGGCCTTGATGCTGGCCACGTCGTCGCCGTAGGACTGCAGGCGCAGGCGAATCCACCGTGGCACCTCGGCGCCACAGGCATCAGAGAACCGCAGCAACTGCGAGGAACTGCTGATCGGCATGATGCCGGGCACCACCGGCACCTGCGCGCCCTGCCGCGCGGCGTCGTCGACGAAACGGAAGTACGCGTCGGCGTTGTAGAAATATTGTGTGATGGCGGAACTCGCCCCGGCCTGCACCTTGGCGACGTAGGCGCGCAGGTCGGCCTCGGGCGACCGGGCCTGGGGATGCACCTCGGGGTAGGCGGCCACTTCAATCCGGAACGCGTCGCCGGTTTCGGAGCGAATGAAGGAAACCAGGTCGCTCGCGTACTGAAACTCGCCGCCCATGCCATAGCCGCTGGGCAGGTCGCCGCGCAAAGCCACCAGGCGCTTGACGCCCATGGCGCTCAGCATGGCGAGCTGCTCGCGCACCGACTCTCGCGTGGCGCCGATGCAGGAAAAATGCGAGGCCGCCGCCACGCCTTCCTGCAGGATTTCGCGCACCGTATCAAAGGTCCCCTGATGGGTGGAGCCGCCAGCTCCGTAGGTTACCGAGCAAAATTCGGGCGCCAGCGCCTGCAACTGGCGCCGCACCGCGCGCAGCTTCTCGGCGCCTTCGGGCGTTTTGGGGGGAAAGTACTCAAAGCTCACCGCAAGCGCGGCGTTTAGGTTTGCGGCAGCGTTCACGCAGCCCTCCTGGCAAAAATGAAGAATTCACGGTTTCCGTCGCCGCCGGCAATCGGGCTGTCCAGCCACGCCTGCACCGCCAAGCCTTGCTCGGCGCAGCATGCCCGGATGCGCTGTTCGACGAATGCGTAAAGCGCGGGGTCGCGCACGATCCCGCCCTTGCCCACCTGACCCGGCTGCAGTTCGAACTGCGGCTTGACCAACATCAGCAGCGCCCCACTGTCGGCAAGCAGCGGGACCAGCGCGGGCAACACCAAGGTCAGCGAAATAAACGAGAGGTCACCTACGATGACCTGAAATTTTGGTTCAAATTGGTCCCCAGCGCTTATTCCATCTATTTCGTAAGCTATCAAATCAGAAGCATTCAGCGCGCGCGCATTGATCTGCTCGATGCAGGTCACGCGCGCATCCTCACGCAGGCGCGGATGCAACTGCCCCTGGCCCACGTCCACGCCCACGACGTGCGCTGCACCGTGCTGCAACAGGCAATCGGTAAAGCCGCCAGTCGACTGGCCCACATCCAGGCACAGGCACCCCGACACATCCAGCCCCGTGGCGGCCAGCGCCGCGGCCAGCTTGAGCCCGCCGCGAGAGACATAGCGCGCTTCCGAGTTGTCCTGCAGTTGCAGTTCGGCATCGTCCGGTACGTTGTCGCCATTCTTGGCCACCGGCTTCCAGGCGCCCTGCCCCACGCGCCACTGCGCGCCGCCCGCCAGCAGCCGCTGCGCCTGCGCGCGTGAAGCGGCGAGGCCGCGTTCGACAAGAAGTTGGTCAATTCGCATGGAGTTCCGATGGTTTTTTGTTTCTCTGCCCTGTCAGCGCGTAGCGAGCGGCCCGCAGGCTAGGCGCGGGAGGACCCGGGAACCGGAACGTAGCAGCGCTACGTGAGGATTCACGGGAGGCCCCGCAACAACGCCTGCGGGCCGCGCAGTAGCGCCAACCGCTCAATAGCGGTAGGTGTCGGGTTTGTAGGGGCCTTGCTTCGGCACGCCAATGTAGGCCGCCTGCTCGTCAGACAGCTCGCTCAGCATGGCGCCCACCTTCTTGAGGTGCAGGCGCGCGACCTTTTCGTCCAGGTGCTTGGGCAACACGTAGACCTTGCCGTTCTCGTAGTAGTCGCTGTGCGTGAACAGCTCGATCTGGGCGATGGTCTGGTTGGCAAAGCTCGACGACATGACGAAGCTCGGGTGCCCCGTGCCGCAGCCCAGGTTCACCAGACGCCCTTTGGCCAGCAGGATGATGCGCTTGCCATCCGGGAAGATCACATGGTCCACCTGCGGCTTGACCTCGTCCCACTCGCACTTCTCTTCAAGCTTTGCGACCTGGATTTCGTTGTCGAAGTGGCCGATGTTGCAAACGATCGCCTGGTCCTTCATGGCCTGCATGTGCTCGAAGGTAATGACATCGCGGTTGCCCGTGGTGGTCACGAAGATGTCGGCCTTGTCGGCGGCGTATTCCATGGTGACGACCTTGTAGCCTTCCATCGCGGCCTGCAGGGCGTTGATGGGGTCGATCTCGGTCACCCATACCTGGGCCGAGAGCGCGCGCAGGGCCTGGGCGCTGCCCTTGCCCACATCACCGTAGCCGGCCACGCAGGCGACCTTGCCGGCAATCATCACGTCGGTGGCGCGCTTGATGCCGTCCACCAGCGATTCGCGGCAGCCGTACAGGTTGTCGAACTTGCTCTTGGTGACCGAGTCGTTCACGTTGATGGCACGGAACATCAACGAACCCTTGGCCGACATTTCCTTCAGGCGGTGCACGCCGGTGGTGGTTTCTTCGGTCACGCCGATGATCTCGGCACTCTTGCGGCTGTACCAGGTGGGGTCCACGGCGAGCTTGGCCTTGATGGCGGCAAACAGGCAGGTTTCCTCTTCGCTGCTGGGGTGGGCAATCAGCGAGGCGTCTTTCTCGGCGCGCTTGCCCAGGTGCATCAGCAGCGTGGCGTCGCCGCCGTCGTCCAGAATGAGGTTCGGGCCCTCGCCGGGCGTGCCTGCCGCGCCGAAGTCAAAAATACGGTGCGTGTAGTCCCAGTAGTCCGCCAGCGACTCGCCCTTGATGGCGAACACCGGCGTGCCGCTGGCGGCAATCGCAGCGGCCGCGTGGTCCTGCGTCGAGAAGATGTTGCACGAGGCCCAGCGCACCTCGGCGCCCAGCGCCTGCAGCGTTTCGATCAGCACGGCCGTCTGGATGGTCATGTGCAGGCTGCCGGTGATGCGTGCGCCTTTGAGCGACTGCTTGGCAGCGAATTCTTCGCGGATGGCCATCAGGCCGGGCATCTCGGTCTCGGCGATGCGGATTTCCTTGCGGCCCCACTCGGCCAGGCCGATGTCGGTGATGGCGCAGTCAGTGGAATCAAGTATGGGGGTACGGGCGTTCATGGGTGGCTCCAAAAGCTGTTTTGAAACACCACCTGCCGCGAGAGATTGAGAACCCATCGCACGCAAGGTGGATGAGCGTCGTTGCACAGCGGATCAGTGAGCCTGTCGAACTGACAGACCGCTCGGCCCGGCCTCCCGAGCCTCACGCCTGCTGAAATAGCGGGACGCTGCAACGCTCCTCGGGAGAAGAACGCGGATTATATCGGCGTGCGTGCTCGCAAGCGCAGCGCCATCGCCAGCGCGCCCGCCAGCAGCACCAGAGAAAACACCACCAAGGCCGGCCAACGCCCATGCTCCCAGAACCAGCCGCCCGCCGAGCCGAGCACGCTGGAGCCCAGGTAGTACGCCAGCAAATACAGCGAGGACGCGTGCCCCTTGGACTGGCGCGCCAGTTGCCCCACCCAGCCACTGGCGACCGAATGCGCCACAAAGAAGCCGAAAGTGAGCACGGCAATGCCCACAATCACCCAGAGCAGCGGCGCCACCAAGGTCAGCACCACGCCGGCGGCCATCAGCGCCACGCCGCCCACCAGCACCGGCGCGCGCCCCAGCCGGTCCGCCAGCGCACCGGCCGTGGGCGAGGCAAGGATGCCAAACAGGTAGACGCAAAAGATGAGGCCAATCTGCGTCTGGTTCAGGCCGTAGGGCGGCAGCGCCAGGCGAAAGCCGGCGTAGTTGAAGAGCGAGACAAACACCCCCATCAGTGCAAAGCCCGACAGAAACAGCAGTGGCAGGCCGGGCGTGTGCAAATGCGCGCGCCAGGCGTCCAGATGAAACCGCAGGCTCTGCGATCGCCGCGCGCCAGACGACGCAGCCCCGCTGGCTTTCGGCAGCAGCCGCACAAATCCGATGGCCGACAGCAGCCCCAGCACGCCGATGGTGGCCATTGCTGCGCGCCAGCCAAACTGGTCAGCCAGCGCACTCATGCCGACACGCCCAGCCATGCCGCCAAAGGCCGTGCCGCCAATGTAGAGGCCCATGGAGAACCCCAGCCCACGCGGGTGGATCTCATCGGCCAGGTAAGCCATGGCCACGGCCGGCACGCCGCCGAGCAAAATCCCCTCCAGCGCCCGCGCCACCAGCAGCGCGCCCCAGGTGGGCGCCACGGCGGCCAGCACGTTGCACACCGCGGCCAGCCCCATGGAGGCAAACATCAGCCGGCGCTTGTCCCGCCCTTCCGACAAGGCACCGGCAACAAAGATGGCCGCCGCCAGGCACCCGGTGCTGACCGAAAGAGCCAGCGAACTGCCGGCCGCCCCCAGGCCGAAATGCGCCGCCAGCTCCGGCAGCACCGGCTGCACGCAGTACAGCAAGGAAAAAGTGGCAAAGCCCGCCAGGAACAGCGCCAGACTGATGCGCCGGTACGCGGGCGAACCCGCTTGCACCCAGGTGCGGGCGGCGGGCGATGAATCGGATTCCTGCATGGGCGTCACTGTGACACGGGCGCGCAAATGCTGCTCTGCCTATCGGCCCCGTAAAATCAACGGGCTTTCCAAGCGCGCACGCCCTGCCGTGCGCCTGCTCACCCCCGAATTCTGGATCTCTCTTGTCCTACGCCTCTGAAACCCGGCGCCGCCGTACCTTTGCCATCATTTCCCACCCCGACGCCGGCAAGACCACGCTGACGGAGAAGCTCTTGCTGTTCTCGGGCGCGATCCAGATCGCCGGCGCCGTCAAAGGCCGCAAGGCCAGCCGCCACGCCACATCCGACTGGATGGAGATCGAGAAGCAGCGCGGCATTTCGGTCGCGTCGAGCGTGATGCAGATGGCCTACCGCGACCACGTGATCAACCTGCTCGACACCCCCGGCCACAAGGACTTCTCGGAGGACACCTACCGCGTGCTGACCGCCGTCGATTCGGCGCTGATGGTGATTGACGCCGCCAACGGCGTGGAAGCACAGACGCGCCGCCTGATCGAGGTCTGCCGCCAGCGCGACACCCCCATCATCACCTTTGTCAACAAGATGGACCGCGAAGTGCGCGACCCGCTGGACATCCTTGACGAAGTGGAGCGCGAGCTGGGCATGCCCTGCTGCCCCATTACCTGGCCCGTGGGCCAGGGCAAGAGCTTTGGCGGCATCATCAATCTGCGCACGCAGACCATGACGGTGTTCACCCCCGGCAGCGACCGCGGCCCGAAAGACTTTGAAGTGGTGCCGCTGGCCGAGGCCGACCGGCTGCGCAAACGCTTTGGACAGGCCTTTGACGACGCGCTGGAGAGCATGGAGCTCGCCGTGGGCGCCTCGGCCGCGTGGAACCACGATGAATTCCTGGCCGGCAATCTCACGCCCGTGTTCTTCGGCTCCGGCGTGAACAACTTCGGCGTGATGGAGGTGCTCGACGCGGTGGTGGACATGTCGCCCCCGCCCGGCCCGCGCATCAGCACCCTGCAGATCAACAAGCAGCCGGTCGTCAAGACCGTCCAGCCCGAGGACGAGGGCTTTTCGGGCGTCGTCTTCAAGGTGCAGGCCAACATGGACGCCAACCACCGCGACCGCATCGCCTTCGTGCGCGTGGCCTCCGGCAAATACCAGCCCGGCATGAAACTCAAGGTGCAGCGCACCGGCAGGGAATTGCGCCCCACCAGCGTCGTCACCTTCATGAGCCAGCGCCGCGAGGCCGTCGAAGAAGCCTACGCGGGCGACATCATTGGCTTTACCACGCACGGCGGCGTGCAGTTGGGTGACACCATTACCGACGGCGCCAACCTGCAGTTCACCGGCCTGCCCTTCTTTGCCCCCGAGCTGTTCATGACGGTGATTCTGAAGAACCCGCTGCGCACCAAACAGCTCCAGCAGGGCCTCGCCCAACTGGGTGAGGAAGGCGCTATCCAGGTTTTCAAACCCGATGTCGGCGGCCCCACGCTGCTGGGCGCAGTGGGCCAGTTGCAGTTTGAAGTGGTGCAGCACCGGCTGCGCGCCGAATACGACGCCGACGTGCGGCTGGAAGGCTGCCAGTACACCGGCGCGCGCTGGATCACCGCCAACAGCCCGGCAGAACTGCGCGCCTTTACCGACGCCTACCCGATGCGCCTGTCGCACGACGCAGCCAACGCCCTGGCATTTTTGTGCACCTCGCCGTACGACGTGCGGCTGGCGCAGGAGCGCTTCCCCGAGATCGCGTTTCATCCGCTGCGCGAGCATGCGGGACTCAGTCTGGGCAGTGCCGGCTGATGGAGCGTTCGCTGCAAGCGCTCGCCCCCTGGCAGGTGCCCACCGACCTCATCGGCGTATTCACCGACATCGACGACACCCTGACCACCGAGGGCGCGGTGACAGCCGACGCGCTCGCGGCGCTGGGGGCGCTGAAGGCTGCCGGCCTGCACGTCATCCCCATCACCGGCCGCCCGGTGGGCTGGAGCGAGCGCTTTGCAGCGGCTTGGCCGGTGGATGCGATCGTGGCGGAAAACGGCGCGGTGGCGCTGCGCCTGGAGCCACAAAGAATTTCCGATGAAATTGGCCTCCAGCGCTTATCTGACAAACGCCGACAGCTATCAAAAATATACCAACAGGACGCTGCCACGCGCGCTGCCAATTTCACTGCCATGCATGCCGTGCTGGAGCAAATCGAGCGCGAAGTGCCGCAGGCCCGCCGGGCCCAGGATTCCGCCGGGCGCGAGACCGACATTGCCATTGACCACAGCGAGTTCACCCACTTGCCCCAGCCCGCCATCGATGCGTGTGTGGCCACGATGCGGGCCGCCGGCATGAGCGCGTCGGTCAGCAGCATCCACATCAACGGCTGGTTTGGCGCGCACAACAAATGGGAAGGCGCGCGCTGGATCGTGCGCGAACTGTTCGGGCGCGAACTGGCCGACGAGCGCTCCCGTTGGGTGTATGTGGGCGACTCCACCAACGACCAGATCATGTTCGAGCATTTCGAGCACAGCGTGGGCGTGGCCAACATTGCGCGCTTTGTGCCGCAGCTCGCCCACCTGCCACGCTTCGTGACCAAGGGCGAGCGCGGCGCGGGATTCGCCGAGCTTGCACGGCATCTGCTGGCAGCGACCCCGACTTGACGCTTCCCGCCTGGCCGGGAACCCGCATCAGCCCGGCGCGCCCGCAGTGCCTGGGGGTAGCGCCAGCACCACGCGGTTGCGCCCGGCCTGCTTGCCGGCGTACAGGGCCGTATCGGCCCGCGCCATGAGCCCATTCAGGTCTTCTCCCGGCTGCTGCTGGGCCACGCCAACGGTGGCTGTCACCCGTACCGCCTGGCTGCCTATCATCGCGGGCGTTGTGGCCAGCAGGTTGGCGAAGCGCTGCATCACCGCGCCCGCCTGTTGCAAGTTGGCGTCTGGCAGCAGCACCGCAAATTCTTCGCCGCCGACCCGCGCGGCCAGGTCTGCACCACGAAAGCTGCGCAGGCACACCTCGCCTACTGCGCGCAGCACCGCATCGCCGCCGGCGTGGCCATGGGTGTCGTTCACCCGTTTGAAATGGTCCAGGTCAAACATGGCCAGCGACAGTGCTTCGCTGCGGCGCTGCGCGCGCACCGATTCCGTCGCAAAGCGCTCCGCAAGCGCACGGCGGTTGGGCAGCTCGGTGAGCAAGTCCGTGGAGGCGTGGCGCTCCAGTTCGTCCTGCAGGGCCACACGCCGGGCCACTTCATCCTGCAGTTCCCGGTTGGCGTCCTGCAACTGGCGGCGCAGCAGGAATTCCTGCCGTTCGGTTTTTTGCTGGCGCAGCGCTGCCGCGTAGCCCAGCACGGCCGGCAGGGCCACCAGGAAAGCCGTTCCCACCTTGACCGAGGCATCCACTGTCGTGGCCCAGATGCTGAGCGTGGCACCGAAGGCACCGAACAACGCCACCGGAGCTGCCAAGGCCACACGCACCGGTACGAACAGGAACAGCATGAGCTGGATGACCATGATCGCCCCGGTATTGAGCGCCCGTATCTCTGGACGCAGCCCGTAGAGCAGAAAAAAGAACGGGTAGCCCAGCAAAGCCAGTCCCATCAGCACGTGTCCGTGCAAGGCCAGCGTGGGCTTGCGCCTGAGTGCCACCACGGTCGCAAGCAGAAGCAGGGCGAATACCACCCGGTACACCGCAAGAATCCAGAAATGCGGCACGGCACCCAGGTCAAGGTAATCGGGCACCACGAACCCGATCATCAACGCGGCCCAGAGAACCAGGCCCGCGCGCTGCTGCGGCAGCACCCGGGACAGCGTGCTCGCGCGAAAATCCTGCTCCAGCGCGGCGTCAACAAACTCGCCACGCAGGGGCGACACGCGCTCGGGCAGCGGGACAACTCGCGTTACGGGCTCGGCAAATGGCATGGCTCTCCGTATGTTAGGCCCCTGTGGAGGAATGCGTGCAGCGGTGATTTCATGCCTTGTAGGTCGACAAAAGAATGCTGGTCTCGGTAGCGGCAATGCCGGGTGTGAGGCGAATTCGGCCCAGCGCAGCGTCAAACGCTTCCAGACTGTCTGCCCGCACCTCAGCCACGATGTCCCAGCGCCCGTTGGTGCTGTGCAGTGTGCCCACGGCGGCCTCGCCGCGCAAGGCGCGAATGACGGCAGGAGCGCCGTTGCCTTCCACTGCAATGGACATCCAGGCGCGGATGCGCTGAGGCTCGGAATCGGGACGCAGGCGCACCGTGTAGCCGGTGATCACGCCCGATTCTTCGAGCTTGCGCAGCCGATTTTGAACCGTGCCGCGCGAGACGCGCACCTTTTGCGCCAGGGTGGCCAGCGGCGTACGGGCGTTGTCGCGCAGCAGGCCCAGCAGCTGGCGGTCGGTATCGTCAATCTTGCTCATAACGCCAATTATTGCTGGCAAAGTGTGTTGAGAGCCTGCCGATTCGCACATTTTTGACGCTATTCGTTGGCTGGGGCGGCGAAACACAATCGTTCAACCGTTTCAGGAGACAACAAAATGACCCGCCTTATCGACCTCCCCGCCTTGTCGCAACTGGTGCAAGCCATCGGCCCCGCAGCGCTCATCGGCCAGCTTGCCGAGGCGATCAAAGCCGACTTTCTGCTTTGGCCCGAATTTGACAAATCGCCCCGCAGCGCATGCCACAGCGCACTTGGGGTGATTGAGCTGATGCCGGTGGCCGGCGCCACGCATTACAGCTTCAAGTACGTCAATGGCCACCCCGACAACCCCGCACGGGGCCTGCCCACGGTCATGGCCTTTGGCGTGCTGGCCGAGGTGGCCACGGGCTATCCGCTGCTGCTGTCCGAGCTGACACTGACCACCGCGCTGCGCACTGCGGCGACTTCGGCGCTGGCGGCGCGCACTTTGGCGCGGCCCGGGAGTCGCCGCATGGCCTTGATCGGCAACGGCGCTCAAAGCGAGTTTCAGGCCGTCGCCTTTCACACCTTGCTGGGCATTGACGAAGTGCATGCTTTCGACGTCGATGCCGCCGCCACCGACAAGCTGCTGCGCAACCTGGCCGACTGGCCCGGCCTGCGCGTCGTGCGCGCGGCTTCGGTGCAGGACGCCGTTCGCGGCGCCGATGTGGTGACCACCGTCACGGCCGACAAGGCGCGCGCCACCATCCTGACGCCGGACATGGTCGAGCCGGGCATGCATCTCAACGCGGTGGGCGGCGACTGCCCGGGCAAGACCGAGCTGCACCCCGACGTGCTGCGCGCAGCGCGCATCTTTGTCGAGTACGAGCCGCAGACGCGCATCGAGGGCGACATCCAGCAGCTCGCGCCCGACCATCCGGTGACCGAGCTCTGGCGCGTGCTGTCCGGACAGGCACCCAGCCGCACTTCAGAGCAGCAAGTGACCGTCTTTGATTCCGTTGGCTTTGCGCTGGAGGACTACGCCGCCTTGCGGGTGCTGCACCGCCTGGCGCAGGAGAGCGGCATCGGGCGCGACGTGCAGTTGGTGCCGAGCGATGGCGACCCGAAGGACCTGTTCGGCCGCGCGCGCGGCAGTGGTTCGGCAGCGCGACTGCGCCGCGTGGCCTGAGCCGTGCCCCGGGCTTCCCTTCAGGCGCCGGCCGCCGTGGTAATGGTGCGCCCGCTGCACTTTCACCCCAACCCGGAAACCGCCGCAGACAACGCCTTCCAGAGCCGCGCATCCAGCCAGCCGCCGGACGAGACCGCCCGCCTCGCCTATGCGGAAGTCAGCGCCGCTGCCGCGCGGCTGGAGGCCGCCGGGGTGCGCGTGCACTTGTTCGACGACGGCGGCGCGCGGGGCACGCCCGACAGCGTGTTTCCGAACAACTGGTTCTCCACCCACGCGGGCGGCCATGTGGCGCTGTACCCGATGTTTGCGCCCAACCGCCGGCGCGAGCGGCGCAGCGACATCATCGAGTGCCTCAAATCCACATACCGCGTGCAGGACGTGATCGACTACTCCGGCCTCGAACACGACGGTATGTTTCTGGAGGGCACGGGCGCCATGGTGCTGGACCACGTCGCCCGCATCGCCTACACGGCCCAGTCGAACCGCGCCAACCCGGTGGCGTTGGAGCGCTTTTGCACGCATTTCAACTTCGAGCCCATGGCCTTCGCCACGGCCGACGCCCAGGGCCAAGCCTGCTACCACACCAATGTCATGCTTTGCGTAGGCACTGAGTTTGCGCTCGGCGGCTTCTACCTGATTGCGGATGCGAAGCGGCGCGGCGCGGTGCGCGAGCGCCTGCGCGAGGGCGGGCGCGAACTCATCGAACTCGATGCCTGGCAGATCGGAGAATTTGCTGGCAATGCGCTGGAACTGAGCGGGCGCAGCGGCGAGCGCCTGCTTGCCCTGTCGGAACGGGCTTGCGCCAGCCTGAGTGCCGCGCAGAAAGCCGCCATTGAGCGCAGCGCCACGCTGCTGCCCTTGGCCGTGCCGACCATCGAACTGGCGGGGGGCTCGGTGCGCTGCATGCTGGCGGGCATTCACCTGGCGCGGCGTTGACGCCGGAATTTCTATAGAAATATGCCTCCAGCGCTTATTCAGTAAGCGCTGGCAGCTATTAATTTTGCAGTATGGGCGGATTCTCCGCTGCCAGAACCCTCTCCTCCCGCAGCACCATGGTGCGCGCCACCTGGGCAAGCCAGGCGAGCGCAGCCACACCGGCCAGGGCGATCAGCCACTCCCCCAGCCGGGTCTGATCGTCCAGAAGGTAGGCATTGCAGATGCGCACTGGCGAGTCGGCGTAGAGCTGCCCGGCCACCGCCATCATGGGCAGCAGGTTGCCGAGGAAAAACCCCTGCACCACCAAGCCCGCCGGCGCCCACGACAGCCGCAGCGCAGCGCCCGCGAGCAGCAGCAGCGCAAACTTCGACGTCTCAATGGCCGGCACCACCAGTGCCAGATCGAGCGCGCGCGGCACCATCAACAAACTCAGGATGGCGACGGTGGCCAGCAAACCGGTGATTCCATAGGCATTCCAGCGGGCCACGGCCGCGCGCAGGCGCGGGCCCCCGCCACCCGCCAGGCAGGCACCGGCCAGCAGCAACAGCGGCGCCTGCAGCAGCATATGGCGCAGCATGCTTTGCTCCAGCGCTGCGCGGGCGGCAGGCAGCACCAGCATGGCCGCGATCACGCACCCGATCGCTGACTGCGCCTGCGAACGCGTTGGCAGAGTCAGGGCTTGGTCGCTCATGTCCGGCCCGTGGCCGCCAGATGGCGGGCGTAATTCAGCGCCAGTTCCTGTTCGCTGACGTCAAAGACGCGCACCAAACGGCCCTGCGCGTCCAGCACCAGAAGCGCTGCGTTGTGCTCATAGTCGCCCCGGCCGTCCGGCACCACCACCACCTGCAGGCGGCGCAGCAAGGCGGCCGATTCGCTGGCTTGCGGCACGCGCGAAAATTGCCACAGCGCCGGGTCGGCGCCGAGCTGGCGGGCATAGGCCGCAAGCCGGGCGGGGGTGTCATAGCTGCCGTCAAAGCTGATGGACAGCAGGCGCACCGCTGCGCCCGGCGCCATGGGCTCCTGCTGCAAGCGGCGCTGCATTTGCTGAAAAACACCGCCCAGGCTCAGGCAGATGGTTTCGCAGCGGGTGTACATGAAATCGACCACGGTGACGCGCCCTGCGCCAGCCAGCCAGCCCGCCAGGGGCTGCACGGGAAGGCCCGGTCCTTCGATGGACACCTCAGGCACGGGCACCGGCTGCAGCGCCACCTCCAGGCGGCGCGCGCCTTCGGCGGTCCAGACCTGAAAGTCGTGCGTGAGCCAGCTCGCGCCCGCATAACCGGCGCAGGCCAGCAGCGCGGCAGCGAGCGCGGTGCGCAGCATCAGCTGGCCGGCGCGGCGGCCAGCGCCTTGAGCGCGGCGCCGCCCTCAAACGGCGCGCTGCGGGGACTGGCTTTTCGCTCGTGCTCAAAAAGCGCCGGCTGCACCGCACCGGCCTTGTTGGACCAGCTGCTGCGGATGAAACTGGCCAAGCCGGCCAACTCGGCGTCGGCCAGTTGCTGGAAGGGCGGCATGGCGCCGTTGTAGCTGGCGCCCGCCACGGTGATCTCGCCATTGATGCCATGCAGCAGGATATTGGCAAGCACGCGGGTGTCGCCCTGCACCCATTCCGAGCCGTCGAGCGGCGGGAACACGCCGGGCAAGCCCTTGCCGGTGGCCTGGTGACAGGCCGCGCAATGGGCGGCAAACAAGGCCTTGCCGTCTACGGCAGCGCCAGGTTCGGCCGGTGCCGGACCCGAGAGATCCGCAACGGTGCGCCGGTCTCCCAGGCGCGCATTTCCCACCGGGTCGGACAGCAGCAGATAGACAACGCCAAACAGCACCATCACCAGCACCACAGCGGCGGCGGCGAGAGGCATGGGTCGCATGCGCTCTTCGGGTTCCGCGTTTTCGCGCTCCTGCGCCAAACGCGTTTCGGATTTTTCGGGAATCGGTTCCATGGCGGTGCTTTCCGGTTCAGGACGCTTTGGCGCTGCTCGCCGCGCCGGCCGGGGCCGCGGCGGGCGCCGCTTCACCGCGCGGCTGCGGCGGCAGCACCGGGTAGGTGTGATTCAGGCCGCGCAGGTAGCGCGCCAGGTCCAGCGCTTCGGGCCGGGCCACCACCACGCGTCCATCGGGTGCAGCGCCGGGAGGGAGCTTGAGCACCACGTCGCCCTCTTCGGCCTCGCGCTTGACGTCGAACATGTAGGGGTACGACGGCATGATGGACCCTGGCACATAGGCCCGCGGCTGGAACAAATGCCCCAGGTGCCAGTCCTGACTGGGCTGGCGCGCACCGATGTTGAACAGATCCGGACCGGTGCGCATGCTGCCCAGAAGGTGGGGTTTGTCGTACACGTAGTCGCCCGGCACCGAGGCCCGGCCCCAGCCGCGCTCGCCATCGGGCCCCAGGTTGCGATCGCGTGGCTGCTGGGTATGGCAGTAGACGCAGCCGTTGGCAATGTAGACCTCGCGCCCGCGCAGCTCGGCGCTGGTATAGGGCTTGAGGCCTTCGGGCGCGTGGATGTCGCGCACCTGGATGTAGGGGAGGACCACCAGCGCCGTGGTGGCGACGGCCAGCGCGACGATGGCGCCGGCGGCCAACTTGACTTCATTCTCCATGGAGCAACTCCTGCGCCTTGCGCGGCCAGAACAGGGCGGCGCCGGTGCGCTGCGGACCAAAGCGCAGCGCCATTGCCAGAAAGTGGCCGACAAAAATGAGGTGGCTCAGCACCATGAGCGAGCCGCCCACGCTGCGCCACTGCAGATAGGGAATGGTCACCGCCACCGAATCCATGAACGGCTGCTTGGCATCCAGCATGGCAAGCCCCTGCAGCCAGCCACCAATCGACAAGCCAACGAAGTAAATACCAATGCCGATGGCCGCCAGCCAGAACTGCAGTGTGATGAGGCGCGGGTACGGCCATTCCCAGTTGAGCACGCGCGGCATCATGAAGTAGATGGCGCCAAACAGCACCATGGTGACAAAGGCGTAGGCGCCCAGGTGGGCATGTGCCACCGTGAAATGCGTGAAGTGCGCCACCTGGTTGATCGACCGCAGCGCCTCGAACGAGCCCTGCAGCGACGACAGCATGTACATGAAACCGCCAAACATCATGAAGCGCAGCGTGGGCGAATAGCGCGCCAGGTGCATGCGCCCCCACATGGTGCCGGCCATGTTGATGGTGAAGGCGACCACCGGGATGATCATCATCATGCTTTGCACGATGGACAGCGTGGTCAGCCAGCCGGGCACCGGGCCGCCGATGAGGTGGTGGCCACCCACCTGGCCGTAGAAAAAGGCCAGCGTCCAGAACCCCAGAATCGACAGGTTGTAGGAGCGCACCGGCCGCCCGATGATCTTGGGCAGGAAGTAATAGATCGCCCCCACGCTCACCGGCGTAAACCACAGGCCCAGCACGTTGTGGCCATACCACCAGTTCGTGGTGGCCTGCTGGACGCCGGTGTGCACACCCGGCAGTTTGGCGACGATGAACAGCAGGGCAATCCAGAGCAGCGCAGCCACGTGGTACCAGACCGTGACATACAGCGATTCGACCTTGCGGTTCACCAGCGTGTAGAGCACCGGGCCGATGATGCAGATGAAGCCGGCGACGATGAACAGGCCGATCTGCCAGGGAATCTCCAGGTATTCCATGCCGTCGGTCCAGCCCGAGCCGATGGCGCCAATGGCGCTGGCAATGCCGGTGTTGATCAGCGCGCCCCCCAGCATCACCCAGGCGCCGCCCATCAGTGGCGTGCGCAGCAGGCGCGGGAGCAGCCAGATGATGGTGCCGAGCGCCGCGTTGGAAATCCAGCCGTACAGCACGGCGGTGAGGTGCACGGTGCGGATGCGGCCAAAAGTCATCCAGGCTTCGCTCACCAGCAGGTCCGGCATGTGCAGCTTGAGGGACGAGGTCAAGCCCGCTACCGAACCCAGCACCAGCCACATGCAGGCGAAGGCGATGAACATGAACACCGGAAACGCAGTCGAGCGATCGGCCTCCACGCGGTGCAGCAGCTCGTCGGGATCGGGCGCGTGGCCGGTCTCTCCGGCCTCTGCCGCAGCGTCGCGCAGCGGTTTCTGCTCGGCTCCAGGCAGCGCGGGGTCGTCGGCCCGGCCAATTTCGCCCGGAGCAAAGATGACCGACGCCGCGCGCGGGTTTTCAATCAACAAGCCCTTGCGCATCGACCAGATGAAAACAAACAGGCCGAGGAGTGAAAGCAAGAAGGCGCCGAGCAGGCTCAGGAGCGCGCTATCCATAGACAGATCCTTGTGCGGGCCGACAACCAACGCCGTGTCGGCAGGTTTTTTGATTTGCCGCAATGCGACAAACGCATTGCCAAGCTAGGTCAACGCGGAGCGGATTTTAAGAGTCATAGTACATGACTCTTTTATTTCACCCAAATATCTCCCTGCATGCAACGCGCGTATTCAAGAGAAATTCGGCTCTAGCGCTTTTCCAGTAAGCGCCATCAGCTATCAATCAAGGAGTGTTTGGTTGGATTGCCTCCACCGCCGCGTCGCAGCCGCTGCCCGCAGCAATCTGGCGCTGCGCCACCGCGCGCACTGCCCGCAGCAGCCAGGGCCAGCGCCAGCCCGTGACATCGGCCGGCTCACTGAGGAGCCCGCACCGATAGCGCTGCTCGACTGCGCTCCAGCGCAGCGCAGCGCAAGCCCCCGTGCGCCTGCGCGAAACCAGCATGCCCAGCGGGCAAGGCGCGCTCAGGCAGCACAGGCCACAGCCATTGCAGGTCTGGCCGAGCGGCGGCTTGGGCGGTGCGCCAGGGTGCAGCCAGACGATCCGGGTTTCAGACGATTTCATGAGCCAACCATGGTACGCACACGGTGCAACTGCAACAATGCCCCTTTAGCCTCACGGGTCCGCGCCATGAATTCCGCCGCGCCTTCTTCCGAAGATTTTCAGGCCCTGCTGGCCAGCCACCGCATCTGGGGGGCGCTGGACGCCGCCGTACTGGCGGATTTTTCCGCGCAATGGGAGCATCAGGGCACCAGCGAAGGCCTGTTGCTCTTGTCCCAGGGCCGTTTGTTCAGCCGCCTGGGCATGGTGATGGCTGGCGCGGTGGATCTGCTGGACCCTGACCTGGGGCAGGCCGTGCGCCTGCAGCGCGGCGAGCTGTTTGGCTTTGGCGCCACGCCGGCGCGCCATCTCACCACCTGGCAGGCCACGGCGGCTACCGACGGGGCGGTGGCCTGGCTGGCGCCCACGGAACTGGCGCGGCTGTGCCTGGCGCACGACGCGCTGGAATACCACTTCCCCTCGCTGCCCAGCGCTACGGATATGGCGCATGGCGAAGGCGAAGCGCCCGGGGAAATCGGCCTGCGCCTCAACCGCCTTGCCACTCCCGTTCGCACACTGCTGCGGCGGCCTCCGGTCAGCCTTTCTCCCGACACGCCCATTCGTGAGGTAGCCAGCCACATGCGCGAGCAGCGCGTCTCGTCCGTGCTGCTGGTGGAGAACGGCAAGCTCATGGGCTTGGTGACCGATCGCGACCTGCGCAACCGGGTGCTGGCCGAGCAACTCGACCCCGCGCTGCCGGTGCGCGGCATCGCGACGCTGGCGCCCCATACGCTGCAGGCCCACAGCCCCACCTTTGAGGCCATGCTGCTGATGGCGCGCGCCAATATCCACCATGTGCCGGTGATGGACGGAGCGCAACTGGTGGGCATGGTCACCGCGACGGACCTGGCCGAACAGCAAAGCACCTCGGCGGTGGTTCTGGCAGGTGAAATCCACAAGCAGACCACGGCGGCGGGCCTGGCGCAAACCACCACGCGTCTCAAGGCGCTGCAGCGCCACCTGGCCGACGCAGATGCCAGCGCCTACAGCACGGGGCATATCGTCACCGCCATCACCGACGCGGTGACGGTGCGGCTGATTCAGCTGGCCGAAGAGCGCCTGGGTCCGCCGCCGGTAGATTACGTGTGGGTGGCGGCAGGCTCGCAAGCACGCAGTGAGCAGACGGCTCTCTCGGACCAGGACAACTGTCTGGTGCTGGCCGACGACTACGACGAAGCCCTCCACGGCATCTGGTTTCGTGAGTTCTCCAGGTACGTATGCGACGGCCTGGCTGCCTGCGGCTACATCCACTGCCCCGGCGAAATGATGGCCATGACGGAAAAATGGCGCCAGCCGCGCGCGCGCTGGGCCGAATATTTCCGCCAGTGGGTGGATACGCCCGAACCCATGGCGCTGATGCTGACCTGCGTGTTCTTCGACCTGCGCGCCATCCACGGCCGCGCCGAGTTGCTGGACACACTGCGCCACGAGGTGCTGGAGAACACGCGCGGCAACAGCCTGTTTCTGGCGCACATGGTGGGCAACGCGCTCAAACACCGCCCGCCGCTGGGCTTGTTTGGGACCATCGCGCGCATCCGCGGTGGCGACCATGCGGGCACCATCGACCTCAAGCACACGGGGATTGTCCCTATCGTTGATCTCGCTCGCCTGTTTGCCCTGGCCGGCGCGGTGGCCGCCGTCAACACGCACGACCGGCTGGAGATGGTGGCCGTGGCAGGCGCCGCGGGCGAAGTGAGCCCGCAGAGCGCTCGCGACCTGCGCGAGGCGCTCGAATTCATCTCCAAGCTGCGCATCCGCCACCAGGCCCGGCAAATGGCCCAAGGCCAGGCGCCCGACAACTTTCTGGCGTTGGAGGAACTCTCCAACTTCGAGCGCAGCCACCTCAAGGAGGCGTTCTCGGTGGTGCACACGGTCCAGGGCGTGCTCGGCCAGCGCTACCAGGCGGGGCGATTCTAGATCGATTTTCCGAGTATTTTTGGCTTCCAGCGTTTGATATATAAGCTTATTTAGCTATTAAAAAAATAGCATTTCAGTACTTCAGCCGTGCGTAATACGTCTTTTGCGCCGCTTCGCGCGCCTGGCGCAGGGTGTGGATGCCTTGGTCGGCCAGCAGCGGAATCAAGCGCAGCCAGATCTCTGCCGTCACCAGCGCGTCGCCCAGCGCCGTGTGCCGGCCCAGCACCGTGACGTTGAAGCGCTCGGCAATGGCTTCGAGTCGGTGCGACTCCTGATTGGGGTGCACTACGGCCGAAAGCAGCAGGGTATCGAGCACGGGCTGGCGAAACACAATGCCGGTGGCCTCTTCCTGCAACTGAAGAAACTTCATGTCGAAGGCCGCGTTGTGCGCCACCAGCACAGTGTCTTCGGCAAAGGCGTGGAAGACCGGCAGCACTTGGGCGATGCGCGGCTGCCCTTCCACCATGTCCTGGCTGATGCCGTGGATCGGAATCGATTCGGCGGGAATGCTGCGGCCTGGGTGCACCAATTGGTCAAAGCTTTCCTGGCGCAGGAGCTTGCCGTTGACGATGCGCGCCGCACCGATCTGGATGATGGCGTCGCCTCCCGACGGATTCAGGCCCGTGGTTTCGGTGTCGAACACGGTGTAGGTCAGCTCGGCCAGGGGACGGTCTTCCAGAGCGCTGCCCTCTTCGCTGCCCTGGAACAGGTCAAAGTCGTAGAACTCGGGGCGGCTGGGCAACTCGGACGCCGCCTGACTGGCGTCCTCGGGCTGGCTGCTGGCCAGTGGCAGCAGAAAGCGAAACAGCGCCTGGTGGCGCACCCGCTCGCGCTCGAACCACATCTCGCCGCCATGGCGCTCAACCACGTCGCGCACCGAGAGCGGCGTGCGCTCGGTGCCAAAGCGCATGGCGTCCATCTCCCAGCTCATCACGGTTTCGTTGCTCATGGCCTGGCCACCCCAGACGAGATCGAGCTGGGCGTGCGCGCCCGCGCGCGCCAGGCGCAGCTGCAAAAAGCGCACCTCGAACTCGTCCACCAGGCGCGTGCCAAGGTAGGTGAGCGCCTGCAGCAGCGTGTAGCTGTCCACCTTGAGCCAGAGCGCCGGGTCGATGGCGTCCAGCGTGACCGGGCAGCCGCAGCGTGCCCCGAGCTGGCGCTGAGCGGCAGCTGCCAGGTCCGCGCCCAGCATATCTTCCAGCGGCCAGCGCGTTTTGAGGCGCTGGGCGCTGCGCTGGGCAAGATCCGTGACCCGCGTGCCCATGGAGGCCACCTCTTCGCGCACCACGGCCAGAAAGCGCTCGCGCATGGCGGGAGGGGTGTCCGGGTAGCCCAGCATGTCCACGGCCGCCTGGATGTTGGCCAGCGACGCCCGGCTGCCTTCGGTGAGACCATGCAGCAACTGGTCGCGCTCGGATTCCTCGGCCACGCTCTCGGTCACGTTGTCGAGCATGAGCACAAAGCCGGTGACCTCGGTGCTTCGGCCCGACACCCCCTGGCTGGCGCGCACCGGCGCCACCTGCACGCGCAGCAACTGCCCGCCCGCCACCGTGGTGACGAACTGCGCCGTCGGCCGGGCGTCGCCTTTGGCCACGGCCCGCTGAATGCGCTCGAAGGCGTGCGCCAGCACCTGGCGCTCCAGCGCCGCATAAATCGAGCGGCCAATGCCGATCAGCTCGGCGCCATCGGCCAGCTGCGGCCCCTGCGATAGCGCCCGAACGGTCTGGCGTGCGCGCTGGTTGTAAAGCAGGATGCGCCCGGCGTGGTTGCACACCACCACGCTCTGATGGAGCTCGGCCATCAGCGCTGCGAGGCGGTCCTTCTCCTGCTGCACACGCTCGCTGGCCTGCGTGACCTGCGCGTCCATCTCGGCACGCAGGCGGTCCCGCTGCCCCGCCAGCTCGTTCACCGCAACCACCAGCGCCTGCATCTCCCGCGTGCCGCGCGGCTTGAGCAGCTGTGGCCGGCGCGCTGCCAACACGACACGGATTTCCTCCAGCAAACGGTGCGGCGCGCCGACGTAGCGCTGGTGCAGCACGCGCAGCGCCGCTGCCACGGCGATCAGGCCCAGCACCCAGCCGACAAAGACCAGCGCGATCCGCCCCGCCAGCACCTCGCCCACAGCCTCACGCTCAGGTGGGCTGAGCGTGGACCAGACGATGGCCGACATCAGCACCAACCACAGCGCCATCACCACGCCAGCCAGCGCAATGGCAGCCAGCAGGCGTGGGTCGATGCGTTTCATGGGCGGTCCTTGGCCAGCATCTCGGCCACGCGCGCCACCAGTTCACGCGTGGCAAAGGGCTTGGTCATGTAGTCGTCCGCGCCCAGAGCCATGCCTTTGGCCAGATCGGTATCGCGTCCCTTGGCGCTGAGCATGAGGATGCGCGTGTGCGCCAGCGCGGCGTCGCCCCGCACGCTGGCACACACCTCGAAGCCCGATTTGATGGGCATCATCACATCGAGCAGCACCAGATCCGGCGCCTCGCGGGCGATGGCGTCCAACGCCTGCTGACCGTCGCGCGCAATGCTTACCGCGTAGCCCTCGCGCTGCAGCAGGTATTCAAGCGACACCACGATGTTGGGTTCGTCGTCGGCAATCAAAATCTTCTTTTGGGTCATGGGGCAGTGTCTCCAGAAAAGGCGGGCTGCCAGGGCAGCCAGAAGCAAAAACAGGCACCGGGTGGTGCGCCAGGGGCAGGCGGCTCCAGCCACAGGCGGCCGCCAAAGTGCGCCACGATGTGGTGGCTGATCGGCAGGCCCAGACCGGTGCCCTGACCGCCCGGCGTGGGCCCACCTGCTTGATGAAAGCGGTCAAAGATGAGGTGCTCGTGGCCCGCAGGCACACCGGGACCATTGTCCTGCACGCACACGGTCAGGCCCTGCCCATCTGCGCGTGCGCGCAGTTGCACGTGCCCACCCTGCGGTGGCACGAACTTGGCGGCGTTGGAGATAAGGTTGAGCAGCACCTGGAGCAAACGGTCCGGGTCAGCGTGCAGCAACGGGAGGGTCTGGGGCACATCGAGCTCCATCTCGGCGCCCCGGTCACTCAGCAGCGCCGCCGTGGTGGCCATGGCTTTTTCAAGCAGTGCGCGCACGTCGATGTCGGCCAACCGCCAGTCGATATGCCCGGACTCGATCTTGGCCATGTCGAGCACCTGATTGACTAGCCGGGTAAGGCGCTCGGTCTCCTGCACGATGATGTCAACAAAGCGCTGGCGCTGCTGCGGCGGCACCTCTGCGTCGCCCTGCAGAATTTCTGCCAGCGCGCGTATCGAGGTCAGCGGTGTGCGCAGTTCATGGGTCACCGACGACATGAAATCGTCCTTCAAACGGTCCAGGCTTTTGAGCTGCTCGTTCGCGCTGCGCAGCTCGCTGGTGGCCTGCTCCAGCGAGCGCGACTTGGTTTCGAGCGCACGGGAGTAGCTGCGCAGCTGCGAGGCCTCTTCCAACATGACCAGCACGTCGCCTTGCGACAGCGCCTCCTCGTCAGACACCGAAGCCACCAGCACCCGCGCCGAGGCACTGCCCACCGCCCCTGTCAGTTGGGCTTCGACAAACTGCACCAGGCGTGCGTCCGGTACCAGGGCCTGGTCCGCGATCAAGCCGGCCTCCTTGGCGTAGCTGCGCCACAGCTCGCGGGTTTTCTCCACGCCGAGAAATCGCTCGCAAAGACGTTTGAGTTCGGCGGCGTCGGCGCGCCCGCGCCAGAACACCGGCGTTTGCGCCGTTCCGCGCCGAAACACGTCGACAAACAGCAGCGCCTGGCTGGCTTCGCGCCCGGACGGAGCGCGCCAGAGCGAGACGATCACATAGGCCGCGCAGTTGATCAGCAGGCTCCAGAACAGCGAATGCGTCAGGCTGTCGAGCCCTTGCAGTCCCCACAGCGATTCGGGTCGCAGCCAGGCAACGCCCCACGGCCCGGCCGTGAGGAAACCCACATCCAGCCAACCCGATTTGGCAATCGACGGCAGCATGAGTGTGTAGACCCACACGCCAAAACCCATGATCAGTCCGGCGAGGGCGCCCGCGCGGGTGCCGCCGCGCCAGTACATGCCGCCCAGCAGTACCGGGGCAAACTGGGCCACAGCGGCAAAGCTGATGAGGCCAATGCTCGCCAGCGCATAGGCGTCCCCGGCCAGCTGAAAATACAAGTAGCCCAGTAGCAGCACGCCCACGATGGCGGCGCGGCGAATCATGAGCAGCGAACGCGTGAAATCGCGCGGCTGGTGGGCGGTGCCCAGCAATCGAAGCCGCAGCAGCAGCGGCAGTGCCAGCTCATTGCTGACCATGGTGGAGACCGCCACCGTCTCAACGATCACCATGCCGGTGGCGGCGGACAACCCGCCAATGAAGACAAACAGGGCCAGCGCGTTCTGCCCCGCGGCCATGGGCAGGGAGAGGACGAAGTGCTCGGGGTTGTGCTCGCCACCACTGAAATACAGCAGGCCGCCCAGGGCAATGGGCAGCACGAAGAGGTTGATCAGCAAGAGGTAGAGCGGAAACATCCAGCTCGCGCGGCGCACATGGTCTTCGTGCACGTTCTCCACCACCATGACCTGAAACTGCCGTGGCAGCACCAGCGCGGCGCACAAGGCCAGCACCATCAGCCCCATCCAGCGCGCCCAGGAATAGGCCCCGCCCTGCTCGGCATGCAGCAGGTCCGCGAGCTCTGGCCGCGCCCGCGCCTGGGAAAAAATGTCGCCCAGACCACCAAACAGGCCGTAGACGACAAACACGCCGACGCACAAAAAAGCGGCCAGCTTGACCAGCGACTCAAAGGCTATGGCCGCCACCATGCCTTCGTGGCGCTCGGTGGTATCGAGGTGGCGCGCGCCAAACACGATGGCGAAACCGGCCAGGGCGATGGCGACGTAAAAGGCGCTGTCCTGGCTCCAGTGCAGGTGCGCTGGAGCCACCGCGCTGCCGGACGTGAGCAGTGCATAGCCCGAGGACACGGCCTTGAGCTGCAGTGCAATGTAGGGAACGATGCCCACCACGGCCACCAGCGTCACCAGCGTGGCGAGCAACTGGCTTTTGCCATAGCGGCTGGCGATGAAGTCGGCAATCGAGGTGATGCGGTGCGTCTTGGCAATGCGAATCATCTTGCGCAGCACCGTCCAGCCCAGCACCATGGCCAGCGTGGGCCCCAGGTAGATGGGCAGGAACCACATGCCACCTGTGGCCGCGCGCTCGACGCTGCCAAAGTAGGTCCAGGCGGTGCAGTACACCGCCATCGACAGCGCGTACACCCAGGGCCTGGCGATGACTGAGCGGCGCGCCGCAGCCCGGCGGTCGGCCCAATAAGCGACGCCGACGAGCAGCAGCAGATAGGCCAGCGAGGTGCCGATGACGAGCGGCGCTGGCAGCATGGCGGTCATTCCCGCGCCTGCGGCGCTGGCTCGGGCAAGGAAGTTGCCGGCGTTTCAAGCGCCGGGCGCGACTCCATCCACCAGGCGACGGTGGCAATCGTGCCTCCCCAGATCGCAAACAGCGCCAGCGGAAACAGCGGAATCCCAAGCACGGTCAGGTCACTGTCCCACAAACCCAGCAGCGGAAAGTTCAGCAGCAGCCAGCCTGCGGCAAACAAGGCGCCGAGGCGCTGGGAACGCAGCGTGTTGCTCACGGCAATCTCCGTTCAAGGGCGGCAACGCACGGCAGGCGCGCGGAGTCCCCCATTGTGGCCCAGCCACTTACCCCGCCCTTACTGCCCCGCGCGGCGCGGCGGCTTTGCGCCCGGGCACAAAAAAACCCCGGCCTGCCCGTGGGCAGCCGGGGTTGCGCAGGGTGCGGGGTTCTAACAGCCAGCCGGGCGGCTGCCGCGCATGGGAATCACTGCGTTGACCTTGACGGTAGCGCCCGAGTCGTCGGTGGCGCGCAGGATTTTTCCGTTCAGGAACACCTGATCAAGATCGCGTCGAACCGCCGTGTCGGTGGTCTCGTTGCTCGTGTATTCCTTGCCATCAAAGGTGAGGTAAATGATATACAGCGCATCCCCGCCGCTTTCGTAGCGCACATCCCCGAACGCCTCAGCCCCCGAGCCAACTTTCTTTGCGCCATCGAACTTGAACGAACACAGTTCGGGGACGGAGCCAATGGGATTCTTGCGCTCGACGTCGGTCAGGTTGATCGTGCCATCACCGTAAACGCCGTTCAGTCCGCTCACCGTGGCCTGGCTGACGGTCAGAACGCCTGCCTTGTTGCTCGGAATCGGATCTTCGTCGCTGCCACCGCCACAGGCGGTCAGAAGAAGTGCGCTGGCCGCGGCGGCGGCGCAAAGAAGGCGGGAAGCAGGCATGGGGGACTCCAAAGGAAAGTGTGAAAGGACTGCGGCCGAGAGTTCCGCCGCGCATGCCCCATGCTAAAAGTGCCCCCCAAAGATGTTTGTGCGTTCTCTGCGCCGTCGGCCGTAGGACACCGCCGCCGCTTCAGCGCACCAGCACGGGCGCCAGTGCCACCCCAGTGGGCGTGCCGGCGCGCACCACGTCCTCTGGCGTGCCGGCCGCCACGATGCGCCCGCCGCCGCTGCCACCCTCTGGGCCCAGGTCCAGCACCCAGTCGGCTTCGGCGATCACGTCCAGGTCGTGCTCGATGACGACCACGCTGTGGCCCGCGCCCACCAGGCGGTGCAGCACGCGAATCAGGCGATCGACATCGGCCATGTGCAGGCCGACCGTGGGCTCGTCGAGCACATACAGCGTGTGCGGCGCCTTTTGACCGCGCCGGCCCAGCCGCAGCGCCGGGCCGCTCCCAAGCAAGGCTGCGTCCCCCTCGGGGGGACCGTCGTCCGAAGGAACGACGAGGGGGCCATCTCGGTCGCGCACCTTGGTCAGCTCGGTGACGAGCTTGATGCGCTGCGCTTCGCCGCCGCTGAGCGTGGGGCTGGGTTGGCCCAGCGTCAGGTAGCCCAGGCCCACGTCCTTGAGGAGTTGCAGCGGGTGGCTGATGGAGGGCATGGCGGCGAAAAAGTCCACCGCTTCGTCGACCTCCATCCGCAGCACCTCGCCCACGCTCTTGCCGCGCCAGGTGACGGCCAGCGTCTCGGTGTTGAAGCGCGCGCCGTGGCAGGCTTCGCAGGGTACTTTCACGTCGGGCAGAAAGCTCATCTCGATGGTGCGCACGCCCTGCCCTTCGCACACCGCGCAGCGACCGGCGCCAGTGTTGAAACTGAAGCGCCCGGCCGCGTAGCCGCGCGCTTTGGCTTCCAGTGTTTCGGCATAAAGCTTGCGCACCGTGTCCCAGAAACCAATGTAGGTGGCGGGACAGGAACGTGGCGTTTTGCCGATCGGCGTCTGGTCGACTTCGAGCACGCGGTCGATGGTCTCAAAGCCCGAGAGGCCCGCGCAGCCGATCAGCGCGGGCAGACCTGGAGCCCCCTCGCTCCGCACTGCGTGTCCTCGCTGCCCCCCAAGGGGGGTCTGCACGCCTTGGGGCGGCCCGGCGGCGCGCAGGCCCTCATCCATGGCATCGCGCCCGGCTTTGGTCGAGCGCTGCTGCACCCAGGCCTGGACGTTGGTCAGCAGCACGTCGCGCGCAAGCGTCGATTTGCCCGAGCCGCTGACGCCGGTGATGGCGACGAGGCGGCCCAGCGGCACGTGGGCGGTGACGTTCTGCAGGTTGTGCAGCTGCGCGCCGTGGACCGTGAGCCAGGTGAGGGGCTCCTCAGATTTCGAGTATTTTTGGCCTCCAGCGCTTATCCCATATTGGCTAGCAGCTATCGAAATGGAAGCATCCTCTTGCTCTGGCTTGCGCGGCTCCGCCACCCATCTGCGCGCCTGCAACGGGTGGCGCATGGCGTGCAACAGGTAGCGGCCGGTCTGCGAGCCTTCGGCGGCGGTCACGTCCTGCACCGTGCCCTGCGCCACCAGCGTGCCGCCGCGCTTGCCGGCGCCGGGGCCGATGTCGATGATGTGGTCGGCGGCGCGGATGGTGTCCTCGTCGTGTTCCACCACCACCAGCGTGTTGCCGTGGTTGCTGAGCTGGCGCAGCGCGCCCAGCAGCATTTGGTTGTCGCGCGCGTGCAAGCCGATGGTGGGCTCGTCGAGCACGTAACACACGCCCTGCAGGTTGCTGCCGAGCTGCGCCGCCAGGCGAATGCGCTGCGCCTCGCCGCCGCTGAGCGTGGGCGCGCCGCGCTCGAGCGTGAGGTAGCCCAGGCCGACCTGTTCAAGAAAGGACAGGCGCCCGGCAATCTCGGGCAGCAGGTCGCGGGCGATGGCGGCTTCGCGCGTGCTGAGCGCGAAGGCCGGAGGGGTTTCGGCAAGGGACTCCACCGCGTCCAGGCCCTGCACCCAGGCGTGCATGTCCTTCACCGAGCGCTGTGCCAAATCCGTAATCGCCACGCCGGCAAACTGCACGGCGCGGGCGGTGGGGTTCAGGCGCGTGCCGGCGCAGGTCGGGCAGGCCAGGTCTTGCACATCGTCCATTTCGGGCTCGGCAAAGGTCTGCTCGCGACCCTTCTGGTCGTCGGCCTGCACCGAATCGTCGAACACCTTGCGCTCCTCTTTACTGAGCTTGACGCCCGTGCCCACGCAATCGGGGCACCAGCCGTGCTTGCTGTTGTAGGAAAACAAGCGCGGGTCGAGTTCAGGGTACGAAGTGGCGCAGACCGGGCAGGCGCGTTTGGTGGAAATCACCTGCAACTGGCCGATGCCCGCCGTGGGCAGACCATCGCCCAGCGTTTGCGCGAGGCCGTCCAGACCACTCAGCACATGCACCACACCTTTGCCCAGGTCCAGCGCACGGGCCAACTGCTCGCGCAAGAGCGCTTCGTTCTTCGGCGTGACATCCAGGCTCCACACCGGCAGCTCGATGGTGTGTTCCTTGAAGCGGTCCAGCCGGGCGAACGGCGTGACAGGCACGAAGTTGCCATCGACGCGCAAATGCGTATAGCCACGCGGCCGGGCCCAATCCGCCAGCTCGGTGTACACGCCCTTGCGCGCCACCACCAGCGGCGCCAGCAGGCCGATGTGCTGACCACGGAACTGGCGCATCAGTTGCGCGGCAATGCGCTCGGGCGTTTGCGGCTGCACCGCCGCGCCGTCGTGGATGCAGTGCTGCGTGCCGAGCTTGACGTACAGCAGGCGCAGGAAGTGCCAGACCTCGGTGGTGGTGCCCACCGTGCTCTTGCGCCCGCCGCGCGAGAGCCGCTGCTCAATGGCCACGGTAGGCGGAATGCCATAGACCGCGTCCACCTCGGGGCGCCCGGCCGGCTGCACGATGCTGCGGGCGTAGGCGTTGAGCGATTCAAGGTAGCGGCGCTGGCCTTCGTTGAACAGGATATCGAACGCCAGCGTGGATTTTCCGGAGCCGCTGACGCCGGTAATGACGTTGAAGCGCCCGCGCGGAATCTCGACCGACAGGCCTTGCAGGTTGTGCTCGCGGGCGTTGACGATTTCTATGCTGTTTTTGGCCTTCAGCGCATGCTGTGCTTGCGCCAGCCGCTTCTGATTCAGGAGCATGGACATGGCATCGGACACGCCCGAGCCACCCGCCCCCAGCGCAGCGGCGTAGTCGCGCAGCGCCGCGCCGGTGTGCGAACGCGGGTGCTCGCGCACCACGTCGGGCGGCCCTTCGGCCACCAGCTCGCCGCCGCCGTCGCCGCCTTCCGGCCCCAGGTCAATGAGCCAATCGGAGGCCGCGATCACGTCCAGGTTGTGCTCGATGACGATGAGCGAATTCCCGCCATCGAGCAGGCGCCCAAACGCACGCATCAGCTTGGCAATGTCGTCAAAGTGCAGGCCGGTAGTCGGCTCATCAAACAGAAACAGCGTGCCACGGCGCGCCAGCGGCTGGCGACTGCTCGACTGGCTTTTCGCGGCGCCGGCGAGAAAGCCCGCCAGCTTGAGCCGCTGCGCCTCGCCGCCGCTGAGCGTCGGCACCGGCTGGCCCAGCTTCACGTACTCCAGCCCCACCTCGACAATGGGCGCCAGCGCCCGCAGCACTTCGCGGTCATTGGCAAAGAGTGCCACCGCTTCGCTCACCGTGAGCGCAAGCACGTCCGCCACCGACAACGAGACATCAGGAGATGATTCGGCGTGCGCCGCCACGGCCTTGCGGGTGATGGTGACTTCGAGGATTTCCGGGCGGTAGCGCTTGCCATCGCAGTCGGGGCAGCGCAGATACACGTCGCTGAGGAACTGCATCTCCACATGCTCAAAGCCCGAGCCGCCGCAGGTCGGGCAGCGTCCGTCGCCGCTGTTGAAGCTGAATTTGCTGGCGGTGTAACCGCGCTCGCGCGACAGCGGAGCGGCGGCGAAGAGTTCGCGGATGGAATCCCAGGCATCGACGTAGCTGACCGGGTTGGAGCGCGCCGTCTTGCCGATGGGCGACTGGTCGACAAACACCACGTCCGAGAGGTGGTCCGCGCCCAGCAGGCGGTCGTGGGCGCCCGGCGTTTCTGTCGCCTTGCCAAAGTGGCGCATAAGGGCGGGCGCCAGCACATCCTGAATCAGGCTGGATTTGCCCGAGCCGCTGACGCCGGTGACGGTCACCAGGCGCTGCAGCGGGAAATCCACCGTGATGTTCTTCAGGTTGTGCTCACGCGCACCTTCGAGGATGAGGCGCGGCGTGGCGTCCGTCACCTTGCGTGCGAAAGGCAGGCCCACGTGCTTGCGCCCGCCCAGGTACTGGCCAGTAAGGGTGTCGGCGCGGCGCAGTTCGTCGGGCGTGCCGTCAAACACAATCTGCCCGCCGCGCTCGCCGGGGCCGGGGCCGAAGTCGAGCACGCGGTCGGCGGCCAGCATGACGGCCGGGTCGTGCTCCACCACCACCAGCGTGTTGCCGGCATCGCGCAGGCGCAGCATGGCCTCGGTGATGCGGTGCATGTCGCGCGGGTGCAGGCCGATGCTGGGCTCGTCCAACACGAACAGCGTGTTGACAAGCGACGTACCCAGCGCCGTGGTCAGGTTGATGCGCTGCACCTCGCCGCCCGAGAGTGTGCGGCTTTGCCGGTCCAGCGTGAGGTAGCCGATGCCGACTTCGTCCAGGTACTTCAGGCGCGTGCCGATTTCCTCGTGCAGGAGCTTGAGCGCCTGGGCGTCGCCGCTCTCACGTGCGGCGCTGGCGGAGGGTGCAGGCGCCTCTGATGCCTCAATTTTTTGGTCAGATTGGCCTCCAGCGCTTATCCCATATGCGCCATCAGCTATCAACTTCGTAGTATTTTTCGACAGCCGCTCAAAGAAGCTGCGCACCCGGCTGAGCGGCAGCAGCATCAAATCGTGCAGGCACAGCCCCGGCAGCGCCTCCAACTGCTCACGGCTCCAGGCCACGCCTTGCGGCATGAAACGCTGCGCAGGCGGCAGCACCGCGTCGGCATCCGCCTTGCTGCCGATGCGCCAGAGCAGGCTCTCGGTTTTGAGCCGCGCTCCGGCGCAGGTCGGGCACTGCGTGTAGCTGCGGTACTTGGACAGCAGCACACGGATATGCATCTTGTAGGCCTTGCTCTCCAGGTATTCAAAGAAGCGCGCAATGCCGTACCACTGCTGGTTCCACTTGCCCTTCCAGTTGGGCGAACCGCCAATCACCCACTGCTGCTGCTCGGGAGTCAGGCGGTTCCAGGCGGTGTCACGTGGAATGCCGGCGGCCTCGGCATGGCGCATGAGGTCGTCCTGCGCTTCTTTCCAGGCGGGGGTTTGCAGCGTCTTGATGGCGCCAGCCCGCAGCGTTTTCTTGGGGTCGGGAATCACCAGGCCGTAGTCCACGCCAATCACCCGCCCAAAGCCCCGGCAGGTCTCACAGGCACCGGCCGGCGAGTTGAACGAGAACATCGACGGCAGCGGTTCGCTGTAGCGCAGGTTGCTGTCCGGGCAATGCAGCCCGGTAGAGAACTGCCAGATCTCGGCCTCGGCGTTATCCACCAGCCGGTAGACCGCCATTCGGCCACTGCGCTTGAGCGCCACTTCAATGGCCTCAATGGCACGCGATTTCTCGACACTGGCCATGCGAAAGCGGTCCGCCACGACGTCCAGAAGCTTGACCCCCCCGGCTTCTCGCTCGGCCTGAATCTTGGTGAAACCGCTGGCCGACAGCCACTCGGTGACCTGCTCGGCGCTGGTATTGGCGGGCAGTTCGACAGGAAAGGTCACCACCAGGCGGTGGTCGAGTGCCCCCACGCTCGGCACTGGCGTGTCCTCGCTGCCCCCCAAGGGGGCGCTCGCCAGCTTGGGGCGGCCCGGCGCTGGCTCGGTGGCCCCCACGCTCGGCACTGGCGTGTCCTCGCTGCCCCCCAAGGGGGCGCTCGCCAGCTTGGGGCGGCCCGGCGCTGGCTCGGTCCCACCGCTTCGCGCCAGCAGTTCCGCATAGATGGTTTCAGGCGAATCGTGGCGCACAGGCTGCGCCGTCTCGCGGTCAAACAACTGGCCAGCGCGGGCGAACAGGAGTTTGAGGTGGTCGTTCAGCTCGGTCATCGTGCCCACGGTGGAGCGCGAGCTGCGCACCGGGTTGGTCTGGTCGATGGCAATTGCGGGGGGCACGCCCTCCACCTTGTCCACCGCCGGTTTGTCCATCCGGTCGAGAAACTGGCGCGCGTAGGCGCTGAAGGTTTCCACATAGCGCCGCTGCCCTTCGGCATAGAGCGTGTCGAACACGAGGCTGGATTTGCCCGAGCCGCTGGGGCCGGTGACGACGGTGAGCTCGCCAGTGTTGATGTCCAGGTCCAGATTCCGGAGGTTGTGCTGGCGCGCGCCGCGGATGCGGATCTGTCCCTGGGTCATGTAGAGCAATCAGGAAATGAGGGCCCCACATTCTAGAAATATCGGCTGGGCCGCACCGGCCGGGGAAACATGCCCCTGTTGGCCCATGCGCCTTCGGTCTGCGCCGTTGCGCCGCCCCGTGGCTGCGCGCTCAGCCGCGCAGGGCGGCTTCTAGTTCCTTGCAGTGGTCGGCCCCGGCAGCGGCCTGGATCTTGGGCAATAGCTCGATCAGCTCCTTGAGGTTGGCGGCGGATTCAATCGAGAGATTGAGCCGAAAGCCGCGCAAACCCAGCTGAGCCGTGATCTGCGTGGCCAGCGCCTTGCCTTCCAGGTAGCGCTGTTGGTCGCTGTGTCCGCTCAGCGCCGGGGCGACGCCCGTGGCGGCTTGCCCATCGGTTGCAGGCGTGCGGGGCACCTGCGCCACCGGGGCCAGAAAACCCAGGTCCACCAGCGCGTGCACATCGGCCAGCGTGGCGCCCAGGCCCGCCGTCGCCGCCAGCACCTGGTCCGCCGTCTTCTGCCCGTCGAACAGGATGAACAGGGAACGCTGCCGCGCCGTGATGGAGGTGGAGCGCTGTTTGAACGCTTGCTGCCCCGGCTCGGTTTTGGTGTACTTCATGCGTGGGCCCGATCAGATTTCATGCCATTCACATTACATCCATTTACGTCCTGGACCTATTAGGGCTTGCCCGGCAGCTCTACCGGCTAGCCGCCGCGGCGGCTGCGGCGCGGGCCCATGCCGCCGCCCTTGCGCAAGACAAAAATCATCCGTTCGGCCCAGGCGCGATCACCCATCTGGTGTCCTGTTCCACAGATAGCTGGCATTGGTATTGCATGCCAATGCGGTATCTTTGGAATGAAGATACCTTGATGAGAACAGGCAGACCAAAAGCTCAATTGGCGTTGAGCGACGAGGAGCGATCCCAGTTGCAGTCGTTGGCGCGCAACCGCTCGTGGCCAGCGGCATTGAGCAGCCGGGCGCGCATTGTTCTTTGCAGCGCCGATGGCGAGCTCAATAGTGCGATCGCCGCGCGACTGAAGCGGACCAAGGCCACGGTGGGCAAGTGGCGCTCGCGTTTCATCGAGCGGCGCATCGCCGGTCTCTACGATGACATTCGCCCCGGCGCGCCGCGCACTATTGACGATGAGCGGATCGCGCAGTTGTTTGACACGACGCGGCACACCAAGCCGGCAAATGGCTCGACGCACTGGAGCGTACGCGGCGTTGCCGCAGAGACGGGTATCTCCAAGACCAGCGTGCAGCGCTACTTCCAGCTCTTTGGCCTGCAGCCACATCGCACCGAGGGCTTCAAGCTGTCCAATGATCCGTTCTTCGTGGACAAGCTGCGCGACGTGGTTGCTCACGTATCAGTGGGACTGCACACACCAGGCCTTGTCCTTGAAAGAAAAAGGCCCCTTGCGGGGCCTGTTGCGGGCCTGCCGCCCCAAGGAGCAGCAGGCCGTGCGCGCCGCAGCGGGATCAGTCGTTGGCGTAAATGTCCACGTCCTTGGTTTCCCTGATGAACAGGCCGCCAATGACCACCGTGGCAGCGGCGATGACAATCGGGTACCACAGCCCGTTGTACATGTTACCGGTCTGCGCCACGATGGCAAAAGCCGTAGTCGGCAGCAGGCCGCCGAACCATCCGTTGCCGATGTGGTACGGCAAGCTCATGGAGGTGTAGCGGATGCGCGTGGGGAACAGTTCCACCAGCATGGCGGCAATCGGACCGTAGACCATGGTCACCAGGAGCACCAGATAGGACAGGATGGCGATGATCATCACCTTGTCCATCTTGGCCGGATCGGCCTTGGTCGGGTACCCGTCCTTCTTGAGCGTGTCCGCCACTGCCTTCTTGAACGCTGCGTCCTTGGTCTTGGCCTCGTCGGCCGGCAGGCCCCTGGAGCTGTAGCTGGGGATGGTTTCGCTGCCGATGGTGATGACCGCAGGCGTTCCGGCAGGAGCATCCTGCGAGTCATAGCTCACCGAGCCAGCGGCCAGCACCTGCTTGGCGATGTCGCAGGAACTGGTGAACTTCGCCGTGCCCGTGGGGTTGAACTGGAAGGAGCACTCGGCCGGGTCGGCGATCACCACCACCTTGTTGGCGGCTTGGGCGCGGGCCAGGTCGGGGTTGGCCGCTTCGGTCAGCGCCTTGAACACCGGAAAGTAGGTCACGGCAGCCAGAAAGCACCCGGCCAGAATGATGGGCTTGCGGCCGATCTTGTCGGACAGCGTGCCGAAGACCACGAAGAAGGGCGTGCCTATCAGCAGCGAAGCGGCGATCATCAGGTTGGCGGTGATGGGATCGACCTTGAGCTGCTGCGTGAGGAAGAACAGCGCGTAGAACTGGCCGGTGTACCAGACCACGGCCTGGCCGGCGGTGAGGCCAATCAGTGCCAGGATCACGATCTTGAGGTTCTTCCACTGGCCGAAAGATTCCGTCAGCGGGGCCTTGGAGGTCCTGCCCTCGGACTTCATTTTCTGGAACGCGGGCGATTCGGACAGCGAGAGGCGGATCCACACCGAAACGGCGAGCAGCAGGATGGACACCAGGAAGGGAATGCGCCAGCCCCAATCATTGAAGGCGGGCTCTCCCATCGCCGTGCGCGTGCCCAGAATCACCAACAGCGACAGGAACAGGCCCAGCGTGGCGGTGGTCTGGATCCACGAGGTGTAGGCACCGCGTTTGCCCTGCGGCGCGTGCTCGGCCACGTAGGTGGCCGCGCCGCCATATTCACCGCCAAGCGCCAGGCCTTGCAGCATGCGCAGGCCGATCAGGATGACCGGGGCGGCCACGCCGATGCTGGCGTAGTTGGGCAGGATGCCGACGATGAAGGTCGAGGCGCCCATGATCAGGATGGTGATCAGAAAGGTATTTGCGTCCTATCATGTCGCCCAGGCGGCCAAACACCAGCGCCCCAAAAGGCCGCACGATGAAGCCGGCGGCAAAAGCCAGCAGCGCGAAAATGAAGGCCGAGCTCGGATCAAGCCCGCTAAAGAATTGCTTGGCAATGATCGCGGCAAGCGATCCGTACAGATAGAAGTCGTACCACTCGAAAACGGTGCCGAGCGAGGAAGCGAAGATCACTTTCCTCTGTTCGGCGCTCATCGGCCTCGCGGCGGGATGTTGGGTTGCCATGAATTGTCTCCTCCTGGTTTTTGAACAACAGGCATGTTAAGCCCCGCCTGTACACGTACTATCGAACGCGCTACTGACATTAGTCTGACATGCTTTTTACAAAAGTTTACGGCAAACTTTCACAATGCCTACGGTTTTGGCCGCTGCCTTATGGGACTGCCGCCCGCTGCATCTTTCTCAGCCAAGGATCCGACATGAATGCATGGAAATTTCTTATCGCGGCAAGCGTCTTGCTCGCCGGCCTCTTGCCTGGGGCGCACGCCCAGTTGCTCATTGGGCAGACGGTGGGCGTGAGCGGCTCGGCCGCGGCCACCGTCAAGGAATCGATGGGCGGGGCGCAGCTCTACTTCGACGCCGTGAATGCGCGCGGCGGTGTCAACGGCCAGAAGATCGAAGTGCTGACCCTGGACGACAAATTCGATCCCAAACTCACGCTTTCCAACGCGCGCACGCTGATCGTCGACAAAGGCGTTCTGGCGCTGTTCATGACGCGCGGCACGCCGCACACCGTGGGCATCATTCCACTGCTGGACGAATTCGGCGTGCCGCTCGTGGGCCCGTCCACCGGCGCCATGGTGCTGCACGAGCCCGTGAAGAGAAACATCTTCAATGTCCGTGCGCCCTACCAGCGCGAGGTGAAAAAAGCCATTACCCATCTGGCCACGCTTGGGGTACAGCGCATTGGGGTGGTCCACGTGGACGACACCTTTGGCGCCGACGCCCTGGCCGGTGCACTCGCGGGCTTCAAGGACAACAAGCTCGACGCCTTGTTCGTTGAAAAATTTGACCGCGCCCAACCCGATTTCAGCACCCTGGCGCCGAGTGTCGCCAAGCAGAACCCGCAGGCCGTGCTGATTTTCGGTACCGGCTCGGCCGTGGTGGACGGCATCAAGGCCATGCGCGCCGCCGGTGTCACCGGGCAGATCGTCACCTTGTCCAACAACGCCTCCGGCGGCTTCGTCAAGGCCCTGGGGAGCGCGTCGCGCGGCGTGGTGGTCACGCAGGTCTTCCCGTCGGAGCGCGCCGTCACCTTTCCGCTGGTGCGCGAGGCGACGGCCTTGGCGCAGCAAGCCAAGGTGGAACTGACGCCCGCCATGGTCGAGGGCTATACCAACGCCAAGGTGCTGGTAGAGGGCCTGCGCCGCGCGGGGCCCAACCCCACGCGCGCCAGCCTGCACAACGCGCTGGAGACTTTCAAAAAGTTTGACCTGGGCGGTCTCACGCTCAGCTACACCGCGGAAGACCACTCTGGTCTGGATTTTTCCGATCTGTCCATCATCGGACCGGATGGCTATTTCCGGCGCTGAGCGCCAGCGCCATCTTTACAAAAGAAATTTTTTCGCACGGTTTTTTACTTGCCTGACGCCGCACTGATGCGAGCCTTACAGGAGCTTGCGCGGCGCTGATGCGACGCTGACGATTCGCGGGCAAACCCTAGGTTTCGGCGCCACCATGCGAAACGCGCGCCGTTCCGAAGGCACTGCTTTGGTGCATCGCAGCAATGCGACTGGTGGCGAGTTTCTGCGCGTAAGAACTTGGTCAGGCCGTCTGTTGACAATCCGCCGCCCTCCCGCTCTTTCGGGTGTGCGGCGCAGCAACAGCAGGAAAATACATGACCGATCCCGTCGTAGACAAGATCCAGCGCAATCCCAAGTACGCGCTCCTCAGGCACAAACGCAACCGGCTGGGCGTCACGCTCACCCTATTGATGTTGGTCGTTTACTACGGCTACATCGCGCTGATCGCGTTTGACAAATCCTTTCTCGCGCAGCCCATCGGCGAAGGGGTCACCTCACTCGGCATTCCGATCGGACTGGCGGTGATCATCTTCACCATTGTCATCACCGGCATCTATGTGCGACGCGCCAACGGCGAGTTCGACACGTTGACCAAGGAAATCCTGAAGGACGCCACGAAATGAACGCCCGCACCATGTCACGCGCAGCGCTGCTGGCGCTGCTTGCCGTCTGTACCACAGGCGCTGCACAAGCCGCTGGCGCCGATCTTGGCCAGGCGGCCAAGCAGGCCACGAACTGGACGGCGATCAGCATGTTCGGCGGTTTCGTGCTCCTCACCCTGTGGATCACCAAGTGGGCCGCTGCCAAAACCAAGTCGGCGTCCGACTTCTATACCGCTGGCGGCGGTATCACGGGCTTCCAGAACGGCCTGGCGATTGCCGGCGACTACATGTCGGCGGCCTCGTTCCTGGGCATTTCCGCCGCCGTGATGGCGTCGGGCTACGACGGTTTGATCTACTCCATCGGCTTCCTGGTGGGTTGGCCCATCATCACCTTCCTGATGGCCGAGCGCCTGCGCAACCTTGGCAAGTTCACCTTTGCCGACGTGGCCGGCTACCGCTTCCAGCAAGGCCCCATCCGCGCCTTCGCGGCTTCGGGCACGCTGGTCGTCGTGGCCTTCTACCTGATCGCGCAGATGGTTGGCGCGGGCCAGCTCATCAAGCTGCTGTTTGGCCTGGAATACTGGATGGCCGTGGCCATCGTCGGCGCGCTGATGATGGTGTATGTGCTGTTTGGCGGCATGACAGCCACCACCTGGGTGCAGATCATCAAGGCCGTCTTGCTGCTGGCTGGCGTGACCTTCATGGCCTACATGGTGCTGGCGCAGTTTGGCTTCAGCCCCGAAGCCTTGTTTGCCAAGGGCGTGCAAGTGCGTGCAGCCATCGCGGCCAACACCGGCAAAACACCTGAAGAGGCTGCGAAGGCAGGCTTGGCCATCATGGGCCCGGGCGGCTTCATCAAAGATCCGATCTCGGCCATCTCGTTCGGTATGGCACTGATGTTCGGCACGGCCGGCCTGCCGCACATCCTGATGCGCTTCTTCACCGTGCCCGATGCCAAGCAGGCGCGCAAGTCGGTGCTGTGGGCGACTACCTGGATTGGCTACTTCTACGTGCTGATCTTCATCATCGGCTTTGGCGCCATCACCCTGGTGCTGACCAACCCTGAAATGGCAGACGTGGCCAAGGGCATCATCCACGGCGGCGCCGGCACGGCCAACATGGCGGCGGTGCTGGTGGCCAAGACGGTGGGCGGCAACGTGTTCTACGGCTTCATCTCGGCTGTGGCATTTGCCACCATCCTGGCTGTGGTGGCCGGCCTGACGCTTTCGGGCGCATCGGCCGTGTCGCACGACCTGTATGCCACGCTGGTCAAGAAGGGCAAGGCCGACAGCGCCTCCGAGCTGCGTGTTTCGCGCATCACCACCGTGTGCCTGGGTGTCGTGGCCGTGGTACTGGGCATCGCCTTCGAGAAGCAGAACATCGCCTTCATGGTCTCGCTGGCCTTTGCGGTAGCGGCCTCGGCCAACTTCCCGGTGCTGTTCCTGTCGGTGCTGTGGAAGAACTGCACCACGCGCGGCGCGGTGGTGGGCGGTTTCCTGGGGCTGATCTCTTCGGTGGGCCTGACCATCGTCTCGCCTTCGGTCTGGGAAGCCACGCTGGGCCACCCCGCTGGCTCGGCCTGGTTCCCCTACACCTCGCCCGCGTTGTTCTCGATGACCATCGGCTTCGTCGGCATCTGGTTGTTCTCGATCACCGACAAGAGCGCCAACGCCGCCCGCGAGCGTGCCGCCTTCCCGGCGCAGCAGGTACGTTCGGAAACCGGTCTGGGCGCCTCGGGAGCCTCCGGGCACTGAGCGCGCAAGACATCCCGCGGGCACATCGCCCGCAGGCGCGGCTGAGAAACCCGCGCCATTTTTACCGGGCCTTGCGCCCGGTTTTTTATGTCCGGATCAGCCGGGCAAACCGCTCACCACCTGGGCCGACGCCTCCCAGCCAGCGCCAAACCAGGCATCGCCTTCCAACCAGGCGCGCAGCATCGGCAGAGCATCAAGCCCCCAGAAGAGCTTGTCGTCCACACCAAACGCCGGCACACCAAACACGCCGCGTGCGGCCGCCGCATCGGTATTGCTGCGCAGCAGGGTTTTCACGGCGGCGTCTTGCGGCTCCATGCCAGGTTTGAGCTGTGGCGCCAGCACTTTCGCCAGCGCATCGAGCCGAGCCGGGTCGAGTGCGTCGTGGCCCCCCACCCACACGTGGCGCAGCATCGTGCCCGCCACAAAGCGGTTGATGTTGCCGTCGGCCGAACAGGCCAGCGCGCGCCGCAGCAAGGGCAAGGGGTTGAAGGGATGGCGCGCCGGCATCTGCAACGGGATGCCCAGCGAGTGGCCGAGCCAGCTCACATGCCGGTAGGTCCAGTCGCGCTTCGGGGGAATGCCGGCCGGCCCCGGGTTGCCTTGCTGTTGCAGCAGCGCGCCCAGCAGCACCGGCCGGTACTCGACGCTGTAGCTCAGGCCTTCGAGCGCCTCGGGCAGGCGCTCGAAGGCCAGCCAGGCGTAGGGCGAGATGAAGTCGAGGTAGAAGGTGATGCGTTTCATGGCCGCTCCGTGCTTTGCAGGCTGGCTGGCACGGGCGCGCCAGCCCGCTCCAGCAGCCGCACCCAGATGGCGCGGCGGGTGGCATCGTCGGCCATGGACCAAGCGCGAATTTCGGCGATGCTGCGAAAACACCCCTCGCACAGGCTGCCGTCGGCCGACATGCGGCACACCGATACGCAGGGCGACGGCACCACTTCATCGGAATCATGGTCAAAATAGCCCGCAGCGCTTAATGTGCGTGCGCGAGCAGCTATTGTTTTAATAGCATTCATGCGCGCTCCGGGGCCTCTGTGACATCGGCCAGTGGCGCGCCCGTCAGGCGCTCAAGATCGTGCGGCGACAGCGCAAACACGGCATGTGGATGGCCCGCTGCCGCCCACAGGGTGTCAAAACGCAGCAGTTCGCGGTCAATCAAGGTCACGCCCGGCTCCGCGTGGGCAATGGGCGCCACGCCGCCAATGGAAAAACCGGTGCGCGCCTTGACGAAGGCGGCGTCGGCCCGGCCCAGCGCCCCCACCAGCGCTTCGACCTTGGCCGCATCCACGCGCCGGTCGCCCGAGGTGATGACCAGCACCACCGCATCGTCCGACATGCGCCGGAAAATGATGCTCTTGGCGACCTGGCCCACCGCAATGCCCAGCGCCTCCGCTGCTTGCTGCGCGGTGCGGCAGGCGTCGTCCAGCATGCGCGGCGCATGCAGGTGGCCGGCTGCCTGCAAAGCCCTGGCCACGCGCTGCACGCCACCCGGCAGCGGCTTCAGTTCAGCGCCACACATGCGATTCACCCGGCCCGCTTGTTGATGAGCGCCGTGGCCGCGCGCGAATTGGGCTTGCGGCCCAGAAAGTCGCTGATGAACACGCCCGCGTCGATCAACTTGTCCAGATCGATGCCGGTCTCAATCCCCATGCCATGCAGCAGGTACACCACATCCTCGGTCGCCACATTGCCCGTCGCGCCCTTGGCGTAAGGGCAACCGCCCAGACCCGCCACGGAGGACTGGAAGTTCCACACCCCCAGCTCCAGCGCCGCCAGCGTGTTGGCCAGCGCCTGGCCGTAGGTGTCGTGAAAGTGGCCCGAAACCTCGTCGATCGCGTAGTGCGCGAGCGCCGCCTCGATGGCGCGCTGCACCTTGCTCGGCGTGCCCACGCCAATGGTGTCGGCCACATCCACGCGCTGCACGCCAATGCCTTTGAGCAGCCCCGCCAGGTAGGCCACGCGCCCGGGCGCAATCTCGCCCTCGTACGGGCAGCCCACGGTGCAGCTCATGGCACCGCGCACCGCAATGCCGGCCGCCAGCGCAGCCTCGACCACCGGCGCAAAGCGCTCGATGCTCTCGGCAATGCTGCAATTGATGTTCTTCTGGCTGAAGGCCTCGCTGGCCGAGCCGAAGACGACGATTTCATCGGGCTTGTCGAGCAGCGCGGCTTCAAAGCCTTTGAGATTGGGGGTGAGCACCGAGTAGCGCACGCCACTTTGTCGTTGGATGCCCTGCATCACCGCGTGGTTGTCCGCCATTTGCGGCACCCATTTTGGCGAGACGTAGCTGGTGACCTCGATCTCTTTCAGGCCGGCCGCTTGCAGGCGATGCACCAGCTCGATCTTGACTTCGGCCGGGACGGGGAATTTCTCGTTCTGCAGACCGTCGCGCGGGCCGACATCGATGAGGTGGACGCGGGTGGGAATAGTCATCACAAAACTCTCAACTTAAAAATACAGGAGGTTCAATACCCCCGCACAGGGTCCACGATACCGGCAATTGCCTCGCCCCGTTCCAGCGCGACGATTTTGCCCACCATCTGGGTGATGCTCTCATCGCGCAGCGTACGTGCCGAAGTGTGTGGCGTCAGCGTGATCCGCGGGTGGCTCCAGAACGGGTGGTCAGCAGGCAGCGGTTCGGTGCGAAACACATCCAGCGTAGCGCCTGCCAAATGGCCGCTGTCCAGCAACGCGATCAGATCGCCATCCACCAGATGCGCGCCGCGCGCCACGTTGATGACATAGCCGCCTGCCTGCAGACGCGACAAGGTTGCACGGTTCAGGATGTTTTCCGTCTCGGGCGTGAGCGGCAGCAGGTTCACCAGCACGCGGCTGGCGGCCAGGAAATCGTTCATGCCTTCGGCTCCACTAAAGGTGCGCACACCGTCGATTGCCTTGGGCGTGCGGCTCCAGCCATTGACCGGGAAATCGAACTGCGCCAGCGCCCGGGCCACGCGCTCGCCCAGCACGCCCAGGCCCAGTACACCGACAGGAAAATCCTGGCGCAGTCGCGGCTTGCGAAAGGCCCATTGGCCTGCGCGCATCGCCTTCTCATAGTCATCGAATTCGCGGAAATGGCGGATGACCGCATGGCAGACATATTCGGCCATTTGCACGGCCATGCCCGCATCGTCCAGGCGCACCACCAAGGCCGTCGGCGGCAAGCGCAACTTGAGCAGCGCATCCACACCTGCGCCAATATTGAACAAGGCCTTTACCCCGCTCTGCTCGTCAAGAAACTGCTGGGGCGGCGCCCAGACCACGGCGTAGTCGGCAGCGGGCGCGCCGGGCTGCCAGACGCTCACGGCCGCTCCCGGCAGTGCGGCCTGCAGGCCCTGCAGCCAGGGCTCGGCCTTGGTATCGGTGCAGCAGAAGGTGATGTTCATGGCGGCAGACCGTACCGCAACGCCATTCCCCCGGCTGTCACGCAGCCGTCAGCTTGAGCAGTTCGGCGCCTTCGGCCACCTGGTCGCCCGGCGCATAGAGCAACTCGGCCACCACGCCGTCGGCAGGCGCGGCAATGGTGTGCTCCATTTTCATGGCTTCCATCACGGCCAGGGCCTGGCCCTTGCTCACTTTGTCGCCGGCCTGAACCGCAAACGACACCACTTTGCCCGGCATGGGGGCCGTCAGGCGCCCGCCTTCGTCCTGGGCTTCGCCGGCATGGGCGAGCAGGTCGATGGCGACGATCTGCGTCGCGCCTTGCGGGGTGAAAACGTGGTCCGTCTCGCCCAGGGCGTACACGGTGGCCAGGGTGCGCTGACCCGCGTACTGCACGTCGATGCCACGCCCGGCGGGCGCGAACACCAGCAGGCCGGCGATGGCCTCAGCGCCCTCCCCCACGGTCAGGCGCAGGGCGCCGTCGTGCAGATAGGCCAGGCTGGCCTTGGCCTGTACGCCGCCAAAATCGAACTCAAAGCGGCGTTCCACCAGACCATGCGAGCGCCAGCCGTCGCGGCGGCTGAACGGGTCTGCGCCTTCGCTGGCGCGTTCGCGCAGCAGGGTTTGCGCCACGGCAGCAGCGGCGGCCAGGGGCAGGCCCACGCTCTCCTGCTTGAACAGCACGGTCTCCTCGCGCGGGATCAGGGCGGTGTCCAGGTTGGCCTTGGCAAACGAGTCGGTGCTGGCCACCCTGCGCAAGAACTGCACGTTGGTGGCCAGACCGACGATGTGGGTCTGCGCCAGCGCTTCGTCGAGCCGCGCCAGCGCCTGCGCGCGCGTTTCGCCATGCACGATGAGCTTGGCCACCATGGAGTCATAAAAGGGACTGATGGCGTCGCCGCGCCGCACACCGGAATCGACCCGTACCGCGCCTCTTTCAAAGGTCACGCACTCGGGCAGACCGTACACATGGAGCGCGCCCGTGGCGGGCAAAAAGTTGTTGTCGGGGTTCTCGGCGCAAATGCGCGCCTCGATCGCGTGGCCGGTAATCTTGAGCTCACCCTGCGTGCACGGCAGCGCTTCGCCCGAGGCCACGCGCAATTGCCACTCCACCAGATCCTGGCCGGTGATGGCTTCAGTCACCGGGTGCTCCACCTGCAGGCGCGTGTTCATCTCCATGAAGAAGAACTTCATCTGCTCGGGGTGCGCATAACCGCCGGGCTGCTCGACGATGAATTCCACCGTGCCCGCACCCACGTAGTTCACCGCACGCGCTGCCGCCACCGCCGCCTCGCCCATGCGTGCGCGCAGTTCGGGCGTCATGCCGGGCGCGGGGGCTTCCTCCAGCACCTTCTGGTGGCGGCGCTGCACCGAGCAGTCGCGCTCAAACAGGTACACATAGTTGCCCAGCGTGTCGCCAAACACCTGGATTTCGATATGGCGCGGGCGCTGCACGTATTTCTCAATGAGCACCGCGTCCATGCCAAAGCTGTTGATCGCCTCGCGCTGGCAGCTGGCCAGGGCAGCGGCGAAGTCTTCGGACTTCTCCACCACCCGCATGCCCTTGCCGCCGCCCCCGGCGCTGGCTTTGATGAGCACCGGGTAGCCAATGCGGTCGGCCTCGCGCTGCAGCAAGCCGGGGTCCTGGTCGGCACCGTGGTAGCCAGGCACCAGCGGCACACCGGCCTTTTCCATCAACTGTTTGGATTCGGCCTTGAGGCCCATGGCCTTGATGGCGGACGCCGGCGGGCCGATGAAGACCAGGCCGGCCTTGGCGCAGGCCTGGGCAAACTCTTCGTTCTCGGAGAGGAAACCGTACCCGGGGTGAATGGCCTGCGCGCCCGTGGCCTGGGCCGCCTCAATGATGCGCTCCCAACGCAGGTAACTGTCCTTGGGCGCGCTGCCGCCGATGTGCACCGCTTCTTCGCAGACCGCCACATGCTTGGCATTGGCATCGGCGTCCGAATAGACGGCAACGGTTTTCACGCCCATGCGCTTGGCGGTTGCCGCCACCCGGCACGCGATTTCACCGCGGTTTGCAATCAGTATTTTTTTAAACATGGTCGTTCTCCGCGGTGCAATCGCCTGCGCACGCTGCGCGTGCCACGCAATTTGGCTTCGCCGCTGCGCCGCTTTGCGGCTGGTCACCGCGGCTGGCAATCAGGATTTTTTTAAACATTCGGGACTCTCGTTGTCATACCTTGAACACTTTGCTCAGGAACTCAATTACCGCCTTGCCCGCCGTCTCGCGCGCCTTGCGGTCACCTTCCATCGTCGCCCCCTTGTCCGTGCAGAGCTCACGGCCAAGCGCCTGGACCTTGTCCTGCGGCAGCACCTCGCCGCTGCGGCGGTCGCGGTACTTCAGGTCAACAATGTCGAACTCAAGCGGACAGCCTTCCTTGGTCTTGGAGTTCGAAGGCAGGTTGATCCGCCGGCCGCTGTCCACATCGAACTTGTGGCGGGCACCGGGCACGACCACAAACTCGGTCGGTGTACCGGCGGCGGCAATGCGCTGTGCGTAGCTGCGGCAGTCGCTGATGTAGGCGTAGTCATCGGCGTCGCCGTGCACGAACAGCATGGGCTCGGGGCTGAACACGCCCGGCTTGGCGGTCATGGCAATCGTGCCGGCGCAACCGCCGCTGTACAGGGCCACGTGCGCGGCAAAGCGCAAGCCGGACGGGGCCGCGCCATCGATGATGCGCACAACCCCGCTACGAACGGCGGTGATGCCTCCGCGCGAGAAACCCATCACGGCGATGCGATTGGGGTCGATGCGCGGATGGCTGCCCAACATGCCCAGCGCGGCGAAAGCATCGGCAGTGTCGGCTGCAAACGGCACCTGGCTTTGGTCTTCGCCGGTGGACTTGACACCACGCGGACTGAAAATATCAATCACAAAAACGGCAATGCCGTGTTCGTTCAACAGCTTGGCCCAATAAGTTATTTCCTCGGGGTAGACACCGCCGGAGCCATGTACCAGTACCACCGCGGGCAGTTTGGCGTCGGCTGCTGCGTTGGCCGGCAGGACGAGCTCCCCTTGCGCAGTCGCCGAGGGTCGGGATCGGTTGCGCTGGATCAGGTCCATGACCGTCGCTGGCGTGCTCGACGCATAGCTGTAAACCCCATTGCCCGGAGCACTGCTGAAATCTGTCAAAGGGGTGACGTTTTGGGCGAGTGCCGCGGCGCTAATGCCGAGCGCCAGCAAGCCGGCGGTCAAAGGGCGAAACATGCAAAAAACCATGATTCATGCTCCTGTCGTGAAAAACATCAGACAAAGTGATGCTTCCGAATTTTGCTCGCCGGAGGCAAAAAAAGCATGTGGAAAGGACGCGTCTTCCAACTGGGGCACCGAGCCGATGGCCATGGCTCTCACGCGGGCGTCTCCCGCCTGAAGCGCACGCCGCCGCTCAAACGCCGCAGCACGGCGCGCAGGAACTTGAAAAGCACCACCAGCAGCACGATGGACAGCAGCACCATCACCACCAGGACGAAGCCAAAAGCAACGGGGTACTGCGTGGCCAACCAGACGACGCCCACTACCAAACCGTCTTCAAACAGCGAGACTATGCCATTCGAAAACGGCTCGGGCGAGGTATTGACCGCGGCGCGCGTGGCCATCTTGGTGGCCATGGAGGTGGCGGCGAGCGAACCGCCCAGCAGACCGGCAACGAGGCCCATTGTGGCGTTGTCGGCGCCAAACACGCCCGCCGCCAGCAGGGCGCCGCCGGGCACGCGGATGACGGTGTGGATGGCGTCCCAGGCGCTGTCGATCCACGGCACCTTGTCGGCAAAAAACTCCACCAGCATCAGGCTGCCGGCCAAGGCCAGCACCAGCGGGTTCTCCAGCACATGGAGGCCGGCGGGCAGTGCGAGCAGTCCGGTGGATCCCATCAGGCCGACAAGGAATACCACTGCGTACAGACGAAAGCCGCTGGCCCAACCCAGCGCCGCCGCCAGCGCGATCAGACTGGGCATATCGAGCTTCTGTGTGGCCTGCGCCATACCGCCCGCCACCTCGCGCGCAGTGCCAGCATCGACGTGCAGACCCACGGTGTGCAGCCACTGAACAATGTGCAGCCAGAGGACGTCCATGTTGTGGTCTTCGGAGTCAGTGCGCGAGCCAGGCCGGCTTGCGCTTTTGCAGGAAGGATTGCACGCCTTCTTTTCCCTCGCTGCTCGCACGGATGTCGGCGATACCCTCCACCGTGGCCGCAATGAGCTGCGCATTGATTTCACGTTCGGCGACATCCAGCACCAGACGCTTGCAGGCGCGCGAGGCGTTCGGGCTGGCGCTGGTGAGCGCCTTGAGCCATTCGCCGACCTTGGCGTCAAGCTGATCGGCAGCCACCACCTCGTGCACAAAACCGATGCGCAGTGCCTCCGCTGCGCCAAAGCGTTCTGCCGTCAGAAAGTAGCGGTGCGCCGCTCGCGCCCCCATGGCGCGGATCACGTAGGGGCTGATGGTGGCGGGGATCAGGCCGAGCTTGACTTCGCTCAGGCAAAAGCCCGCCGTATCCACGCAGACGGCCATGTCGCACGCGGCCACCAGGCCCATGCCACCGGCAACCACATCGCCCTGCACGCGGGCGATGGTCGGCTTGGGGCATTCGTAAATGACGCGCAGCATCTCGGCCAGCTTGGCAGCGTCTGCCACATTCTCGGCGCGGGTGTAGTCGGCCATGCGCCGCATCCAGTTCAGATTGGCGCCGGCGCAAAACGCCGGGCCCTCGGCGGCCAGCACCACGGCGCGCACCTCGGCGCGGCGGCCCACCTCGGTGAAGGCAGCGGTGATGTCGGCAATCACTTCGTCGCTGAAGGCATTGCGCACCTCGGGCTGGGTGAGCGTGATGCGGGCAATAGCGCCCTCGTAGGTGGTCTGCAGGTGGCTCATGGTGCGGTGGCTTCGGTTTGCAGGAAATAAACCAGATCAAGTTCAGGGCAAGGCTCGCCCAGCGCCGTCAGCGCCGCGGTGATCTGGCCGCGGTGGTGCGTGCCGTGGTTGAACACGTGCGCCAGCGTAGCGGCAAAGGGCAGCGACGCTGCCGTGCCGCGCATGGTGGTGTAGTCGAGCATGCCGGCAAAGCGCTGCTCGGGCCAACTGGCAATCAGCGGCACCCAGCAGGCTGCGCCCGCCTGCAAGCGTTCCGCCAGCACGATGCGATCAACCTCCACTTCGGCGTCCAGCGCCAACTTTGGTGAAATTCCCTCGTCAAAGCGGCGGAACCACAGCAGGTGCTCCCCCACCAGCAAATGGTTCAGCGTGCCGTGGATGCTTTTGAAGAACAGGCCCACGTCGCGCCGGTAGGCGTCATCGGGCACGGCCGCCACCGACTCCAGTACACGCGCCGTGGCCCACACGTTGTAGCGTGCGAGCGTCTGAAAGTGGGCGAGAGGATTCATGGCGGCGCTTAGGCTCACATGCGGAACAAACCAAACTTCGTCTCTTCAATCGGCGCGTTGCGCGCAGCCGCCAGCCCCAGCGCCAGCACGCGGCGCGTGTCGGCCGGGTCGATCACGCCGTCGTCCCACAGGCGCGCCGTGGCGTAGTAGGGGTGGCCCTGGTCTTCGTACTGGCGGCGGATGGGGGCTTTGAAGGCCTCTTCTTCCTCGATGCTCCACTGACCGCCCTTTAACTCGATGCCATCGCGCTTGACCGTTGCCAGAACGCCAGCAGCCTGGTCGCCGCCCATGACGCTGATGCGCGCGTTGGGCCACATCCACAAAAAGCGCGGTGAGAAGGCTCGGCCGCACATGCCGTAGTTGCCGGCGCCAAAGCTGCCACCAATGATGATGGTGAATTTGGGCACGCTGGCCGTCGCCACGGCCGTGACCATCTTGGCGCCGTTGCGGGCGATGCCTTCGTTCTCGTACTTGCGGCCCACCATGAAACCAGTGATGTTCTGCAGAAACACCAGCGGCACCTTGCGCTGGCAGCACAGCTCGATGAAGTGCGTGGCCTTGAGAGCGGACTCGGAAAACAAAATGCCGTTGTTGGCGATGATGCCGACCTGCATGCCCTCGATGCGGGCAAAGCCTGTGACCACCGTGGTGCCGTAGCGCGCCTTGAATTCGTCGAACTCGCTGCCGTCGACGATGCGGGCAATGATTTCGCGCACATCAAAGGGCTTGCGCGTGTCCACCGGAATCACGCCGTAGAGCTCTTTTGCTTCAAAAAGAGGAGCTGCTGGCGCAGTGTCGGAAAGCGCTGGAGCCTTGTTTTTATTCAAATTTTTCACCGCCATGCGCGCCAGCTTGAGCGCGTGCAGGTCGTTCTGCGCCAGGTGGTCGGCCACGCCCGACAGGCGCGTGTGCACGTCGCCACCGCCCAGATCTTCGGCCGTGACGACCTCACCCGTGGCCGCCTTCACCAGCGGCGGGCCGCCCAGAAAGATGGTGCCCTGGTTCTTGACGATGATGGATTCGTCGCTCATGGCCGGGACGTAGGCGCCGCCTGCCGTGCACGATCCCATGACCACGGCGATCTGCGCGATGCCCTGCGCGCTCATGGTCGCCTGGTTGAAGAAGATGCGCCCAAAGTGGTCGCGGTCGGGGAAGACCTCGTCCTGGTTGGGCAGGTTGGCGCCGCCGGAATCCACGAGGTAAATGCAGGGCAGATGGTTCTGCTGCGCGATCTCCTGCGCGCGCAGGTGCTTCTTGACGGTGAGCGGGTAGTAGGTGCCGCCCTTCACCGTGGCGTCGTTGCAGACCACCATGCAGTCAACCCCGCTGACGCGTCCGATGCCGGCAATCAGGCCCGCGCCCGGTGCGTCGTTGCCATACATGTTGAGCGCGGCGAGTGGTGCGACCTCAAGAAACGGCGTACCGGGGTCAAGCAGCATCTGCACACGGTCACGCGGCAGCAGTTTGCCGCGCGCCAGGTGCTTGGCGCGGGCTGCCTCGCCGCCGCCTTCAAAAACCTTGGCGATCTGCGCGGCCAGGTCGTCCACCAGCGCACGCATGGCGGTGGCGTTGGTCTGGAAGTCGGCCGAGCGGGCGTTGAGTTGGGTGTTGAGTTTGGGCATGGGAATCCGGTGTAAGGGTGGCAGCGCTGCAGGTCAGGCGGTTTTTTGCTCGGTCAGGCCCAGCGCCTCGATGGTGGCTTCACGCATGCGAAACTTCTGGATCTTGCCGGTCACCGTCATGGGAAATTCGTTCACGAAACGGATGTAGCGCGGCACCTTGTAGTGCGCGATCTGGCCTTTGCAGAACGCGCGGATGTCGTCCTCGGTCGGCGCGGTGCCGGGCTTGGCGATGATCCAGGCGCACAGCTCTTCGCCATAGCGCAGGTCGGGCACGCCGATGACCTGCACGTCCTGAATCTGGGGCATGCGGTACAGAAACTCTTCGATCTCGCGCGGGTACACGTTCTCGCCGCCACGGATGACCATGTCCTTGATGCGGCCGACGATGTTCACGTAGCCCTCGGCGTCCATGGTGGCGAGGTCGCCGGTGTGCATCCAGCCGTCGGCATCAATGGCTTCGCGCGTTTTTTCCTCGTCGTCCCAGTAGCCGTGCATGACCGAATAGCCGCGTGTGCAGAACTCGCCACGCTCGCCCACGGGCACGACGGCACCGGTTTCGGCATCGATGATTTTGATTTCAAGATGCGGCTGCACCCGGCCCACGGTGGACACGCGTTTTTCCAGCGGCGTGTCGGTGCTGCTCTGGCAGCTCACCGGGCTGGTCTCTGTCATGCCGTAGGCAATGGTGATCTCTTCGAGGTGCATGTCCCGCACCACGCGCTTCATCACCTCGGTCGGGCACGGCGAGCCGGCCATGATGCCGGTGCGCAGCGTCGAGAGGTCGAACTCGGCAAAACGCGGGTGGTCCAGTTCGGCAATGAACATGGTGGGCACACCGTGCAGGCCGGTGCATTTTTCGTCCTGCACCGCCTGCAGGACTGAGAGCGGCTCGAAGCCATCGTTCGGGTAGACGATGGCGGCGCCATGCGTGAAGCACGCGAGGTTCCCCAGCACCATGCCGAAGCAGTGGTACAGCGGGACGGGAATGCACAGCCGGTCGGCGGGGGTCAGCCGCATGCATTCGCCGATGAACAGGCCGTTGTTCAGGATGTTGCGGTGCGTCAGCGTGGCGCCCTTGGGGAAGCCGGTGGTGCCGCTGGTGAACTGGATGTTGATCGGGTCGGTGGCCTTGAGCTTGCGCGCCACCTGGGCCACGCGCGGGTCCTCTGCATCGCCGCGCGCCAAAAATTCCGAGAAGCGCAGCAAGCCGGGCTCGTTGGCGCCCGAAGCAGGCTCCTTGCCGGGTGCATCAATCCACACCACGGTCGAGAGATGCGGCAGGCGCTGGCCCACCAGCTCGCCCGGCTGGCCGTGCGCCCACTCGGGCGCCAGCTCGCGCAGCATGCCCAGGTAGTCGCTGGTCTTGAAGCGCGCCATGGTCACCAGCAGGCGACAGCCCACCTTGTTGAGCGCGTATTCCACCTCGGCCGTGCGGTAGGCCGGGTTGATGTTGACCAGCACCAGCCCGACTTCGGCGGTGGCCAGCTGCATCAGTACCCATTCGACGTTGTTGTGCGACCAGATGCCCACCCGGTCGCCCGGCACCAACCCTTGGCGCAGCAGCGCGCTGGCGAGCTGGCGCGCCTCGCGCTGCAGCTCGGCATAGGTGTAGCGCCGCCCCTGGTGGCAGCTGACCAGCGCCTCGTTGCCCGGCTGGCGCTGCACCATGGTGTCGAAGAAGGCGCCAATGGTCTGCTCGATCAGCGGCGGCTCGGTCGCGCCGGTGGCTTGGCTTTGGATCAGCGGGGAAGCGTCTTGGGGCTGCATCTGCGGTGTCTCCTTGTGCGGGTCTGCGCGGCCCACGAACCGTACAGGATAAAAGCGACCGCGCCACCTTGCTTGCCACAATGGTTGCAAATCGTGCCATGCTCGCGGCACACTTGGGCTGTGAGCACGCCCCGCCCTACTTTTTCAAGCCCGTCCCTGCTCCCGGCACCCGCCAGCGCGCGCGCAGAAACCCCGACAGCCTTCGTCCGCGCCATCGCGCACGCCTATGCGCTGCGCGGCCTCGACCCGGCGCAGGCCCTGGCCCAGGCGCAGATTGCTCCGGCCCTGCTGGCGCGCCCGGACGGCCGGATCACCGCCCTGCAGATGGAGCGCCTCTCCGACGCCGCCATGCGCGAGTTGGATGACGAGGCCTTGGGCTGGTTCAGCCGACCCCTGCCCTGGGGGAGCTACGGCATGCTGGCACGCGCCTCCATCACCGCCCCGCACCTGGGCCTGGCCATGGCGCGCTGGTGCCGCCACCATGGCCTGCTGACGCAGGATGTGCGCCTGGAACTGGCGGTGCAAGGCGATGTGGCCCGCCTCACGCTGCACGAGGCACGCGACCTGGGCGCGCTGCGCGAGTTCTGCCATGTCTCGCTGCTGCGCAACGCCCTGGGCGTGGCCTGCTGGCTGGTGGATTCGCGCATTCCGCTGCTGGACGCCGCCTTCGCCTTTGACGCTCCGCCCCATGCCGACGTCTACGCCGTGCTGTTCAGCGCCCCGGCGCGCTTCCGTGCGGCGCCCACCCACATCAGCTTCGACGCCCGCTACCTCGCCCTGCCCCTGCGCCGCGACGAGGCCGCGCTGCAGACCATGCTGGAGCGCGCCCTGCCCCTCACGGTGCTGCAGTACCGCCGCGACCGGCTGCTGCTGGCGCGCGTGCGCCAGATGCTGCGCAGCGACCCGCAAGCGGCCCACAACGCGGACGACCTGGCGGCCCGGCTGAACCTGTCCGCCCGCACCCTGCACCGGCAGTTGAAGGACGAAGGCGCTTCGCTGCAGAGCCTCAAGGACACGGTGCGCCGCGAACTGGCCACCGACCTGCTGCAGCGCAGTCAGCGCCCGATCAAGCAGGTGGCGCTGGCGGCGGGGTTTCAGAACGAGAAGAGTTTTATCCGCGCATTCAAGGGGTGGACGGGGATGACGCCGGGCGAGTGGCGAGGGCGGTAGCCTGGGCGCATCAATGCGCTCCAGGCACCCAGCCGACGTCAGCCCACCTGCCCGCACAGGTGCGGCAGCAGCGCCATATCGGCAAAAATGGCGCTTGCCCCCGCCGCCCGCAGCGCCTCTGCGCTGCCGTGGCCGGCGCCCCCTGGCGCGTAACCCCACACAGTGGCACCGGCTGCCACGCCTGCGGTTACGCCGGTGACGGTGTCTTCAACCACCAGGCAGCGCTCGGGCGGCACGCCCAAGGCGGCAGCAGCGGCCAGGTACACGTCGGGCGCGGGCTTGGTGGCGGGCATTTCGTGGCCGCTGAACACGTGGCCGTCAAACAACTCGGACAGTCCCACCTGGCGCAGCTGCATTTCCACCTTGAAGCGGTCGGCGCCCGACGCGCAGGCGATGCGTCCGCCCAGCAGGCGGTGCAGCGCGCGCACGGCGTCCACCGCGCCGGCAATGGGCTGCAGGTGGCGCTCGATCTCGGCATTGCGGCGGGCGTAGAACTCGGCCATCCAGGCGTCGGTCAGTGGCTGGCCGGTGTTCACCTCAATGCGCGCGGCTTCGCTGCGCACCGTTTTCCCGATGAAGGTGTCCATGCACGCTTCGGGCGAAATCGCCCAGCCGGCTTCGTTCAGCATGGCGCAGAGCACGCCGTTGGTGAGGGGTTCGCTGTCGACGAGAACGCCGTCGCAGTCGAACAGGATTGCTTCAAAGTTCATAGCTGGTTGCGCAATTGGGGTAATCGCTAGAGGCAATTTTTAGTAGTATTTTTTGCAGCTGCCACTACGCCAGCCCAGGCAACAGCCGGCAGGCGTGCCAGGCGGCCACCCATTCTTCATTCGTGCGCTCCACCTGCACCGGGATGCGGCTGACGGCGCTGGAGATGCGATCGGCGTTCTGCGCGTTGGCCTCACCGTCGAGCGCCAGGCCCAGGTAGGCCAGGCCCGCGCACACGCGCTCGCGGATGGCGGCGTTGTGCTCGCCGATGCCGGCGGTGAAGACCAGCATGTCGAGGCCGCCGAGCACCGCCACCAGGGCGCCGATCTCGCGCACGATGCGGCGCACGTACAGCGCCAGCGCGGCTGCTATGCGCGCGTTGCCGGCCTCTTGTGCCAGCAGCACGCGTGGGTCGGACGACACTCCGGAAAGTCCCAGCAAGCCCGATCCGTGGTACAGCAAGTGGCCCACTTCTTCCAGCGAGAGCTTTTCAATCTCCATCAGGTAGAGCACCGCGCCGGGGTCCAGCGCGCCGCAGCGCGTGCCCATCATCAGGCCGTCGAGGGCCGAGAACCCCATGGTGGTGGCGACGCTTTGGAGGCCCTGCATCGCGCAGAGGCTGGCGCCGCTGCCCAGGTGGGCAACGATGGTGCGGCCACGCGCCGCGTCGCCATGGCGCTCGGGCAGCGTGATCGACATGAATTCGTACGACAGCCCGTGAAAGCCGTAGCGGCGCAGGCCGCGCTCCCAGGCGTCCCAGGACAACGGCAGCATCTTTTCCACGTCGGGCAGCGTGTGGTGAAACGCCGTGTCAAAGCAGGCCACCTGCGCCAGCCCGGGCGCAGTCTCTAAAAGTGCAGCGATGGCTTCCAGCGCAAACGGCTGGTGCAGGGGCGCGAGCGGAATGAGCCCGCGCAGATCGTCCAGCACCTGCGCATCCACGCGCACCGGGTCGAAGTACTTGGCACCGCCATGCACCACGCGGTGTGCCACGGCGGCGATGCGGTGGCCACCCAGCGCCAGGCGCGCCAGCACCCTTGCGCGGATGTGCTCCAGCGCCGCCCGGTAAGGGTGCGCGGCATCGAGCGCCACCGGACCGGGAGCAACACCGGTTTCGCCAAACGTCGGCGCGGCGCCGGTAATGCCATCCACCTTGCCGTTCCACAAGGGCGTGCGGGGCAGTGGTCGAATGCCGGCGTCAAACAGGGCGAACTTGATGCTCGACGAGCCGCAGTTCAGAACCAGAACCAGATCGCTCACAGCGGTGCCTCCTGGTAGTGGTGCGCCAGCAGCACCGCCACGGCGCACGAGGCCAGCCGCGTGTCGCGGGCGTCGGCGCGGCTGGTGAGCACGATGGGCACACGCGCGCCGAGCACGATACCGGCCGTGGCGGCGTCGCCCAGGAATTCAAGCTGCTTGGCCAGCATGTTGCCGCTCTCGAGGTCCGGCACCACCAGAATGTCGGCGCGGCCCGCCACTTCGGAGACGATGCCTTTGGTGCGCGCTGCGGCAATGGATACGGCGTTGTCGAAGGCCAGCGGCCCATCGAGCAGGGCGCCGGTGATCTGGCCGCGGTCGGCCATCTTGCACAGGGCTGCGGCGTCCAGCGTGGCGGGCATGGCGGCGTTGACCGTTTCCACAGCCGCCAGAATCGCCACGCGCGGCTTTGCCACGCCAATGGCGTGCGCCAGGTCAATCGCGTTGCGCACGATGTCGGCTTTGTCGGCCAGCGTGGGCGCGATGTTGATGGCTGCGTCGGTAATGATGAAGGGGCGCGGGTAGGCCGGCGTCTGCATCAGATAGCAGTGGCTGACGCGCCGCTTGGTGCGCAGCCCGCCTTGGCTTACCACCACGGCGCCCATCAGCTCGTCGGTGTGCAGGCTGCCTTTCATCAGCGCCTGCACGCGGCCCTGCAGCACCAGCTCCACCGCGCGCGCGGCTGCAGCGTGGCTGTGCGGCGTGTCTTCGATGGCCAGGCCGGAAATGTCCAGGCCGTTCTCCTGCGCCGTCGCCTCGATGCGCGCACGCGGGCCCACCAGCACCGGCTCGATCAAGCCAGCGGCATGGGCGTCAAGCGCGCCGCCCAGGCTGAGCGCATCGCAGGGGTGCACCACTGCGATGCAGAGCCTGCCGAGCGGGCGCACATGCGCGAGCAGCCGCTGCAAGCCGTCGTTGCCAGCGGTCACATGGACTTCAGGCAGCGTGGTGCGCAGGCGTTCGATGCGTTCGGTGGGCGCCTGCACCTGGGCCTCGCCGCTGACCACGGTGGTGCCGTTCTGATTGACACAGGCGCAGTCCAGTGTCAGGCGCTTGCTGGCTTCGTCCCGCGCGGTCACGGTGACGCTGACGCGCAGCCGGTCGCCGATGCGCACGGGCGCGAGGAAATTGAGCGTCTGCGCAAGGTAAATGGTGCCTGCGCCGGGCAGGCGGTTGCCGAGCACCGCGGAAATCAGCGACCCGCCCAGCATGCCGTGCGCAATGACGCCCTGAAAGCTGGTGGAGGCGGCAAAGTCGGCGTCCAGATGCTGCGGGTTGACGTCGCCCGAGAGGATGGCAAACAGCTCAATGTCCTCCTGGCTGAGCGTGCGCTCGATGGCGTCGGTGTCGCCCACGGCAATTTCGTCGAAAGTGCGGTTGCGTACGGTGGCGAGGTTCTGCGGCAGTGCGCCCGACGGCGCGGTGGACTCTTGGATATCGGGCATGAGACTCCTGAGGGTGAAAAAGCGGGCGGGCACCACGCCGCCCGGGTGCAGCGCAGGCAGGCAAGACAACCGCCTAGCGTAACCGCGCCATGGCGGCATTTTCCGCCGGGCGCTCCAGCAAACGGGGCAGCACTGCCGGCGCTGCCATCGCAGAGTCGTGCTCCAAAGCGTCCAGAGATGATTCGCTTTTAATAGCTATGAAAGCTTATGGAATAAGCGCTAGCTGCCAATTTGATGCATTTTTTTATCCCTGTTGCTCACCCTCCACGTAGAACCAATGCCCGCCCTCGCGGACGAAGCGGCTGCTTTCGTGCATGCGCACCGCCCGGCCCGCAATCCGGTAGCGCGCGACGAATTCCACCTCGGCGTGATCGGCATCGATCAAGCGATGGCGCCGCACTTCCAGCCCCAGCCAGCGCGCGCCGCGCTCGAAGTCCAGCTGCGCCGGGCGCGTGCTGGCGTGCCAGGTGGCGAGCAGCCAGGCCGCGTCTTCGCGCACAAAGGCGCTGTAGCGCGAGCGCATGAGCGACTCGGCATCCGGTACCGGCACATCAACCAGGTGTTCGAGGTAGCGGCCGCAGCAGGCGCAGTAGGCAAGTGGACGAGCGCGAAGGTCGGTGCGGCCGCAGGGGCAAGGGGCATCGGGGTGCATCGGGGTTATGGGCGAGCATGGGCAGGGTAGATCACAAAGGGCGTGCGGCGGGCGCTTGTCCTGCGCCTTGCCGCTGGCGCCGAACGTAGACTGGGCACCCTCAATGGCAGGAGTTTCGCATGTGGAATATGTCTGTCCCCTGGTGGGAGTTTGTCGTGCGCGGCGTCGTGGTGTACATCTTCCTGCTCATCTTCCTGCGCGCCACCGGCAAACGGCAGACCGGGCAGTACGCGCCGTTTGACCTGGTGCTGCTCTTGATCCTGTCGAACGCGGTGCAGAACTCGATGAATGCCGGCGACAACTCGCTCATCGGCGGCTTGATTTCGGCCAGCACGCTGATCTTCTGCCACGTGGGGCTGGCGCATCTGACGTACCGCTTTCGCCGGCTTGAGCGCCTGATCGACGGCCATGCGCGCGTGCTGGTGCAGGATGGCAAAGTGGACGAAGCGCTGATGGAGCGCGAGCGCATTTCCCCCACCGACCTGGCCGCCGCCCTGCGTGCCGGTGGCTGCCTGCACGCCCACGAGGTGGCGCGCGCCACCATCGAAGTCAACGGACAGATCACCGTGGTGCTGCGCCCCACCCAGCGCCCGCTGGATGCCACGTAGCGAAACCGCCCGCGCATCGCCCAACCTTCAGCGCACGGCCAGCGCCTTCTACAGCGTGCCCAGAAATTCCATCAAGGCCGCGTTGACCGGTTCGGGATGCGTGAGGTTGCTGGCGTGCCCGCCGCCAGGCACCACCACCATGCGCGCATGGGGCAAGGCGTCCGCCATGGCCTGCGCGCGCTCCAGGTCAATCGCGTGGTCCACCGAGCCGTGCACCACCAGTGCCGGCACGGTGATGGCGCCGAGCCGCTCGCTGATGTCGTCGCGGCTGCCCAGGGTCGTAAAGCACTGGATCAGGTTGGGCGTGGTGAACTGGCGCCACTTGGCTTGCCACACCGGCGCATCCGCCCAGCCATCGCCCAGAATGGTGTGGGCCACCACCGCCGCGATGTCGTCCGACAGGCCGCCCTCGAGCCAGGCTTTCATCAGCGCCTCGTGGCCCACCATTTTCTGGGGGTCTTCCTGCAGGGCCTGGGTATCGATGAGCACCAGCGCGCGCACCAGCTCGGGGTGCGTCAGCGCGCAGCGCAGCGACAGGTAGCCGCCCTGCGACATGCCGGCCAGCACCGCCTGGCGCACGCCCAGGTGCGCCAGCAGCGCCGCCAGATCGTCGGCCGAGTCGTAGTAGGTGAACGGGTCGCAGCGCGCCGGATCGGCCGTCTGCCCGTGGCCGCGCTCGTCCCAGCTGATGCAGCGCCACTGGCCGCGCAGGGCCTGCACCTGCGGCGCAAACATGCTGCTGTCCATGAGCAGGCCGTGCGAAAACACAATCACCGGGCCGTCGCCGCCGGTGTCTTCGTAGTACAGCTTCTGACCATTGACGTGCGCGAAAGGCATGCGGTGCTCCTGTGAAAAATGGGAGCACCATCGTGAAACAAGGCAGCCCGCTGCGCAACGGGCGCAACCCGCGCGAGGGCGCGTGCGAGTCACTCAGGCGTCAAGCAGCAGGTGGCGCCGCCAGCCTCGGCCACGAAGGCAAGCCTCTTCAGATATTCAGGTATTTTGGCCGCTAGCGCTTGATGGATAAGCGTCAACAGCTATCAATACAAGAGCGCATCACGCCAGTGCGCGCTGGATGATGATCTTCTGCACGTCGCTGGTGCCTTCGTAGATCTGGCACACGCGCACGTCGCGGTAGATGCGCTCCACCGGGAAGTCGTTCAGCACGCCGTAGCCGCCCAGCGTCTGGATGGCGGCGCTGCAGACGCGCTCGGCCATTTCGCTGGCAAAGAGCTTGGCCATGGCCGCTTCCTTCAGGCAGGGCAGGCCGGCGTCGCGCAGGCTGGCGGCGTGCCAGATGAGCTGGCGCGCGGCCTCGATCTGCGTGGCGCAATCGGCCAGGCGAAAGCCCACGGCCTGGTGGTTGAAGATGGCGGTGCCGAAGCTCTCGCGCTCTTTGGCGTACTTCAGCGCCACCTCAAACGCGCTGCGCGCCATGCCCAGGCTTTGCGCGGCAATGCCGATGCGCCCGCCTTCGAGCCCGCCGAGCGCAATCTTGTAGCCCTCACCTTCCTGGCCGATGAGGTTGCGGGCCGGAATGCGGCAATTCTCAAAACTGATTTGCGCCGTGTCGCTGCTGTGCTGGCCGAGTTTGTCTTCGAGCCGGGCCACCACGTAGCCGGGCGCGCTGGTGGGCACGAGGAAGGCGCTCATGCCCTTCTTGCCGGCGCCCTTGTCGGTAACGGCCACCACGATGGCGACGTCGCCGTTCTTGCCGCTGGTGATGAACTGCTTGACGCCGTTGATGACGTATTCGTCACCATCCTTGACCGCCGTGGTGCGCAGGCCCGAGGCGTCGGAGCCGACATGCGGCTCGGTGAGGCAGAAGGCGCCAAGCATCTCGCCGCGCGCCAACGGTGCGAGCCAGTCGCGTTGCTGCTGGGGGTTGCCGTAGCGCAGCAGGATGGCGTTGACCGGGCAGTTGGTGACCGAGATGACGGTGCTGGTGCCGCCGTCGCCCGCAGCGATTTCTTCGAGCACCAGTGCGAGGGAGAGGTAGTCGAGCCCCGCGCCGCCCAGTTCTTCGGGCACGCAAATGCCGTAGGCGCCGAGCGCCGCCAGGCCTTGGTGCGCCTCTTTGGGGAATTGGTGCTCGCGGTCCCAGCGGGCGGCATGGGGCCAGAGTTCGCTTTGGGCAAAGTCGCGCACCGCGTCGCGGATCATTTCCTGGTCTTGGGTCAGCAGCATGGGCTTGTCTCTAGTGGTGAAATTAAGAGTGGCGAAGAAGGCTCAGTGCAACGGTTCTGGCTAGGCGCTCCGGCGCAGGCAGTACGAACCGTACGACAAGCCGGGGCAACGACGCCAGAAGAGCCTTGTTAGCCACTCGGCGCGCTACCAGTGTGCCGCGCGCTGGCCGTCGTGGTGCAGGAGCTGTCCTTTATCGGCATCCGTCACGCCGGCCAGGGTGGCGAGCATGCCGCGCACGCTGTCCTGCGGCGTGATCGGCGCAGACACCCCGCCCATGTCAGTCTGCACCCAGCCGGGGTCGATGGTGACGAGGGTGGCGGTCCGGTAGTCATGCTGGGCCGCCGCCACCACCATGTTGAGCGCGGCCTTGCTGGTGCGGTACAGCCAGGCGTTGCTGGCGGGCACGCTGCCGATCTGCGACATGCTGGACGACATGAAGGCGAACACGCCGCCTGCGGCCGCCACCAGCGGAGCCACCTGCGGGATGGCCTGCATGGCGCCGAGCACATTGGTGTGCATGACGGCGTCAAAATCCTGCTGCGTGGGCGGCGTGGTGGCATCGGGGCGCCGCATGACGCCGGCGACATAGAACGCCAGATCGAGCTGCCCGTCGCCAAGTTGCCGGGCCAGGCCGCTGAGGCTGGCCGGGTCTGCGACATCCAAGGTCAGCACCTCGGCGCCCAGGGCTTGGAGCACGGCGCGGGCTTCGGCGGTGCGCACCGTGGCGATGACGCGGCCGCCGGCGGCCCGCAGTTGGCGCACCAGCTCCAGCCCCAGGCCACGCGAGGCGCCGATGACCAGTGCCGTGCCAAACATTTTTTTAGTCAAATCGGTTTCCAGCGCTTATTCCTATTGCGTAAGCAGCTACGAAAACAGGAGTTTTTTGCGCTTCAGACCAGTTCGACCGCCATGGCCGTCGCCTCGCCGCCGCCAATGCACAACGTGGCCAGGCCCTTGGTCTTGCCGTGCGCCTTGAGCGCGTACAGCAGCGTGACCAGAATGCGCGCGCCGCTGGCGCCGATCGGGTGGCCGAGCGCACAGGCGCCGCCGTTGACGTTGACTTTGTCGTGCGGCAGATCCAGCTCTGTCATCAGCGCCATGGGCACGACGGCAAAGGCCTCGTTGATTTCCCACAGATCGACATCGCCGGCCGTCCAGCCGGCCTTGGCCAGCGCCTTCTGCGTGGCGCCCAGCGGGGCCGTGGCAAACCACTCGGGCTCCTGCGCGTGCGTGGCGTGGCTGACGATGCGCGCCAGCGGCTTGCAGCCGAGTTTGTCGGCGGTGGACTGGCGCATCAGCACCAGAGCGGCGGCGCCGTCGTTGATCGACGAGCTGGAGGCGGCGGTGATGGTGCCGTCCTTCTTGAAAGCAGGCTTGAGCGTGGGGATTTTGTCGAGTTTGACCTTGCCTGGGCCTTCGTCCACCGACACCACCACTTCGCCCGCACGGGTCTTCACGGTGACGGGCGTGATCTCGGCGGCAAACGCGCCCGACGCAGTGGCGGCCTTGGCGCGCTCGACGCTGGTGGTGGCAAAGGCATCCTGCTGCTGGCGCGTGAAGCTGTACTTGGCGGCGCAGTCTTCGCCAAAGGTGCCCATGGAGCGGCCGGGCTCGTAGGCGTCTTCCAGGCCGTCGAGCATCATGTGGTCAAAGATGCGGTCATGTCCCAGGCGATAGCCACCGCGCCCCTTTTGCAGCAGGTAGGGGGCATTGGTCATGCTCTCCATGCCGCCTGCCACCATGACGTCGTGCGTGCCGGCCAGCAGCATGTCGTGCGCAAACATCGCCGCCTTCATGCCCGAACCGCACATCTTGCTGAGCGTCACGGCGCCAGCTTCCTTGGGCAAGCCGCCCTTGAACGCCGCCTGGCGCGCGGGCGCCTGGCCCTGGCCGGCCATCAGGCAGTTGCCAAACAGCACTTCGCCCACGGCAGACGGCGCAATGCCGGCCCGCGCAACCGCCGCCGCAATGGCGGCGCCGCCCAGGTCGTGGGCGGCGAGGCTGGAAAAATCGCCCTGGAATGCGCCCATGGGGGTGCGTGCGGCGCCGACGATGACGATGGGGTCTTGGATGGATGAACGCATGGGAAACCTCCTTTGAATGGAAACGGGGTTGGCAGATTCAGTCGGCGTAGGCCTGACCAAAGCGCCGTTGGGTGTCGTACGGGAACACGTCGTAGACATGGCCGGCCAGAATGCGCTCCTTGTGCGACTGCCAGAATTCGACGCCGAGCAGATCGGCGTGGTGGCGCATGAAAACTTCGCGCACGGCATCGTTGCCGAGCAGGAAGGGGCCGAAGGTTTCGGGGAACACGTCGCGCGGATGCACCGTGTACCAGATCTCGCCGCTCATTTCCTCTTCTTCGTTGCGCGGCTGGGGCACGCGGCGGAAATTGCAGTCGGTGATGTATTCGATTTCGTCGTAGTCGTAGAACACCACCTTGCCGTTCCGCGTGACGCCAAAGTTCTTCCACAGCATGTCGCCGGGAAAGATGTTGGCCGCCACCAGGTCTTTGATGGCGTTGCCATAGTCGATGACGCTGCGCTCCATCTGCTGCTGGGCGCGTTCGTCCTGCATGCCGGTGTCGAACGCCTCCTGCAGGTACATGTTGAGCGGAATCATGCGTCGCTCGATATAGAGGTGCTTGATGATGACCTCCTGCTTGCCGTCACCATCGCGGTCGCTGATTTCGAGCTGGCTGGGGGCAAATTTTTCGATCTCGGCGATCAGCTCGTCTTCAAAGCGATCGCGCGGAAACGCCACCAGGCTGTATTCGAGCGTGTCGGCCATGCGGCCCACGCGGTCGTGCTGCTTCACCAGCAGGTACTTGCCCTGAATCTGCTCGCGCGTCGTTTCCTTTTGCGGCGGGTAGTAGTCCTTGATGAGCTTGAAAACAAAGGGGAACGAGGGCAGATCAAACACCAGCATCACCATGCCCTTGATACCGGGCGCGATGCGCAGCTTGTCGGTGGAATGCTTGAGGTGGTAGAGAAAGTCGCGGTAGAACAGCGTCTTGCCCTGTTTGGCCAGCCCGAGCGCGTTGTAGAGCTCGGCGCGGGGCTTTCTGGGCATGAGGCTGCGCAGAAACTGCACGTAGGCGCTGGGGATCTCCATATCCACCATGAAGTAGGCCCGCGCGAACGAAAACAGCATCTGCAGGTCGTCTTCGCCAAACAGCGCGGCGTCGATATAGAGCTTGCTCTGCTCGTTGTGCAGGATGGGCAGCGCAAACGGCACTTCGTTGTAGCCGTTGATGATCTTGCCCACCAGGTAGGCGCCCTTGTTGCGGTAGAACAGGCTGGAGAGCACCTGAATCTGAAAGTTGGCGCGCAGCTTGACCTTGTGCAGGCGCGACTCAAGGGCGTGCACCACATGGTTCACGTCGGTGGCAGTGTCGGCAAACTCACGCTGCAGACCGTAGCTCTCCAAAATCGTCACCAGCGTCTGGCGCAGGCTGTTTTTCGACGGGTAGTAGGAGTAGTAAGTAGGCCGGCCCTCGAATTCGTCGTTTTCGAGGTACTCGGTGCTCATCGCCGGGCGCACAAAGATGAAGTTGTTGTGAAAGTGCGTGCGGTGCAGGATTTTGGTGGTGACCGAGTTGAAGAACGTCTCGGCCAGCTCGGGCTGGTGGTGCTCCACCAAGAGCCCGATGTAGTGCAGCTTGACCTCGTGCCACAGTTCCATGGGCTGTTTGCCAGCAGCAAATTCCTTCTCCAGGCGGCGCACGCATTCCTTCACCCGCAGGTCGTAGAACTCGATGCGCTCGCGCTGGGCGCGCTGCTGGTCGTGCCAGTCCGCCGTTTCGAACCGGTGCTTGGCACGGGCCGACTCGGTACGAAACAGCCGGTAGTGGCGGTCAAAGCCATCGCGCATCGCCTTGGCGATGTTGTAGGCAATCGGGGATTCCAGGCGCTGTGGGAACATGGAGACAGAAGCAGGAGCTGGCATCGGGCCGATTCTGCGCGAAGGCGCAGGGCGCCTTGCCAAACGCGTCAGGCCTCAGCCGCCATCGCGCTCGGCGCCGGCGCCTCGCGCCGATCGGCAATCACACCCGCCACGGCGGCCCGGTAGAGTTCTTCGAGACCGGCGTTGCCGCTCACCGTGATGTGCAGGTCGTGAATCAAACCATCCTTGAGCCCGTAGCACCAGCCGTTGAGCGTGAGCTGCTGGCCACGGGCCCATGCGTCCTGGATCACCGTGGTTTGCGCCACGTTGAGCACCTGCTCGATGACGTTGAGCTCGCACAGCGCATCATGCCGCCACTGCGGGGCCATGGCGGCCAGCAGATCGCGGTGGCGGTCGCGCACATCCTTGACGTGGCGAATCCAGTTGTCAGAAAGCCCGATGCGCAGGTCTTCGAGCGCGGCCCCCACGCCGCCGCAGCCGTAATGACCCACCACCATCAGGTGCTCAACATGCAACTGATCGACGGCGAACTGGATGGTCGAGAGGCAGTTGAGGTCGGTGGGCACCACCACATTGGCGATGTTGCGATGCACGAAGACTTCGCCCGGCTCCAGGCCGGTGATCTGGTTGGCCGGTACGCGGCTGTCGGAGCAGCCGATCCACATGTAGCGCGGCTTTTGCTGCGCCATGAGGTGCGTAAAGAAGCCGGGGCGCTCACGCTCCATTTGCGCCGCCCAGGCGCGGTTGTGGACAAAGAGTTCCTGAATCGTGTCGGTGGTCATAGGGTGCCTTGGCAAAGGAAGGGTGGACTCAGCAGGTTTCGGCGAACAGTTCTCGGCCAATCAGCATGCGGCGGATTTCACTGGTTCCAGCGCCAATTTCGTACAGCTTGGCATCGCGCCACAGGCGGCCCAGCGGGTATTCATTGATGTAGCCGTTGCCGCCAAAGATCTGGATGCCTTCCCCCGCCATCCAGGTCGCTTTCTCGGCGCACCACAGAATGACGCTGGCGCAGTCCTTGCGCACCTGGCGCACGTGTTCGGTGCCCAGCATGTCGAGGTTCTTGGCCACGGTGTAGGCAAACGAGCGGCCGGCCTGGAGCACCGTGTACATGTCGGCCACCTTGCCCTGGATGAGCTGGAACTCACCAATGCTCTGGCCAAACTGCTTGCGGTCGTGGGTGTAGGGAATCACGTTGTCCATGACCGACTGCATGATGCCCAGCGGCCCGCCGGTGAGCACCGCGCGTTCGTAGTCGAGCCCGCTCATCAGCACCTTGGCACCCATGTTGACGCCACCGAGCACATGGTCAGCCGGCACTTCGACGTTCTGGAACACCAGTTCGCCCGTGTGGCTGCCGCGCATGCCGAGCTTGTCGAGCTTTTGCGCAATCGAAAAGCCTTTCATCCCCTTCTCGATCAGGAAGGCGGTGACGCCGCGTGCGCCGAGCTCGGGTTCGGTCTTTGCATAGACCACCAGCGTGTCGGCGTCGGGGCCGTTGGTGATCCACATCTTGTTGCCGTTGAGCAGGTAGTAGCCACCCTTGTCCTCGGCCTTGAGCTTCATGCTGATCACGTCGGAACCGGCACCGGGTTCGCTCATGGCCAGGGCACCGACGTGCTCGCCACTGATCAGCTTGGGCAGGTACTTGGCCTTTTGCGCGGCGCTCCCATTGCGGTTGATCTGGTTGACGCACAAGTTGCTGTGCGCCCCATAGCTCAGCCCCACCGAAGCGCTGGCGCGCGAGATTTCTTCCATCGCCACCATATGGGCCAGATAGCCCATGCCAGCGCCACCAAGCTCTTCCGGCACGGTAATGCCGAGCACACCCAGATCGCCCATCTTGCGCCACAGATCCATGGGGAACTGGTCGCTGTGGTCGATTTCGGTGGCACGCGGTGCAATCTCGGCCTGGGCAAAATCACGGACCGCATCGCGCAGCGAATCGACTTCATCGCCGAGCTGAAAATTGAGGCCGGGAAGGTTGGCGGGAAGACTCATGGGTATCTCCTGTCGGGTGAATGTCTGAAATGAAAATGGGGGAAACGGCCGCTTCAGCCCGAGACGCCTGCGCGCCCCTGCACACACATCAGCGTGCAGCCCATGGTGGCGACAAGCTTTTCCTCTGCACCAGAGACTGCGAAGGCGCGGCCCTCGCACACGGTAATGGTTCGTCCAGGCTTGAGGACCCGCCCTTCGACGCGAAAGCGATCGCCGCGCGCAGGGGCCAGCAAATTCGTCTTGAACTCAATGGTCAGGACCGACGCATCTGGAGGCATCAGGCTGAATGCTGCATAGCCGCAGGCCGAATCGAGTGCCGTCGAGAGCATGCCAGCGTGCACGAAACCATGCTGCTGCGTCAATGCGGCAGCCCAATCGAAGACGATATCGACTGCACCTGGCTTGACCTGCTGCAGGCGCGCTCCCAAGGTCTGCATCGCGCCTTGAAGGGCAAAGCTCTGCGCCACCCGTTCAGCGAAGCGGGGATCTTTGGGCTGGAAGATCGAGTTTTGCATCAAACTTTAGATTGACGTTACGTAACGTCAATTATCCACAGATTTTGCCTGCACCTTCTTGAGCAGGTTTCGCGCTTCTTTCTCGTGTGCTCGGACCTCATCCAGGTTGGCTTGAAGATCGGTCATCTGCGCATCCAATTGCTGGCGGTGCTGGGCCAGCACAGCAAGGAACTTTTCGAGCTGTACGCCGGTGTCTCGCGGACTGTCGTAAAGGTCAATGATCTCGCGGGCTTCGGTCAGCGACAGTCCAAGCCGCTTGGCACGCAAGGTCAGCTTGAGGCGGGTTCGATCCCTGGCGCTGTAGATACGATTGCGGCCCGCAGGGCCGGTGCGCTCGGGCTGCAGCAAGCCCATGTCTTCGTAGAAGCGCATGGCCCGCGTCGTCAGATCGAATTCGCGGGCCAGGTCGCTGATGGTGTAGGTGGTTGCCATGGTTCGCAAGCATCGTCCCGGGTCGCGCGCTTGTCAGTGGGCGCATGCATCGGTCCGTAGAATCGTCCGTTTACTGTCATTTACGTTACGTCAACGTCAATGCTACCGCAAGAGGCCCAATGAATCCCGCTGAATCGCGCTTGCACTATCCCCTGGGCGAATCGCTGCCGGCTTCCGGTTGCGCGATGGAGTTGGCACCGGGCATCAGATGGATTCGCATGGGTCTGCCGTTTGCGCTGGACCACATCAACTTGTGGTTGCTGCGCGATACATTGGATGGGCCACATGGGCCGACCCAGGGCTGGACGGTGGTGGACTGCTGTGTCGATATTCCTGCCGCACGCAGCCAGTGGGAGGCTGTTTTCGAGTCAGCACTTGAGGGCTTGCCGATCGTGCGCGTGATTGCGACGCACATGCATCCCGATCACCTGGGCTTGGCACACTGGCTCTGCGAGCGCTGGAATGCCCCGCTCTGGATCAGCGCCACCGACTATTACACGGCGTTGGCAGCGAGCACCGGCTCCTTGTTTCCAAGCACCGAGGCCCTGAGCGATTTCTACCGTTCGCACGGGCTGTCCGATGCAGAGTTTCATGCGCGCTTGAAGGATCGTGGAAGCTACTACCCGGCGCTGGTTCCCAAACTGCCTATGCGTTTTCACCGTTTGATGGATGGTGATCGGATTCGCATCGGCGGGCACGACTTCGAATGCATTTCGGGCTACGGACATGCCCCGGAGCACATCGCACTGCACTGCGCAGCACGCGGGATCCTCATCAGCGGCGATATGGTGCTGCCGCGCATCTCCACCAATATCAGCGTGTTTGCGGGGGAGCCGGAGGCAGATCCGCTCAAGCTCTTCCTGACCTCACTCAAACGCTTTGACTCGCTTGCAGATTCGACCCTGGTGTTGCCTTCGCACGGCAAGCCATTCGTCGGGCTGGCCGAGCGCCTCCAGCAACTGCACGCGCATCACCAAGACCACCTGGCGGTCGCACGCTCCGCGTGTACAGAAAAGGCGCAGTCGGCGGGTGAACTTCTTCCCCAGCTGTTTCGGCGCGAGCTGGATACGCAGCAGCTCTCTTTCGCTCTGGGGGAGGCGCTGGCACACCTGCATTTGCTCTGGCACGAAGGCGTCGTCAATCGTGTTTGCGAGCCGGACGGCGTTTATCGATTCAGCACGACGTAAAGCTGGGCTTGGTCATCACGCCGTGCACTGCAAAGACGCAAGATCTGCCTCGCTCAGCCATCGCCACTGGCCAGGGGCGAGATCTGCAGGAAGAATGTAGCTTCCTATCGAATGGCGATGCAGGCCTTCGACGCGGTTGCCAACTGCTGCCAGCATGCGCTTGACTTGGTGGTACTTGCCTTCTGTTAGGGTCAGATCGATGCAAAAGCTACCCACCGGAACACAGGCCGCAGCGCGCACGGGCTTAGGGTCATCATCGAGCACCACACCTTCAAGCAACCGGTCAATCTGCTGCTCACTGACTTCATGCTTGGCGGTGACCCGATAGACCTTGGGGACATGCTTCTTCGGGGAACTCATGCGGTGGATGAATTGCCCATCGTCGCTCAAAAGCAGCAATCCCGTAGTGTCCTGGTCCAGCCGCCCGACGGCCTGCACGCCCTGGATCACGCCGCGTGCCGGGCGCTGACGCAGACAAGCCGGCAGGAGCGTGTACACGGAAGGGTAACGCGACGGTTTTTGCGAGCACTCCGTGCCGGCGGGTTTGTGCAAGGCGATATAGGCCTTTTCGCAATACGGCCATTCCACGCCTTGAACGCGAAAGCAAAATCCTTCGTCAAGGCCGCACTCGGTCAAGGAATCTGCGCAAACGCCCCATGAACTCTCATCGTTGGAAACCAGTTCCACATGCCCCTGCTGAATCAATCCAGCACAAACGCGGCGGGTTCCGAAACCCTGCGAATAAAGAACATCCTGTAGTTTCATATAAGCACTTCTGTTGAATGAAAATTTCCAAGAAAACCGCTAAGACCAAATTGGCCAGACACTAACAAATGGGCCGTCTGAATACGGGATTTCAGCATTGAAGGAATATTCTGTATCTGCAAAAGCGAAACCCCCTTGAACCTGAAGATTCAAGGGGGTTTGGCAGGGCTGTAAGAGCCTGACGATGACCTAC